>WNGR01010994.1_pt1 | contig 17373 bp, 13 predicted proteins | sample 5407581 | NCBI WGS metagenome assembly WNGR01 (sample SAMN13153383, study PRJNA577476) | soil metagenome | isolation source: 80 cm soil or saprolite under Garry oak tree replicate 2 | place: USA:California | collected 2016-06-15 | reverse complement strand
GACTCCAATGCTGTGATCGAAAAAACTGTTCGTCTGGTTGAAATACTTTGGCATGAAGTGGATACAACGGTTGACCCATCGGCGGCCGACCCCCAAAATGAAGAGAGTTGTGTAATTCCCTCCCGAACTGATGTTCGCTCACGGGAAGTGCCTGCGAATCCTGAACCCTGAGGTCGTCATGCCCGCCTATCTGCTGTTGCTTGTCGCTGTATTGAGCCGTCTCGTGCCCCATCCTGACTGGCTGAACTTTACTGCTGTGGGCGGAGCACTGCTCTACTTTGGCGCACGCCGCTCGTGGCGCGAGATGATCGCCCCCCTGGCCGCCCTGATGGCGACCGATTACTTCCTGACTGTCTACAGCTATCACTACGGCTTTGCGTGGCAGAACTACGTCCCTACCTGGGGGTGGTATCTCGCCGCCATGGCATTGGGGCAGATTCTGCTCCACTCCCGCACCAGCTTTGTGCGAGTTGCCGCCGGCGTGGTTTTAGGCCCGACCTCCTTCTTCGTTGTTTCAAACTTTGCGGTATGGGTGGTTGGCGGAATGTATCCTCGCGACCCCGGCGGGCTGGTGGCTTGCTACGTTGCCGCGCTCCCGTTTTATCGGAATGACATCTTGTCCACGGCTGTTGTAGCCGGATTGGCTTTTGGTGTTCCCGCGCTGGTGCGCCATTTCAAGGCCAACTCTTCACTGGCCGCAGTCGCTGCAAAGTAGTTTTGACGGGCGCCGGATCACCTTCCGGCCCTTTCCGTCATAGTGCGGCTTGAGAACGGTGGCCTGATCACGTTTGGCTTAGATTGTGTTTGCGATGGTTTTCCTTTTTCGCATCCACCACCAGCCAAACCCGATCACCGCGATCCCGCCGACGATTCCAAGCAAGGCCAGGGCATGATGTTCCACGATGCCCACCGCACCCGGACCCAATTTGAGCACCAGCAGCGATAAGATCAGCCACCTGATTAGCCTGCCGGTGAAAACCGCCAGCATAAACGGCATCACCCGCATCTCAAACACTCCGGCAGCGAAAACGAATACCTTCCACGGAGTGGGCGGCGGGAGCATCGATGGAATCATCATCGCCAGGAATTCCTGCTTCTCAAAGCGGGTCCGCATCCTTTCGTAATGGCCTCGGTTGACGTGCTTGAGCAGAAACAGCTCGCCGCCCGCCCGGCCCAGTCCGTAAGGCAGGAGACCGCCCACTGCGGACCCCAATGCACCCATGAAGGCATACAGCCAGAAGCTTCCCTTGTCATTCCATATCTGCACTGCAAGGATGGCATCCATGGGTACCGGGATCGACGCGGAATCGAGCAAGGCGATCGCCCCGGTCCCCAAAAAGCCCATTTTGATGACTGCGGGCAGAATCACGAACTTCCATTTCGCCAAAATTTGCGCAAAAAACTGCTTCAAACACGTTCCCCTTCCACCTGCTCATCCGTCCATTCAAAGAAAGACCATTGTACGGTGCGCGTGTTCGTACGATACGGGGGGCGCGAGCGATAACCGTTGCCCGTCGGCACCCTCCGCAGCGATTTTGCGCGCATTGAATGGGATGAGAGAATAGAAGCAAAGGACTCGAAACGGAGTCGGCCGGGTGAGAGCGTGCCCCAGCCGGATTCCTGCCGGACGAATGCCCACCAGCGTAGTGCCACCAACGGTGAACGAACCCAACGACCCCACGGGATCGAGCCCACACCCCGGAGAGCCAGAGCAGGCCTCGCGCGAAACCGACCCCGTAAACGACTCTTTACCCAAAGTGAGAGGTTCGCGTTGGGTCGATTACGACACCCACGAACTGCTGGAGATGATCAGCGAGCTCGAAGACGAGCGGCGCTGGGCCCGGCTGCGTGAGGGAATCTGGATCGCCATCCTGGTTCACCTTTTCCTGATCTCCGCCATCACATGGATTCCGCGCTACGTCTTTAAAGTGCCTCCGGTTATTGATCCGTTTGAAGCCATTAATAAGCGCAAAGACTTGAATTACCTCGATTTGCCGCCCGATGCGCTGCGCAACTTGCAGCCCAAGGTAACCGTCAAGCCCGTCCAAAAGCCGCCGCGGGTGGACAAGAAGACCCTTGAAGCGCTCAACAAGGCTGCCCCGCCGGTTTTGCCCCCTACTCCCGAGCCAAAGGTTGAGCCTGCGCCCACGCAGCCTCCGCCGCCAATTCCGCCGCAACAGCAATCGCAATCTCAACTCGAAGCGCCCCATCCCCAGGCCGCTCCGGCACGGCCTAGCTTTGCTATGGGTTCCCAGAACCCAGCCGATCAGCTACGGGATGCCATGAAAGGCGCGTCTCGCGGTGAATACGGCTCAGGCAATGCACCCTCCGGCGGAGGCCTCTCGATGCATCCGGGAGCCGGGACGGGCGGGGTACAGGTCTTATCGGACACGCAGGGCGTGGACTTCAGTTCCTGGCTGATGCGCTGGCACCGCGAGACCGAGCACACATGGGATCCCCTGATTCCAGATGAAGTCAATCCTCCCATCCTCAAGTCGGGTAGCGTGGTTATTCGCTTCAAGGTGCTGCCCAACGGCAGGCTGATGGAGGGAAGCATGGCCCTTGAGGGCCGCTCCGGCGATACGGCGTTGGATCGCGCGGCGTGGGGCGCGCTCACGGGGTCGAACTACCCGCCGCTGCCACGTGAGTTCCACGGGCCGTACCTTGAACTCCGTGCCATCTTCATGTACAACATGCAGCCGGGGCGGTAATGCGGCCTAAGCCGGTGCGCTGCCTGCCAGATCGGCGGGCAAAGAAGAATCCGGTGGGTCGAGCGGCTTAGTGCCATGCGGCAAGTGGATACCGTCCTGCGCCAGCAGTGCTTCGTATACAGGAACATTGCGCCAGTAGCGGGCCAGGGCGAAGGCGCTCATGTTGGCGATCATCAAAGGCAGCACAAGGCCATAGCCGCCGGTCATTTCAAACACGATGAGAATCGACGTTATCGGCGCGCGAACGATGCCCGCAAACACCGCGCCCATCCCAACCACCGCAAAAGCCCCGATGGCATCAGCGGAGTGATGGAAGATCGTCACGTCGAAGTAGCCCACCGCGCCCCCCAGCATCGCTCCCATAAACAGAGATGGCGCGAAGATGCCTCCTGAGCCCCCGCTTGAATACGAGAAGACCGTGGCGGCCAGTTTGAGCACGCAGAACAGCGCCATGATGGTGACTGGCATCGTGCCCGTGAGAGCCAGGGTGAGGGTCTTGTATGGATCGCCGGCGATGCCATTCAAGTGATAGAACTCCAGTCCGACGACCGCGAGTGCTCCGGTGGCCAGACCGCCGATGGCGGGGTGAACCCACTTGGGAACGCTCGTCATGCGCCGGAATTGCAGCCGCAGAAACAGCAGCGAATCTGTGAATGCCACCGATACCATTGCTGCCAGGACGCCCAGAAGGGCATACCAGATAAGCGACGACGAATTCGTGAGCGTGTACGACCGGTCGATATGAAAGACTGGGTTCGATCCCAGTATCGAGTGCTCCACCACGGCCGCCAAAGCCGCCGCTACGATCACTCCTGAAAGCATCGTCTGGTCGAGATCGCCGATCAATTCCTCGAGTGTGAACGTGATCGCAGCGATGGGCGCGTTGAAGGCGGCGGCGATACCTGCCGCCATGCCCACCGAGGTCATGCGCCGCCGATATTGAGGGCTCAGCCGCGCTGTCCGGGCCAGTAGGCTGCTGACCCCTGCGCAGATCTGCACCGTCGGCCCTTCCAATCCCAGCGATGCCCCCGAGCCAATCTGGATGGCGCACAAGAAGAACTTGCCGAGCGTCTCCCGCACCGACACCAGGCCGTAGCGAAGGGCGAATGCGACTTTGACCTGGGGTATCCCGCTTCCCGCGGCTGCGGGGGAGAGGTAGGTGAGGCCGAGTCCGACCACGAGGCCGCCAAGGGCGGGGGTGAGGATCGTCCACAAGATCCAACTGTGGCCGGGCGCCGCATTGGCGCGATTGATGAACAACGCTTCAGCCCACGCGATGCATGAATGGAAGGCGACCGCGGCCAGTCCGCAAAGACCCCCGGCGAGAATGGTGAACGCGAGCAGTCGCTGCTGCTCATTGGGCAGACGGCGGATCAGCCATGCGAGAAAACGCGCGAAAAGACCTCCCAAACCTTGCCAAGCACTCAATTTCCAGGGAACCTCACACTCATTCGATGCACAGATTTCAATATAAAAGAGCTACTGAAGTGAGTGCAGTGAGCTGCCGCGTCCATCGTAATCAAAGAGAAATTGTCATCACATTGTCACTTGTTGATTGGGTTCGCTCAGCGCGCCGACATCAACCCTATAATCCGTGCTGGACCGCCATGATGGGGGCACACGTGGCTGAAAAACATGGGTGATCGCCCTCTGTTGAACGGTTGGCACGAGGAGGGCTATGGCGGAATTTGATAGCAAGCCATACTTCTGGGTTGTGATTTGCAAGAACAGCTGGTTCCACCGGCGCAAAAACCTTTTCTTTGGACACACCATTCCACTCGTCGAAACCGATTTCTTCTCACCACCGCCTGAACTCAAGCAACGCTTTAGCGTGCGCTGCGACGAGTGCAAGAAAGAGTACTTCTACTACCCGGAGGAACTGTTGCGAGCGGAGATGGAGCCGCCCGCATCGATCTCCCCGCACCCCTTGTTTCAATAACGCTTCCGTTGTGACCCTTTGGTTGCAGGAAGTTTTTGATCGGTCCCCTGCTATGGATTGGGGCCAGTTGCCTTGAGGTATTCCGCTAGATCGTCCTTCCAGATCGATGCCACCGTGTGCGTTCCATGCCCGCGGGTGGCATCGGAGATGGGCAGCAGGATGAAGCGCGCGTGGGGCATGCGCTTCACCATCGTTTCGGCAATGCCCAACTCGGGCGGATTGATGAAGTCGTCGGCGGAGTTGATCCACAATACCGGTGCTGTGATGCGACCCAGGTGGGGGCTGGGGTCGTAGTTGCGGCTGGCGTTTAAATAGAAGATCAGGTTGTTGGCATCGGTGGCCGGCATCACGCGCGCGAGGTAGCGGTCAACGAATTGCTCTGCCTGTTCGCGGGTGGGTGATTGCTTCTGCATCTGCAGAGGGCTTGAGCCCATGACCAGAAGAATCTCGTTGGCGGTGCGCAGCCCCTGCACGGGCTCGGTCTTGTACTCGCCTCCTAGCCATGCGGGATCCTGCTTTATGGCTTCCATAGCCATGTAGCGCATCATGCGGTTGCGTCCGGCGATCTGCACCGGCAGGCACGCGAAGGGCGCCAGTGCGTCGGCGAAGCCGGGATAGGTTTCGCCCCACACAAAGCTCTGCATGCAGCCCATTGAGGTGCCGAGTATCAGGCGCAGATGATCGATCTTCATCTCGTCGAGCATGAGGCGCTGGCTGCGGACCATGTCGTCGTAGTCGTAAGCGGGGAAGTGGGCGTGCAGGCCGTCGGAGGGCTTGGAGCTTTCGCCGTGTCCGATGTCGTCGGGCAGGATGAGGAAGTACTTGGTGATATCGAGGGGTGCGCCAGGACCGAAGAGCACATCCGAAAATAGCGGATTCATGAGTGAGCGGGCGTTGCCGCCGGTGCCATGCAGCAGCAGGACCGCGTTGTCGGTGAGTCCATCGGCGTTGCGGTGCGGTTTGCCGAGGGTGATGTAGTGCAGCTTGAGCTGGGGCAGGGTTTCGCCGCTGCCGAACTTGAAATCGTGCAGCACGACGGCACCATCGACGGTGGGCCACTGAATGGCGGGCGGTGCGTTTGAGGCGGCGGGCGGCTGTGAAGTGGTCTGGCTATTGGCTGCGATGACGACAACCACAGCGGACGCAAGCGAAATGAGGGCTGGGCGCAGGTGCATGGGTTTCTCCTCAATCACGCAATTTGGAGCGTAGAGACTGAGCGCAGCGGGCGCAACTTTTTGAGCCGGCGAGGGCTGAAAGGCGAGTAAAATCCGGTCCGACCCAGGGAGAAAAATTATTTTCCAGTCCTGTTGTGCTGTAGGTTGCACATTCCATGTTATTTACTCCTTGCATTTGATGGAAATAAATGGTCCAGAAGGGCCTTAAAGTGTGTCTGAATGCACATTCAGGTGCATACAAGTCGCTGAATTCCCGCCTAAATTGCTTCTATATTTCTATTCTGCGCGATTTTGCGGAAATAATCGGCAAGTGAGTGCCGGGGAAGAGGAGTGCTAATCCGGCTTGAGGGGCTGTGTGCATTTCTGCGATTGGGCGCAAATTGACAGGCTGTGTGGCTCAATTTCACCACTGCCCTTCTGCCGAGGTTGAACTTAATCGACTACGAAATCGTATGGACATCGAGAGGAGAATTCTCCTCGATCGTGTTCATTTGCGCACAAACGTCTTCGAGATCGAACACCGCTGCTCACAGTCTGGTGGAATCGTGAGCTCCGGTCGTTCATTTCGTGAGGCTTACGGCGTTTTCGGAAATACTATGGTTTTTCATGCTTTATTGGAAGCCGCCGCTCCCTGATGGTCGCGGCTACCAGAATTTTGGTTTTTGGTCTACATCATTTCCGAAAATGCTTTAGCGGACAATAGTTTGGCGGAGAAGTGCTCTTGAGCTTTCCAACCTGGACTCTTTGAGGAAACCCCTATGCAGAAACTGCACTTCGATCTTCGATTTGTGATGCGGCAACTGGCCAAGTCACCTGGATTTGCGATTACGGCGGTGCTGATGCTGGCGTTTGGCATTGGTGCGACGACGGCGATCTTCTCGATTGTGGAGGCTGTGCTGCTGCGTCCCCTCCCTTTTCCAGATTCGGAGAGGGTGATGGTGCTGTCAGACAAGATAGCGGGGGTGAACGTCGGCGGGAACAACGAAGTGGGCGTGACGGTGCCAGACATCCGGGCATATACGCGGGAGACGCACGCGTTTACCGCGCTGGGCGGGTACCAGGGTACGGCATATGAACTGTCAGGAACAGGGGAGCCTGCGCAGGTGAGCGCCGCGCGGATGACGGCGGGAGTTTTCCCTGCTCTTGGCGTGAATCCGCAACTAGGACGAGTTTTCACCGCTGACGAGGAAGAGCACAGCCAGCAGGTGGTGGTGCTGAGTTACGCAAGCTGGGTGAGCCGGTTTCATGGCAACGCGCAAATTCTGGGGCAAAAAATTCTGCTGGATCGTAAGACATTTGTCGTGATCGGGGTGATGCCGCGGAACTTCGAGTTTCCACTGGTAACCGGTCAACTCAATCGCACGGAGCTATGGGTGCCGATGAGTTTCACGGCGCAGGAGCTCGCACCGCAGTCGGCGGCAAACTGGAGCTATCAGATGGTGGGCCGGCTGAAGCCGGGCGTTTCAGCCAAGCAAGCCGAGAGCGATGCGGAGACGGTGGCGCAGGAGATTATGCGCAACTATCCGGCGATGATGGCGAACCTGCGCATTAGCGCGATGGTGCGGCCGCTGCAGGAAGAAACGATAGAACAGACGAGGCCGCTGCTGCGGACGCTGTTTCTTGCGGTGGCGGTAGTACTGCTGATTGCATGCGTAAACCTGGCGGGACTGATGCTGGTACGAGCGATCAGGCGGCAACGAGAGCTGGCGGTGCGGCTGGCACTGGGGGCGACGGCGTCGGCGCTGTTGCGCCAGGCGATTCTGGAGAGTCTTCTGCTGAGCTTCAGCGGGGGAGTGCTGGGATTGGTTATGGCTGCAGCGGCGCTGCGTGTGGGCAAGAGCATGCTGCCTGAAAGCCTGCCGCGGATTAGCGAGATCGGGCTGAACTGGAACGTGGTGGGGTTTGCGCTCGCGCTGGGAGTGGTGACGGGCGTGGTATGCGGGCTGGCTCCGGCGTTTGCGGCGCTGCGCACCAATGTGAACGCGAACTTGAAAGAAGGGGGAAGGAGTGGCTCGGAAGGCGGCGGTCACGCGCGCTTGCGGTCCACGCTGGTAGTAGCGGAGATCGCGATTGCGCTGGTGCTGCTGACGGCGTCGTGCTTGCTGCTGCGCAGCTTCGAGAAGATGCGGTCGGTCGACCTCGGGTTCCGGCCGGAGCACGTGATCACTGCTTCGTATTCACTTCCGAAAAAGCAATATGAGACGCAGCCGCAGGTGGATACGTTCAATCGCGAGTTGCTGAGGCGGTTGAATGAGCTGCCTGGAGTTACTGCAACAGGGCTGACCAGCGTGCTGCCGTCGGGCAACAACAACAACAACCAGACATTCGTGGTCGAAGGGTACACGCCGCCCAAGGGCGCGGACTTGAACCTGGCCACGGTGTCTCAGGTCATCGGGAACATTTTCCCGGCTATGGGGACTCCTCTGCTGCGGGGACGGTTCTTCACTGAGGCAGACCGGCATGGTTCGCAACTGGTGCTCATTGTGAATCACAAGCTGGCGCAACACTTCTGGGCCGGTCAGGATCCAATCGGGAAGCATTTGCGAATCGGCACGCCAGAGATGCAGACGCCGTGGCTGACGGTAGTGGGTGAAGTGGCGGACGTGAAGTTGACGTCGCCGGATGAACCGTCGAAAGAGCAGTACTACACGCCGGTCGACCAGGGAGAGGATGACGCCGGATCGCTGGCATCGCCCACCGATCTGAATGGCAACGGTGGATACATCGTGCTGCGGTCATCTTTACCGCCGGAGCAGATGGAGAACTCGCTGCGCGCAACTGTGCGCTCCATAGACCCGTTGCTCCCGCTGACCCAAGTGCAGACGATGGAACAGGCGGTAGCGCAAAGCGAGGCGCCGCGGCGTTTCAACACGGTGCTGATCGGGAGCTTTGCGTTTGCGGCGGTCGTGCTGTCAGTGCTGGGCATTTATAGCGTGATCGCGTTTTCAGTGGCGTCGCGGGTGCAGGAGATGGCGATCCGCATGGCGCTGGGGTCACAGCGTGGGGCTATTGTGCGGCTGGTTCTGCAGTCGGGCGCGAAGCTGGCAGCGGCCGGGTGCGTGATCGGACTGGGCGGGGCAGCAGCGGCTTCGGGACTGCTGCGGTCGCTTCTTTTCGGCGTGAGTCCGTTCGATCCGCTGGTGTTGTCGGTGGCGGCAGTGGGAGTTTTACTGCTGGCGGTGGCGGCTTCGGCGCTGCCTGCCGTTCGGGCGGCGTCGATTGATCCCATGCGCGCGTTGCGCGGGGAGTAGCGCAGGTGGCCAGTTCGTATTACTGTTCCCGACTCTTGTTGAGAGGGCGAATTGCCGTCGGTACCGTGGAATGGCGACAAGCCCAACGCGCTCATCCAGCCCCCCTCTGGCCATCTTCGGCGCTGGGGAACGGTATATTCCCGGCCCGCGGATGCCGGCTGTGGTCTTCACGGAGCGGCCCAAATAGGAAGCCGCTCTTTCCATTTCCATGGCTGCGGGGTGCGCGATAAAACCGCTGATTTCTCTGGAATCACAGGTCTGAAAATCCAGATCCTTCGACTTCGCTCAGGACAGGCTCTGGGGCACCCAAACTAGATTTGATCCGCGGAATGCGGATAGAAAGGTCATTCCCCGATGAACAGCTTTGCCAGCCGGGCGACATTAAAGTCCGGAGATCGCTCGTATACCATCTACCGCTTGCCGGCACTGGAGGCGAAGGGACACAAACTCAGCCGCCTCCCGTTCAGCCTGAAGATTCTGCTGGAGAACCTGCTGCGGCGCGAGGATGGCGTGAATGTGACCGCCGGCGACATTGAGTTTTTGGCCAACTGGGATGCCAAGGCGGAGCCTAGCCGCGAGATCGCGTATATGCCTGCGCGGGTGCTGATGCAGGACTTTACGGGTGTGCCGGCGATTGTAGACCTTGGCGCGATGCGGGACGCTATCAAGACGCTGGGCGGCGATCCGGAGCGGGTGAATCCGCTGGTGCCGGCGGAGCTGGTGATTGACCACTCGGTGCAGGTGGACGAGTTTGGGACCGCGGCATCGTATGACGCCAATGCGCTGCTGGAGTTTCAGCGCAACCGGGAGCGATATGCGTTTTTGAAGTGGGGTCAGACGGCGTTTCGAAATTTCAGCGCGGTGCCTCCGGGAATGGGCATCTGCCACCAGGTGAATCTTGAATACCTGGCGCGCGTGGTTTTCACGACGGAGATTGACGGCGAGTTGGTAGCTTATCCTGACACGCTGGTGGGAACGGATTCGCACACCACGATGATCAATGGCCTGGGCGTGCTGGGGTGGGGCGTGGGCGGCATCGAGGCCGAGGCGGCGATGCTGGGCCAGGCTGTGTCGATGCTGGTTCCGCAGGTGGTGGGCTACAAGCTGACGGGCAAGCTGCGCGAGGGGGCGACCGCAACCGACCTGGTGCTGACGGTGACGCAGGCGCTGCGCAAGCTGGGCGTGGTCGGCAAGTTTGTGGAGTTCTACGGGCCAGGAATCGCGGAACTGCCGCTGGCGGATCGCGCGACCATCAGCAACATGGCTCCGGAGTACGGGGCGACGTGCGGGATCTTCCCGGTGGATGCGGAGACGCTGCGCTACCTGCGATTGACGGGGCGGAGCGACGAGCAGATTGCGCTGGTAGAGGCGTACTACAAGGAGCAGGGGCTGTTCCACACATCGAGCTCGCCGGAGGCCGTGTACACGCAGACGCTGGAACTAGATCTTGCCACCGTAGAACCGAGCGTGGCGGGGCCGAAGCGGCCGCAGGATCGCGTTCTGCTCAAGGATGCCGCGGCGAGTTTTGCGCAGCAGTTGCCGGCTTTGCTGTCGCCTACGGCCAAGGCGCTGGGGACGCGCACGGCGGCTGCATGGAAGAGGGAGAGCGTGACGGATGCTGCCATAAAAGCAGGTCCTTCGACTGCGGCCGCTGTCGCGACCTCCGCTCAGGATGACAAGGGTAAAGCGGCTCGGGATGACAAGGGTTTGCATGTGGCGACGACGGTGAAGGAGCGGTTCAACGTCGATCCGGATCAGTATCTAGATCACGGATCGGTGGTGATTGCGGCGATTACGAGCTGCACGAATACGTCGAATCCCTCGGTGATGGTGGCGGCGGGCATTCTGGCGAAGAAGGCTGTCGAAAAGGGGCTGACGGTTCCGCCGTGGGTGAAGACGTCTCTGGCGCCGGGTTCGCGGGTGGTGACGGATTACTACACCAAGGCGGGACTGCTGCCGTATCTCGAGAAGCTGCGGTTCAACGTGGTGGGGTATGGATGCACGACGTGCATCGGCAACTCGGGGCCGCTGCCGTCGGATGTTTCGAAGTCGATTGACGAGCATGGACTGGTGGCGGTGAGCGTGCTGAGCGGCAATCGGAACTTCGAAGGGCGCGTGAATGTGGACGTGCGCGCGAATTACCTGATGAGTCCTCCGCTGGTGGTGGCTTACGCGCTGGCGGGAAAGATCGGGCACAACTTCGATACCGATCCGCTGGGGAAGGACCCTGCGGGTCTGCCAGTGTTTTTAAAGGACATTTGGCCAAGTCAACAGGAGGTGGCGGACGCGATCGAGAAGGGGTTGAGCAGCGAGAGCTTCCGCAAGGAATATGCCACGGTGAGCAAAGGCGATGCCAACTGGCAGGGGCTGAGCTTCCCGACGGGTGACGTGTACCAGTGGGAGCCGGACTCGACGTATATTCGCAAGGCTCCGTACTTCGACGGGATCACGAAGACTCCGGCACCGGTTACCGATATTGTCGGCGCGCGGGTGCTGGCGGTGCTGGGGGACTCGGTGACGACGGACCACATTTCACCGGCTGGATCGATCAAGGCAAACGGGCCGGCGGGGAAGTACCTGGCGGAGCATCGAGTAAAGCCGGCGGACTTCAACAGCTACGGTTCGCGGCGAGGCAATCATGAAGTGATGGTGCGCGGCACCTTTGCCAATGTGCGGCTGCGCAACAAACTCGCACCGGGTACGGAAGGCGGAGTGACGCGGCTGCTGCCCGAGGGCGAACAGATGTCGATCTACGATGCGAGTGTGAAGTATGCCGAACGCGGGGTGCCGCTGGTGATTCTGGCAGGCAAGGAGTATGGTTCAGGATCGTCGCGCGACTGGGCCGCCAAGGGCCCGAATTTGCTGGGTGTGCGGGTGGTGATCGCGGAGAGCTTCGAGCGCATTCATCGCTCAAACCTGGTGGGCATGGGTATTTTGCCGTTGCAGTTCGAACCGGATAAGAACGCCGAGTCGCTTGGACTCTCTGGCGAAGAGGTGTATGACATTGTGGGATTTCGCGAGCGCCTTGCCTCAAAGTTCGAAATCGGTCGAACGGTAGCGGTGGTAGCCACGTCAGCCGATGGAAAGAAGAAGACATTTGAGGCCCGAATCCGCATCGATACGCCGCAGGAGATCCTGTATTTCGAGCATGGCGGGATTCTGCAGTACGTACTGCGGCAGTTGGCGGCGAAGTAAACGCTGCGGGTTCATTGTTCGTCCAACGAAAACGGCGCCCGGTTTCTGCGTGTCTGCGAGGAGAGTCTCTCGATGCGGGTATGCAGAGCCGGGCGCCGTTATAGCGAGGCGATGGGGGAGGGCGGACCGCAGAGGAAGAGTTGCAGATGGGGGCTGAAGCGGAGAGCGGGGAGCTCAGCCCGTCATCGATAGTTGCGAACCCGTCAAGTGTTCGAGCAGCACGCGGGGGTGAATCGGTTTTGAGAGCAGCTCAAAATGGTGACCCCTCGCCTCGGCGATTTCAAGCAGATCGGCCGTGGCTGCGTTTCCTGAGAACAGGATGACCCTGCAATGGGGAAAGCTTGCCGAGATGCGGATGGCGGCCTCAATTCCATTCATGCCATCCATGACTACGTCGCTGATGAGGACGTGGGGCCTGAGCACCATTGCCATTTCCACGGCCTTGCCGCCGCTATAAGCGGCTTCAGTTTCGAATCCGCTTTTTCTGAGGATCAGCGCCAGGGTATCGGCAATAATTTGTTCATCATCCACGCCTGCAGGAGCGAGTCCTTATGGGGCTACGCAAATGGATGCGGCCGCGGGGGCAGGTTAATACTTGGAGCGGTCACGTTGCGTTACTGTACCTTAACATGAACGCAGGATTCTGCACGGTAAACGACATAACAAGAATGGCCGAAAATATTTTTGTGTGGACATGGTATGTGCCACCGGAGTGCGCTCCCTGGAGATTCACGTTGGCTTTCAGCATTTCTATCCGGTTGCGGCAGAACACTGGATCGGCGCTCCCGTTTTTATACAGACACAGGTCTGAAAAGGAAGTTGCGCGGTTTTTGGCAGAATCGCGAAGAAAATCCTTCTACGAGCCTGACACGACTCAAAAGAAACGAAGAGACGAAGCAGGAAGCAAACGCCGCTCCCAGTGGAGAGCGGCGTTTGTGGATGCGGAGATGCTGAATGGCTACTTGCGGCGCACAGGCATCTTGGCGGGCCTGGACGGAGCGCGTTTCGGTTTAATTTCGCTGGCTGGCGCGGGGATAATTTCCTCATCATGAGGAGCGAAGAAGCGCACACCTTCGAGGTTGTGCTCTCCCATCACGTGCAGGCGAAGGAAGTTGGTGGAGCCTGACTTGGTGCGCGTACCGGCGACGATGGCGATGACCTCGCGTGGTTTCACAAAGCCGCTCTGTTCGAGCAGGCTCTCGGCCACTTCCACCAGAGCCTCAGTGGTGTTGACCTTGGGGCATCGAATGGGAATCGTTCCCCAAAGCAGGTTGAGGCGGTTGATGGTGACCTCAAGGGGGCTGAGGGCGAAGATCGGCACCGAGGGGTGATATTTGGAAAGCTGGCGGGCGGTCGAACCCGACTCTGTGAAGAGAGCGATACCACGAAGATCCAAATCGTCGGCGGCGTGCGCGGTAGCTTCGCAGATGGTTTCGGCGATAGAGAGATGACTTCCCATCGTCCTGGGTTCGCGGTCGCTCTGCGCCTTGATGTGGCGTTCGGCCTCGAAGACGATGCGGCCCATCATGGCCACGGTTTCGACCGGGTACTTGCCCACCGCCGATTCGCCGGAGAGCATGACTGCGTCGGTGCCATCGTAGACCGCGTTGGCGACGTCAGAGACCTCGGCGCGCGTGGGGCGCGGATTTTCAATCATGGACTCGAGCATCTGGGTCGCGGTGATCACCGGCTTCCGGTATTCGCTGGCGCGGCGAATGATGTGCTTCTGAATGGCCGGAACCTGTTCCGGAGGTACTTCTACGCCCAGATCGCCGCGTGCCACCATGATTCCATCGGCGGCCTGCAAGATGTTGTCGAGATGCTCAATGGCCTGAGGCTTTTCGAGTTTGGCAATGATCCAGGTTTCGCCGCCGTAGGCAGAGACGCGGTTGCGCACCAGGCGGACATCCTCCGCGGTACGGACAAACGAGACCGCGATGGCGTCGACGCCGTTTTTGATCGCGAACTCGAGGTCTTCGGCGTCCTTGTCGGTGAGCGAGGGAACGCGGACGGGAATGCCGGGTAGGTTGATGCCTTTGTTTTCACCGAGCATGCCGCCATTGATGATCTCGCAGACGACGTCGTCGCCGAGGACCTCATGGACGCGCAGTTCAATGAGGCCGTCGGAGAGCAGGATGCGCGAGCCCTGCTCTACGTTTTCAGCCAGGGTCTTGAAGGTGGTGCCAACCAGCGAAGCGGTGCCGGGCACGTCGCGCGGGGTGATGGTGATGCGCTGACCGGCCTTGAGCAGAACTGCCTGGTGGTCTTTCAGCTTGGAGGTGCGAATCTTGGGACCCTGCAAATCGGCGAGGATGCAGAGCGGCTTGCGTTCTTCGCGGCTGACTTTACGGATCATCTGGATGAGAGCCAGCTTCTCAGGGTGCGTGCCGTGCGAAAAGTTGAGGCGTACCACGTCGACGCCTGCGCGGACCAGGTCGCGAAAGACGGGTTCTGTATTGGAAGCGGGGCCGAGGGTGGCAACGATCTTTGCGCGGCGTTGAGAGGCAGTATCGGTCAAGCTCAGTTCAGCAAACGACATGTATAAAAGCTCCAAAATGGGTGCAGACGGGTAAGAGGATTTTGTGGTGTGCGGCCCGCTTCATTGTACACGGGGGTGGGCGCACAAACCCCCTCCTCATCATGCATACGGCCGTGCACGTTAGTCCGTGAGAGGGGTCACAGACGGGAGGAAACTGTTCTGGAGTCGGAGGGGGAAGAGATTCGGTCCTGCCGGCCAAGAAAGAGAACGCCGTTTAATTCCGCTCCGAGGAGGGCGCTGAAGGAGGTGAGATAGAGCCACACCAGGGTTGCGATTCCGGCAGCAAACGAGCCATAGAACATGGAGTAATCCGCGACCCGGGTGACGTACCATCCGAAGGCCAGGGTGGCTGGAAACCATACGAGGGTGGCGGTCACGGCGCCGGGCAGCACCCACATCCAATGTTCGCCGCGCTTGGTGCCGAAGTGATAGAGGGCGGCGAGGACCGTGGTGCCGGTGACAACAGCGAGGGCCCAGCGGCCGAGTCTCCAGAAAAAAATGACGATGTAGCGGAGCTCGTGGTCGGCCTTGGCGATCATCCACATCTCGATCTGGTGGCCGAACACCAGCAGCAGGCTGGCGAGCCAGAGCGGAACCAGCACGATCGGCACCAGCATCAGAGCGCGGAGACGTTTATGCCAGAAGCCCCAGTCGTCGCGAGGCAGCTGGTAGGCGCGGCGAAACCCTTCCATAAGCGAGAGCATAAGCCCCAGGCCCGCGAAGACGCTGAGGCTGGTTGCGGAGAGGATTACCTGGGCAGAGCGGAGATGCTGCGTCTGCAGCGAGAACTGGAGAAGGGCCATGGAATCGGCAGGCAGAAACTGGTCGAACGAGCTGCGGAATTCTCCTACCAGGGTGTTGCCTTGAGGCACCAGCGCCATCACGGTGGTGAGTACCAGGACCGCTGGAAAGAAACACAGCATTCCCGAGTACGCGGCGGCCTTTGCGGTGTTGAACACATCGTGTTCGATAGCCAGCCAGATGGTCTTGCGGACGTGGGTGAGGACGCGAGCCATAACGGGTCAAAGCAAGAGTAGAGCATTTGCCCGTTTTCGGGATATCGGTTGAAGAAAGCAGCACGTTCAACTGCCAGAGAGCTGTTGGCAGCGTTCATGGCGGCGGCACGGCGAAGCGTGACGGCTGCGCCGGATGAAATCGGAGGCTACTTCTGCATGTCCTGGTAGGCGTGGACCCATGCGTTCATGAGGTCGTCGAGGGTGACGCCCTCTTCCATCTTGCAGTCGGAGAAGGTGTCGTCTTTTTTGCCGCACTTGGCGACGACTTCGCCTTTGCTGTTGTAGAGCGTAAGCCCGTTTGGGCCCCTGGGAACCTCAAGGAATACCGGCCTGGTGACAGGCGTAGCGAGGGGCTGTATGTTCTGGACCGCGGACCCACCGGTAGCCGAGGCCAATAGGATGAATGCAAATAGAGTATTCATACCTGCTCCATGGGTTTTAATTTTCCTGATTGAAAGTATTCGTACCTCAACCAGGTGAATTTTGTAGTGATGTAAATCACTATAAAGCCCGAGGACTGGGTTTTCGTTGATCTGCCGCAATCTTTTTGCTGTATTTCGATTGGCTGCAGACGCCGGCGATGTCGAGCGCTGCAGTCTGCAGCGCTGCCTGCCGCGCATCAAACCGGTTATGATGGCCCGGGGTTATGGAGATTCGCGGAATGAAGTCAATCTGGAAACAGCTCGCAGTCCTCTTGATTACCGGTTTTGTCACGAGCTGGGCAACAGCCCAAACAGCATTGGTTCCCAATCCTCAACTTACAGCCAAGGAATTGAACGCGAAGGTTGACGCGTTGCTGAAGAAAATGACGCTCGACGAAAAGATCGGGCAGCTGGTGCAGTTTTCAGCCGGATTCGCGACCGGGCCGGGCGCGGGCGCGTCGAACACGCGCTTTGAAGACATGGTAGCCAAAGGGCAGGTGGGATCGTTTCTGAACGTAGTTGGCGCTGAAGCCACGAATCATTACCAGCACATGGCGCTGGAGAAGACGCGGCTGAAGATTCCCATTCTCTTCGGGCTTGACGTGATTCACGGGCACCATACGACGTTCCCGATTCCGCTGGCGGTGGCTGCAAGCTGGGATCCTGAGGCAGCGCAGATTGTGGCCCACAGCGGCGCGGTGGAGGCGCGGGCTGATGGTGTGCCGTGGGTGTTCTCACCCATGGTGGACATTGCTCGCGATCCGCGCTGGGGGCGCATTATCGAGTCAAACGGCGAGGACCCGTATCTGGGCTCGGCCATGGCGCGTGCATGGGTCAAGGGCTACCAGCAAGGCGATCTTTCAAAGCCTGATTCGGCGGCCGTGAGTGTGAAGCATTATGCCGCTTATGGCGCGGCGATTGCGGGACGGGATTACAACGCGACGGACATGAGCGAGATCACGTTGCGGCAGGTTTACCTGGAGCCGTATCGGGCGGCGGTGGCAGAGGGCGCGGCCACGCTGATGAGCTCGTTCAACTCCAACAACGGAATTCCGGCGACAGCCAATCCGCTGACGCTGAACAAGATTCTGCGCAACGAATGGGGCTTTGCGGGATTTGTGGTTT
>WNGR01003400.1_pt1 | contig 17374 bp, 17 predicted proteins | sample 5407581 | NCBI WGS metagenome assembly WNGR01 (sample SAMN13153383, study PRJNA577476) | soil metagenome | isolation source: 80 cm soil or saprolite under Garry oak tree replicate 2 | place: USA:California | collected 2016-06-15 | reverse complement strand
CGATCTACAGCATTCTCGTAATCGCCATTTACGGCGTGCTTAGCCTTTTTCTGAACATGCAGCCTTATGGACGCTTGCTTTACGCTGCGATCGGCGCGACCTGGGCGTTTCATTTCACATTCACCTGCTGGATGATCCCGAAAAATCAGACCGACCTAAGGGATCAAGGCACATTTTTTTCGCTCGTGGTGATCTATTTGATGAACCTGTTATTGCTCAGCGTGATGCTGATTCTCGCTTCGCGACAAATCACGTTTACAGGCTTCGGCACGGATTTGCTGACGAACCTGGGCAATTTCGCCCAATGGATCATCGATTTCTTCCACCGGCCGTGAAGGCGGTGCCAGTCTCTCTTGGCGCGGGCATCTTGCCTGTGGGGCGACCGGGCGTCTCGCCTGGTCGTAGGCCCAATCCCGATTCAGCAGGCAAGATGCCCGCTGGCCCCACAGCCAAGATGGCTGTGCTACAAATTCGTGATCGCCGCGAAGGGCAGGACCGACAATGCGTCGGCAAGGTTTGCCTGTCGATCCCGCAGGGGAATAGGGTGGCAGGTGAAGAGATCGTGGGCATTATTGAGCGAAAGCGTTTCGGGAAATTCGATTAACGTCTCTTTCCACAATTCACCAATCGGCGGAAACCCAACGCGCGAAGAAAGTCGTGGCGCGATTACGACAATCCATTTTTCTGCCAAACGCCGGGCGAAACTGACGCAACATTCCGCGAATGTTCCGCTCGCGCGAATCGGCAGATATTCGCCTTGCTGGAAAATATCAGCGTGTCCGCAACGAAAGCGCAGCACTCGCTGGGTCAGAAACAATTTCATTCGGCCATCCGGCCACGTCTGCGTCAGTTCGTCGGGCGTTGTGCTCGGCAACGCCCCGAGCATTTCACGTCGCAGACTGTAATCGACGGAACGCCGGTTATCGGGATCGACCAGGCTGTAATCCCAAATCTCGTTTCCCTGATAAATATCGGGCACGCCGGGTAAGGTGAGCTTCAACAGCGTTTGGGTGAGCGAATTGATCGCTCCCAAGCGCGCAATCTCTTTCGCAGCCGGAAGGAAGATCGGCAGAAACTTGTTGCGAGGAGCTGCCTCCAGGATTTTCGCGACGAAATCGCGCATCGCAGCGTCCCATTCTTCATTTGGCTGTATCCAACTCGTATTGATCTTCGCCTCGTGCAGCGCCTTTGCCATGTAAGCTTGAATTCTCTCGACGTACTCCTGCGTTGCGGCAGATTCTGGTTCGCCATCTACTCGGATTGGCCAGGTCCCCAGCAGAGTTTGATAAAGCAAGTATTCCTCGTTTGCGTCCGGCGCTTCCAAGTCATTGATCATTCGTTTCCAACGGCGATTCGCCATGCGCCAGCGTTGCAACAAACGGCGCCAAAGCTCAGGGATTTCGGAAATGGCCACGATTCGCGCACGCACATCTTCACTGCGTTTTGTGTCGTGCGTTGAAGTGGCGAGCAAGGTGGCCGGCCAATTGTGTTGTCGATCCATGTTCTGCTCATGAAACACATCAATGCTCGACCCAAACTGTTCCGGCTCGCCGCCCACTTCGTTTAGCGCTATGAGCCGGTTGTAAATGTAAAACACGGTGTCCTCGAGTCCCTTGGCCATGATCGGCCCCGTGGCCTGCTGAAATTTCAAAACGAAATGCGTGTGCGCGGCGCGTTCGGCAGCGCCAAGGTTCGGCGGGAAACGAAAGAGCAGCACCTCGCGCAAATAATTGAAGATCGACTCGTCCATTCCCGGGTTGCGGCGCTTGGCCGCGGCGATTGCGCGCTCGATAATTTGTCGATCTTCATCGTTCACAGGCTGATCGGGCTCGAGATAAGCGCGATAAACAGGAAAGCAGGCGATGGTCTCGCGCAGCGCGCGCGACAGCGCCTCGAGCGTGAAATCGCGATACCATCGGTTTTGCTCGGAAAGCCGGTCGAGCATGTTCCCCAGAACATCGACATCGTTCGCCAGGGCCAGTTTCATCACCTGCAGCTTTTTTGCGTACAGCAGATGGCCAAAGGGAACTGAGTGACCGATGAAACGATGAAACGTTTTTGTGATCGCCGTTTCGGCCGACGAATCGACCAGCAACTGCGTCACTTGACTCGCGAAGTCGTAACCCGTGGTTCCATGCACGCGCCACTCCTTGCGCAACGTTTCGGAGCCGGTGAGAATTTTTTCCGCCAGCATGTAAATCGCGCGCCTATCCTTGGGCAATCCGACCCCGAGCGCTTTCGCGCAGCGCTGCTGAAGCTTTTCGAAATATTCGCGCGGCAAGTACAGGCCATCCGGATGATCGATGCGGAGCCCTGTCACTGCGCCTGCGCTTACCAAATCGAGAGTTAGCCGGTGAACGGCGTCAAAGACCTTTGGCAACTCGACCCGAATTGCGGCGAGATCATTTACGTCGAAAAAACGGCGGTAATTGATTTCTTCGGCCGCGACGCGCCAAAACGCCAACCGATACGACTGCGCGTTAAGCAACTGGTCCAGCGCATCGAAACTGCGTGGGTCGCCCGCCTTTCCATTAATCTGGGCCAGTGCCTTTTCGATTGCCTGTTGCGCTTGCGGCGCTTCCGCACACCGACGCTCGAGACGTCGTTTGATGATTTCTTTTTCGCGAATTCGTTCTGCGATTCGTTTTGGATCGGTTTCGGTGCGTTTCGGCAAATATTCGAGCGCAGTCAGAATGCTTTGCAGTTCCGCGTAAAAGTCTTCGTCCTTTTGGTCGGCGAGGTTTTGTAATGCAATTTCCAGAACGTAACGATACGTGCCCGGCGCGATCGGCAGTCTCCGCTCGCCGTAGAGCAGATAAAAAGTTCCCTCTTCAAAGCGCACCTGCAGTTCGCTGCGCTCGAGGACGCGCCCGTATTGGTCGCTTAGAATTGGCAGAAGAACCTTGTCGCGCAGATCAAATTTTCGCGGTTGCCAGTCGATATCAAAATAGGGCGCGTATCCGGAGCTGGGGCCGTTTTCCAGCACGTCCATCCACCACTCGTTCCGCGAATCGGCGATGCCGAGGTGGTTCGGGACAAAATCCAAAACCTGTCCCATGGAGTGTGCTTGCAGTTCCGCGATCCAGGCGTCATAATCCGCGCGCGAGCCGATCGCCGCGTTCAGCTTGTTGTGGTCGGTAATGTCGTAGCCGTGCAGGGTATCCGGGCTCGCCTGAAAATATGGCGACGCATAAATATCACTCACGCCGAGTGCGTGCAGATACGGCACAATCTCCCGCGCGTGCGAAAATGTGAACCAGCGATTGAATTGCAACCGGTAGGTGCAAGTTGGAATGCAAGGGTGTTTGGTTGCCACAGCGCAATTTCCCGTCATTCCGCGCGAAGTCGAGGAATCCCGCGAGGTTGCCCGACTGCTTCGCAACGGGATCTCTCGACAACGGCTTCACTCCGCCCAGGATGACACGCCAAAGCGTGTCACATCCGCTCCGGCACTTTGATCCCGAGAAGGCCGAGACCGTGCTTCAAGACTCGTCCTGTCAGTTCACACAGTGCCAGCCGCGAACTGCGCGTAGGTTCCCCTGATTTCAAGACCGGACAGGCTTCATAAAATGTGTGAAAGCTGTTCGCCAACTCGAACAGATAGTTTGCCAGAATGTTTGGGCGAAAGCCATTCAGCACCTGCGGAACAATCTCGGCGAACTGACACAGACGTTTGGCGAGATTGATTTCGGCAGGCTCCGTTAACCTCAGGGTTGTAGCCACGGGCCTGCTTGCCTCGCCGTAGCCGGGCGAAGGCGGGTGGCCCGTCCCACCCTCAACGCCCCACAGGGGCGTGGCTACAGCGGCGTCGCCTGCTTTGCGAAAAATGGAGCGGATGCGCACGTAGGCGTTCTGCAAATACGGTGCCGTGTTCCCGTGCAGAGAGAGCATTTTCTCCCAGGAAAAAATGTAATCGGTCATCCGGTACTGCGAGAGATCGGCGTACTTCACTGCGCCGATCCCGATCTTCTCGGCAATGTCTATCTTTTCGTCTTCGCTAAGCTGCGGATTCTTTTCTTCGATGATTTTGCGGGCTCGCTTACACGCCTCTTCGAGAAGATCGCGCAACGGGACGTTTTCGCCGGAGCGCGTCTTCATTAGTTTGCGGTCTTCGCCGAGGATGCTGCCAAATACAATGTGGCGCAGATCAGCCGTGTAACCTTCGCGCCGGGCAATCTCGAAAATTTGCCTGAAATGCAAAGTCTGCGGCGCGCCGACCACGTACCAGATCGCATCGGCTTTCAAATCGTTGACGCGATAATCGACCGTGGCGAGATCGGTAGTGGCGTAATTAAATCCGCCGTCTCGCTTGCGAATGATGAGCGGTTTATCGGCCAGCTCGGGGTTATCGCGAAAAAACACGACAACCGCGCCTTCGCTAATCTCGGCAATGCCGGATTTGAGCAGGCGTTCCACCACGCCCGGCAGGCGATCGTGGTAAAAACTTTCGCCGCATTGAATGTCGTAGTGGATATCGAGCAATTTGTAAACGTGCTCGAAGTCCTGCATTGAGAACGCCACGCACTCGTTCCAGATGTCGGTGTTTTCCTTGTCGCCCTCCTGCAACTGTACCAGTTCCTGTCGACAGGCTTCTCGAACTTGAGGATCGCTAGCCGCTCGTTCGTTCGTCTCCTTGTAAACGCGCACGATCTCGGCAAGCGGATTGCGCTGCAGGGCTTGTCGATCCAGCAAATTTTTCCAGCCGTAAATGACCATACCGAACTGCGTGCCCCAGTCGCCAATGTGGTTATCGCGGATTACCTCATGCCCGAGGAATCGCGCGATCCTCGCCAGCGCGTCGCCGAGCACGGTGCTGCGGATGTGACCGACGTGCATCGGTTTGGCTACGTTAGGTGAGCCGAAATCGATCACGATCCGTTGCGTTGATTTTGTCTCTGCAACGCCGAGCCGTTCATTTCGGAGGACTTCGAGGGTTTTTTTCTCGATCGCGCCCGAAAGCAATGTGAAGTTGATGAAGCCGGCGCCCGCGACCGCCGGCGTTTCGCAGAGATCGCCAACATCGAAATGGGCAGCGATTTTCTCAGCGAGGGCGCGTGGATTTTCGCCACGCTCCTTTCCCAGCACGAGAGCTGCGTTCGTCTGATAATCGCCGAAGCGCCGATCGGTCGCCGGCGTTAATTCGCCGGCGGTCGGCAGACCCGCCTTTGCCAAAGCTTCGGAAAGCTTTTTCGCGAGGAGTGATTGGAAAGTCTTCATGGTAGGGACGCCGCGCTGCGGCGTCCGGGCAGCGCAGCGCGCTGTCCCTACCGTTCACACGGATGATCTTAGCGCAAGTTTGCGCAAACGATTACGATCGATCGCGAAAGATCGACAAAATTTCGTCGGCGGATTTCGCGCTGGCCAGGCTTTCACGGACCGAGCGGTCGTTTAGAAACTTTGCGATCGAAGCCAGCGTGCGCAGGTGCGTTTGGAATTGATTTTTCGGGACAATGAAAAGAACAACGAACTTTACTGGGGCATTATCCAGCGCGTCGAACTCGATCCCCGTTGAGGACCTTCCGAATGCGGCCACGACTTCCTCGAGCCGGTCAGACGAACAATGTGGAATGGCGATCCCGAATCCGATGCCTGTGCTCATCGTTTCCTCGCGCTGTTTCAGCGCCGCAAGAATCGGGTCGCGATCCGGGGACTTAATTTTGCCAAGTCCAACGAGTAAGTCGATCAGCTCGACGATTGCCGTCCAGCGCTCCGTTGCTTTCATCTCGGGGATGATTTGCTCGGCAGAAAGTAAATTGACCAACGACATGCGAATTCCCGGTGCGGGAGGCCAAGCTTAGCGGCAGCGCCTAGGATGACAAGCGGGATTTGAAACGATGTAGCGCTTACGACTCGCGAATTTTGTAATTTAAACGCCGGGAAAGCAGCCAGCGCACGCCGAACATATCGATTGTCGCGCGCATGGCGCGGTTACCCAGACCGTATTTGCTTTGGCCGAAGCGGCGAGGCCGATGATTCACTGGGATCTCCACAAGCCGATAGCCCGCGCCTTTAACCAACGCAGGAATGAAACGATGCATTCCTTTGAACGGAACCAGCGCGCTGACGCATTCGCGCCGCATTGCTTTAAGCGTGCAACCCGTGTCGCGCACTCCGTCTTTGGTGAAACGGCTGCGAACCGCGTTGGCAATCCAGCTGGTCAGCCGCTTCACCAGCGTGTCCCGCCGTTGCGCGCGATAGCCGCACACGAGATCGGCGCCGCGCGCAATTTCGGCGAGTAATCTCGGAATATCAGCAGGATCGTTCTGCAAATCGCCGTCGATGAGAACCACGGTCGCGCCATGCGCGGCCTCGAGGCCGGCATAAATCGCCGCGCTTTGGCCGGCATTTTTTTCAAACTGGATCACGCGGACGTTCGCCTTGGATTCAATACGTTCAACTGTGCGATCGACTGATCCGTCATCAACAAAAACGATTTCGTAATCGAGATCTTTCAGCGCTGCGCTCAACTCTGATTGCAAAATGGCGATGCTTTCTTCCTCATTGAAAAGAGGGACGATAACGGAAACTTCCGGTGAGCTTGCCGTCTGAGTCATAATAATGTCGCGAACAGCATGCGATCTCGTGTCGAACACGTGTCATCCCGAACGAAGTGAGGGACCACACCTACGAAGTTTGCGTCACCCAGTTTGTCGAGTGTGATCAGCGAAGCCTGTGTGAGGTCCTTCACTCCGCTCAGGATGACCCACGTGGAGAAGTTATAAGAGCGGCGTCTCATAATGGAAGAGTGCGATAGTTTCGGCAAAGAAACACCTCCCATGTGCGCAGTACCCTGTCATGGCGTCGCACCTCGATGGTTCCCACAGGCTCGACTGATTGAAATGCAGCTTGAATGCTATGTGGCACGTGTTCCTTCTCTCCATTCCGAATGAACAGCGCATCGCGGCCCATGAAGAGATTGATGCCGTTCTCTTCAGTGTAAACTTCGCCATCCGGCCGCGGCGTGCCCGGTTTTATTTCAACAAATTCATCGTAGCGCGGCCAGAAGGAGAATTGATTCACCATGTCCTGCGATTCGGGGATATAAACCGGCGGATGACCCGGGCCTTCCACCCGTTTATCGTGCAGATAAAATGAAATCTCTGACGCGCGATCACGAGCGTCCGCAATCAGAAAAAGCTTCTCGCCCAATTTCGTTTCCAAATCGCTCCGCATTTTCTCCAGCGCGCTCGTAGCGCTTTTCCATCCCCGCATCCGATCGCTGGGGTCACTTCGCTTCAAGTCGTACCCGGCCGCGCGCAGCACGTCTGTGTCCAGCGCGATCACACTCATGGTAATCCCAACCAGTATCGCCACGACTGCGCCCAGCTGTAACAGAGCGCTGGCTTCGAGTCGTTCCCACCAGAAATAAATTGCCAAAAGGCCGAAGCCCAAAAAAGCGAGGCCGTCCCAATTTGGCGCAGCGGCCTTGTTCACTGAAAGAAGCAGATAAAAGAGAAACACCGGCAACCCAAACCACATCAGGAACAGGACCTTGAATTGCTGATTGACCCGGCGCCAGCTTCCAATGACGCCCCAAGCCAGTGCCAGAAAGAGAAATGGCGAATAGGCCACAAAATGCTGGCCGAGAAACGAAACAACCTCGACCGGATGAAAACCAAAGCCGTGCTCGAGACTTCCCCGCGAACGCAGATGCACCAGTGTGATCCAGGCATGTTGGGCATTCCACACAATGGGTGGAATCGTGCAAAGAGCGAATATCACCACCAATGAATACAAGCCGGGATGTTTGAACTCCTGTCTAAGCCGGGGCGCCAGAGCCAGCACCAAGAAAATCGAAACTAGCTCAAATGCATTCGTGTATTTGGAAAGAAACCCAAGCCCAATCAGCAAGCCGGTAAGCGGCCAATACCAGGAGAAATGCGGGCTTTTTTCCAATGCCAGCCAGAACGTAAACATCGCTGCCAGCCAGAAAAAAACCGACAACGCATCAATCGTCATCAGGAACGCACCGATATTGAAGATCGGGGTGGCATTCAGCGCGATGACCGCCCACAACGCTGCGGTGGCATTGAACAAGCGCCGCGCGAAATAAAACAGGAGCACACTCGTTCCTGCTGCGAGCAGCGGACTGAAAAAGCGGACGCCGAACTCATTGACGCCGAAAACCGCGGTGCTGGCACGCATCACAAACGCAATGGCCGGCCCTTTGCTGAAATATGCAGGGGCCAGCCGCTCCGACCACATCCAGTAATGCGCCTCGTCAAATTCCAGATCAGTCGTGGCCAGCAATGACAATCGAATCGCCGTCAGTGCGAGGAGGAAAAAACAGACTGCGCGCGTGGTGCTCATACGCCGTGAAGCGCGTCCCGCGGTCGCGGCCTACCACCCAACGCAATCAAAGTCGGATGGCGCGCAAAAAGTCGCGGCATCCATTTGCGGCCCACGATCCTCCAGATCAATTCAAACAGGCTGAGCAGCAGGAGCGCTTCACCAACGCCGAGAAAAAGCGTAGCGATCACATCGCTGGGCCAATGCGCGCCCAGATAAATTCGCGAGTAACCAACCGCTGCGGTGATAAACCAGTAGAGCCAGCCGCGCCGCCGATAAAACAGCGTGCAGTACGCGGCGATGATCGTGTTGGTTACCACGTGGCCCGATGGAAATGACGGCCCCGCACGGTTTCGGTCGGATTGATCGGAAAAACGGATGACCGGTTTCTTAAAGAGCGTGAGAAACGCCGGCCGCGTCTTTTGCAGTTGGACCATGCGGACGCTTTCGACCTGCTTCGGCCTATGCCGGTCAAATGCCGTCTTCAATATTCCCGTAACCGGCTCCGTTACCGCCAGGGCCAGAAGCAAGCAGACAATAAACGCGCGCCCCCTGAATCCACCAAAAAAAAACGCGGCGAGCGCGATCGCAATGAAAAGGGGCTTCCAAATTGCGCCATTGCTGAGCGCGGCCATGAACAAGTCGAGCGCCGGACTCGTCCATTCTTCGTTGATGAGATGGAAGAGAGACTGATCCATGCAAATGGAAATGAAGCGACGCCTAAGCTTTAGTCGCTACGTTGTAATAAACAAATGCGGAACAATGACGAAGCACAAATGTCGAATGACGAAGGAATGACGAAGCTCGAATCCCGAATGATCAAAACGGCGCGTCGGCGCGCGCATTCGTCATTCGTCATTCGTCATTCCGCTATAGCCGCCTTTTTCGCTCTTGGCTTTTCCCTTGAGGGTCAGCCCCCTCCTTCCGCGAAAAACATTCTCGCCTCAGTACGCATGATCGAGTCCCAACAGCAAATCGACCTCCAGGGGCAACTTCGACAAAATGATGTAGTCGTCCCATTTCGGCTGGTACAAAACGGGCCGCTCATTCGCTATTCGTTCACAAATCCGGAAGAGGTGTTGCAGTTGCGCCTGGGCGAAAACAGTTCGCGCCTCGATCTTGTGAGCGGCGCGGGAACTGAAAAATTTGCGCCTTCGAAGCTCAATCAAAGAATCCGCGGCACCAGCGTGACTTACGAGGACCTTGCCTTCAAATTTCTTTACTGGCCGACTGCTCGCGTGTTGGGCGAGGAAAATGTTCGCACTCGCAATTGTTGGAAATTGCAACTGCGCGCGCCCTCGCGCGACTCGCAGTATTCAAATCTGTTGTTGTGGATCGACAAGGCGAGCGGCGCACTAATGCGGATGGAAGGCTACGATTGGAACGCGCAACTCGCGAAACGCTTCGAAGTCGTTTCCGCGCAAAAGATCGAGGGTCGCTGGTTTCTGAAACAAATGCGTGTAGAAGAATTTCAGCCAGGCGCGAGTCACGTGCAGGCGAGGACGTATCTGGAAATCAAAAGGTAGGGACGCCGCGCTGCGGCGTCCGCCTCAAATGTTAGCTGGGTGAAGGCGTTAGCGGACCTGGTGCTGATCGGATTTTGCTCCGCTCACCACCAGCCTGCGGCCGAGGAATTCCTTGTCGTGCAATTCTTCCACGGCGCGCTTCGCTTCCTCGATGGTTTGCATTTGCACAAAAGCAAAACCTTTCGAGCGCTGGTTGTGCCGGTAGCTTACGACCTCGGCATTTTGCACGTGCCCCACGCCGTTGAACAATTCAAATAGATCGCTCTCGGTTGCGTCGAAGGACAAGTTGCCCACGTCAAGACGCGGCGACGTGACTTCTATCCGTTCAGGCTTGCGCGCCGGTCGCGAAGGCTGTGCGCCGTTGCGCGGCTGCGCCGCGGTTTTCGTTTTCTCCCCGCCGTTTCCGAAAAATTCGGCAACCCGTTGCCAGAATGTCTTTTTTTGCGTCTTTGCCGCTCCCTGCCGGCCTCCAAAGCGTTCGTGATTTCCTCTGCTGCGTCGGCCTCCACCGCGCGGGCGGCGTGAGCGTCTTCCGGATGAATAAGAGTTCATGTTGATTCTTAGGTTTAGTCCAATTGTTAAAAGGGCGGAGCGCCCCGAAAAGGCTCGGGACACCGTCCGCGGCGCGCGAATCATCAAGAGTCCAGTCAAACTTTCTCCTCTGTGACGCCAATGGAAACTCCGCCTCTGTGTGTCGGAAATGGACTTGTCTCGAAGCGCAACCCGGCGCACTCAACCAACGAAGCAGTGATACCGCAACCATTTGCAGCATCGGTTCAAGAAATCTGAATCGTCGTAGAAACCGGACGCTCGGAAGATCGAAGAAGATTCCCGACATCTCGGCCCGATTATGGCTTAGGTGGCGGCTGATTGCAAGTGGAAGGATCGGGAATGACTAAGGTCGAATAACGAATGACGAATTAAGCCCGAATGCCAAATGACGAAACCACTGCGTCGAATTCGCCCGACATTCGGATTTCGTCATTCCTTCGTCATTAGTCATTCGGAATTCGTCATTGAGTCGCGGAGCGAATAGATCCGCGACTTCACGTATTCTCGCGGGCGCTCTCCGCGGATCGGGCGCATAAAATATCGCAATTCACGTCGGGTCAGTTTTGGCTCGTAGCCGAACTCCGGCATCAGATCGCGGCAATGCCATTCGACCCACCCGATTTCGTCTTCAGAGAGTTCGCGCCGCCACCGAGTCGTCGGTTCGGAGCTGATTTGTGAAAAGTTAATGCGCGCCGCGGAGTTGCCACTCCAAAACTGGCCCATTTTCGTCGGCGTCAGCACAGTGTCCGGATCGAACTGGACCTCGAGGTAAGCGCAAACTTCTTCCATTGTCCGGGCTGGTTCGCAGACCAATTTTTCGTAGGGCACTACGAGGCCAAGCACCTCCCCGTCGCGGACGCGCCTGGCGAGCCGGGCAGCCACCCGCCAATGCGCGATCACGTAATAAGTCGAGAACCTTCCTGTTTGCCTCGTTTTCTCCAGCGCGATTTGCGCCGCAAGAATGGCGCGCGGATCGCGCATCGTCACCAGAATTTTTGCATGTGGAAAGCGAGCGAGAATAGCCCCGATGTAATTACGGTTGGCTGGAGTCTTTTCCACCCAGCACGCGATCGTGTCGAGCGAGCGGCCTAGAGTGGCCGCGTACGCTTTGACCATGAGAATCAGCAAATCCTCCTGCGCGTTCACAGGATCAAACGCCGCATCCTCAAATGTCTTGAGAAATTTTTCGCGCGGAAACGTCGAGTAATTGCGCTTGCCCCACTTGCACGGGCCACCGAACAGCACGTTGGAAAGCGATTGTTTGGTCAGATAATCAAACTGCGCGCGGCGACCGCGTGGCGCATATTTGGTCAGGACGGTAGGGAAGTAAGCGGTTTCCTCTGGCAACACGAGTAACTCAGGATGGTTATCGAGCAGGGCCACCAAAAGCGTAGTGCCCGATTTCGCCTGGCCGGCGATAAAGCAGGCGCGCTGCTCGAAGGGCAACGTCGAAGTCATTGGGCGAGCTTACAATATGTACAGGTGAAATGATAATAGCCCAGCGTTTTAAAGCTGGGCAAAATGCGTCCGAAGACGCAAGTCCCATCAGGGACGGAAGAACGGTTCGTCCGTCCCGACTGGGACTCTTTACGATCCTAATCCTCGATCCCAGCGCTAAAGCGCTGGGCTATTGCCTCGTTGACTGCGGAGAAACCAGTCGATGAACTTTTGCAGACCTTCACTCAACTTAGTAGTTGGCTTGTAACCGAGCAATTTTCTCGCTTTGGAAATGTCCGCGCAAGTGAGGGGCATATCGCCAGGTTGCTCCGGCAGCCGATTAACTTTTGCCTTTTTTCCAAGTGCATTTTCGATTGCCGAAATCAGTTCTTTCAGCTGAATGGTTTCGCTCTCGCCCAGATTAAAAACATCGTAGAGCGGACCTTGGTACTGGAGCGCGGCCATCGTTCCCTGAATCACATCATCGATGTAAGTGTAATCGCGGCGCGTGCTGCCATCTCCAAATTGATCGATGGGTTGGCCGGCATAAATGCGCCGGGTGAATTGATGAATGGCCAGATCGGGACGTTGACGTGGGCCGTACACGGTGAAATAACGAAGCGCCACGACACGCATTTGATAGAGATGCGAGTAAGTCGAGCAAAGAAATTCGCCTGCGACTTTTGTGGCGCCGTAGGGACTGAGTGTCTGAATAAGATGTTGTTCCTCAGAAAATGGGATCGTTTTCGAAGCTCCGTAAACCGATGAGCTGGATGCAAAGATGAATCGCTCAACACCGGTTACGCGCGCCGCCTCGAGCAGATGCAACGTCCCGCTGACATTTGTGTCGCAATAGAGTTGCGCGTGTTGAATCGAGGGTCGAACACCCGCGCGCGCAGCCAGATGCGCAATCGCGTCAACTTTCTCGCGATGAAATAAACTCCGCACCGATCCGCCGTCGCGAAGATCGACGTGGTAGACAGTCACGTCCTTGGCAAAACCGGCAATGTTCGCATGCTTGATTTGCGGATCGTAAAAATCATTGAAGTCGTCAAGGATGACGACTTCATGCCCGGCCGCCAGCAGCTTCTCGACAAGATGCGACCCAATGAAACCCGCGCCGCCTGTAACCAAAATTCGCATTGATCAGAAGTTCAACCACGAAGCACACGAAGTGCACGAAGAAAATTATCTTGGGGACGACTGCGCTGGGGACGCCGCGCTGCGGTGTCCGGTCGGCGCAGCACGCCGACCGTACCATTTAAAAATCGCGGCAGTGCGAAAGCAGATAAATCCAGTTTAACACGAAAGCTAAAATGACAGATACACGCACGAATGTTTTCCCCCCGTGCGTGCAAAAACAGATTCGTAAACGTGGCGCGCGCGTTGTGAGTGTCGCAAAGGCGTAAAGATCAAACGCCATTACGCCACATAGCGCTGTGAAGACGAGTGGATTCCATTTCAATGCAGCGAGAAAGTGGCCATGAAAGAATTGAATCGCGCATCGCGTCATCCCGCATGTGACACACGGCAGACCGGTAATCTCATGAAACATGCAGCGCGGCCATGGTAAACCGATTGCCAACCAAGACGCTGCCAGCGTCAGCGACACCAGTGAGACGCTTAGCCAGATTAACTCGTGATCAATCTCACCTGTAGCAACACGCCGAACGCGGAGCCGCATTTTACCGGGGAATCAATGCTGTGCTGCGTTCCAAGCGCCCAATGCCCCGAACATGAACGCGATGAGCAATCCGCCGCCGCAACAAACAATCAGCGGAAGGAAAACGGCAAGAACAGCGCGGCCGGTGTCGGTTTCATGGGCGCGCGCCAAGCCAATGCAACTGCAAACAAGCGCCCAAACGCCCGCAATCACTCGGCCACAAATCGGGATCATTTGCAAAGGACCGGTGGAGCCATGAGAAAAAGCCAGAACGCGGAACGTCGTTTCGAACGATTGGTTTGCGCCACCAACAATCATCAAACAGAGATGCACGATCGCGCTACCGATGAAGAGCCCGATTACGATGAACAGAGGTAGCAGGACAAGAAACACAGCGGAGCCAATCCCCATCCCGGCCATCGCTGCGAACGTGCTCTGACGATCGGCGAAGAAACCGATGGATTGCAAACCCAGCGAGAACAGAAACGAGACCACGCCTCCGACGCATCCGCCGATGAGCGCGTAAATGAGCGGCTCACCTAAACCGCCTTCGCGCTTCATGGCCGCGAATGCTTCGCCCGGTTTCGTAAGCACCATCACCAGAGTTTCGATAAATGCGTTGACTAAACCGCGCTCTTCCCGGCGCTCCCATGGCAGGCCGCCACCCGGCGCAGCAGTTTCTGAGGTCGCGGCCGCACCGATCTGAGGAGGCGGCGGCGCAGGCGTAGCCGATCCCAACTCTGGGAACTGCGAGAGTGGCTGCCAGTTCGCCATTCCTTCGCGCCACCCAATGTCGCCAGGAGCGAAGCGGCCAGTGCGCAGGCCTTCGCGAACTTCTTCTTCGGAAAATACGCCCAAACTTGTTGCGCCCCGGTTAACGTGAATCATGGCCATAATGCGCTCGTTCTACTGAGGCGTAGCGCGGAGCGCAAGGTTAAATCGTTACGAGCGTTACAAAGGGAAGCCGTATTCGTCCTAGTAACTCTTGTAACCGTTTTAACTTTGCAACTTTTCTGGTTGGTCCAGCGCTCGCCAGAAATACCAGGCCGCAACTGAACGGTGCGGTCGCCATTTCTCCCCAAGCTTCATAAGCTGTTTCGGTGTCGGGAGTTTTCGCCGGCCAAAGGTTTTGGCGAAACCTTTGCGAACACCGTAATCATCGACTGGCCAGACATCCGGGCGGCCCAGATCGAAAAGAAGAAGCATCTCGACTGTCCAGCGGCCAATCCCGCGCACAGTTGTGAGACGCGCGACGATTTCGTCATCGCTCATCCGAAGAAGCGCGTGCCCGGACGGCACGGTGCCGTCGATTGTTTTCGCAGCGAGATCCTTAATCGCGGCGATCTTCGCGCGCGAAAGCCCTGCAGCGCGAAGCGTTTCGTCCGGCGTGGCGAGAACTTTTGCGGGATCGAGCCGTTTTCTTTGGGGATACAGCGCACGGACGCGGTTCCAAATCGCGGCAGCGGCTTTGCCGTTTAGTTGCTGGTAAGCGATGGATTCGGCCAGAGCGTCGAATGGCCGGATCGAAACCGCCGGGCCGATTTCATAGCGCCGCGACCGGGCGATCAACGCCGCCATCCGCGGATCACTCGCGCGCAGGAGTTGATGGGCGTGATGCTGATTCATGACGCGAAATCTAGTAGAATGACGAAGTACAAATGTCGAATGAACGGAATTAATGACGAAGCTCGAAAATCATCGGCGCGAGCGCTATCCTCTTCTTGTCATTCGGATTTCGGCATTCTTTCGTAATTCGTCATTTGGCATTCGTCATTTGCCTCAACCATTACCTTGCTTGCCGAATGAACTCTTTTCGGTTTCCTAAAGGAGCATGGAAACGCAATTAACCTGGTACGGCCAGTCCGCTTTCAAAATCGTTACGCCGCGGGGAAAAGTTCTGCTCGTCGATCCGTGGCTGACGAATCCTGTTTTCGAAAAAGCGAAGGACGAACTCGCCGCGCTCGAGCATGTCGATCTTATTCTGGTTACACACGGACATTCTGATCACGTGGGAGACGCGGTGGAGATCGGTAAAAGGACGCGTGCGAAACTGGTAGCGACATTCGATTTATCGGCGGCCATTGTTAGCGCGCTCGGTTATCCGAGCGATCTCGCTGATATGGAAACGACCGGGCACATGGGTGGCACGCTCACTCTGTTTGGCGGTGAAGTCGCAGTCACATTTGTGCCCGCATGGCATGGCTCAGCAGTTTCCAAGGACGAAACCGCACCGCCGGTTTATGCCGGCACTCCCGCCGGATTGGTGATCGCGCTGCGCGACGGTCCTACGATCTATCACACGGGCGACACAGATTTGTTTTCCGACATGGCGCTGGTGTCGCGTTTTCACAAAATCGACACCATGCTGGTTTGCATCGGCGACCATTTCACGATGGGACCTGCTCGGGCGGCAGAAGCAGTCAGGCTGGTCAATCCGCGCGAAGTAATTCCCATGCACTACGGAACGTTTCCAGTGCTCACGGGCACACCTGAAGTGTTCCAACGCGAACTGAAAAGGCGCAAATCAAAGGCCAAACTGCGCGTCATCAAAATCGGGGAGACAATTGCGCTGGGCGCGCGTTAAATGGCCGGCGTCTGCTGTAGCCGCTTCGTTATACAAAGTATGACGCTGATGTGTTTTACCTTCGGCGTGTCGCATCGCCCACAGAGCGACGGCTACAATTCATACGGTCGCAATAGCCAATGAGATCGAATAGAACATCAACAATGCCAACTCGGGAAAAAGGGACAAGTCTGGCAGAGCAACTAACAAATCACATACCTCAAGCCCTGAGCAACGCCGCGGCGAGATTCGTCGATTCCCTAAAGATTAATTCAGTCTCCGAGAAAGTCCGCCATCGGCGGCGAGTGGTAATTAAGCGGCGCAACGGATATAGCGAACAGCTCGCTGAGCTATCGAATTTGTATTTTCGCATGGCTGGCATACCGATTCGTTTCTGGGCCAAGGTCGAAGACTGGCGACGGTGGGAAGTGGAGTGTTTCAAAATGCTCAATGGCGACCGTTTTCGTGCCTGGGCATCCGGTGATAAAACGGTCTGCGCCGACAAACTGCCGGGAAAAAGCCTGTGGGAGCATTTAGAACAGCGGAGGCTCTCGCGCGAAATGGTCGAAGCGGCTGGCCACGAATTCCGGCGCGCTCATCAACTCCGGAGCCATGAGTTTCGCGGGCCGTGGTCGCACGGCGACGCAGGAGCGAACAATGTGATCTATGACGAGAAGACCGGCCGGGCTCGGTTAATCGACTTTGAAATTGTGCACGACAAATCGTTACCCGCGAGATCGCGACAGGCGGATGATTTGTTGGTTTTTCTGCTGGACTTGATCGCAGTGGCGCCCAACCCGCAGTGGCTCACTTTGGCGTTGTCCTTTCTCAATGCTTATGGAAATACCGCTGTGATTTGCGAATTGGAAGATGAACTCGCTCTTCCAAACGGCATGGCGTGGATCTGGTGGGGCGTGCGGACAAGTTTCGCCAATCCGGCTAAAGTAAAACGGCGCCTCGAAAAGCTTCGAGACGTAATCGCCAATCTGGGATATTACCGGACGTTTGCAGCCAGGCGCGCACGCCATAGGCGGCGGGCTTCAATCAGTTGCCAGAAAATCAGCCCCGGGATGCCGAGGGCGAGTTCCCGCACTCTTGCGATCAGCGACAGGGCGAAGGCCGCGTCTCCGGGGATGCCAAGAAGATTGCCGACGAAAAGATAACCGCCTTCTTGCACACCCAAACCTCCGGGAACCGCAAAGGCGGCCGAGCGAATCGTCAACACCATGCTTTGCAAGATCAGCGCGTTAACGAATGTCGCGTGGAGATCGAGCGCGTGAAGCGCGATCCAAATTTCGCCGGAGCCAGCGACGAGCGAAATAATCGTCCACACACAACACATCA
>WNGR01017708.1_pt2 | contig 17385 bp, 17 predicted proteins | sample 5407581 | NCBI WGS metagenome assembly WNGR01 (sample SAMN13153383, study PRJNA577476) | soil metagenome | isolation source: 80 cm soil or saprolite under Garry oak tree replicate 2 | place: USA:California | collected 2016-06-15 | reverse complement strand
CGATCCGCAGGAACTCGACGAGGCTCTCGAGCGAGGCGCTGAGCTGGGCGAGGCCGGCAGGGACACGAGGCTCGATCGCGTCATCGGCGAGATCGCCGCTCTGCGCGCACAGGAGCCAGCTCAGGTACAAGGCGCGAAGATCGCCACGGGCGAGCTCAGACCGCACCGAGATCAGCGACGAGAGCTGCCCCTCCCCCTCGACCCAGTCGCTTCCCTCATCCTCGGAGACGAACGTGAGGATGATCTTTCCGCTCTTCTCACGCACCGAGGCACGCTCGCCGACGCAATACAGACGCGCCGTCCTCGCGTTCAAGGGACGCGTCGACAACCGCAGCTTAAAGACGTGGGTGCCCCAATTGGCGAGGTAGAGGAACGCGTCGAAGTATTTCTCCATCCACGTGTCTTCGTTCCCCCTGAAGTTGCCCCACGAATAGTCGTTTACGAAGCTCGTCGATGTGATCCGGGCGCGCGTCGAGCAGGCGCGCAGCTCTCCCAGCTCCTTTTCCGTCAGCGGCCGGTCGATGGCCTGGAACTCATAATACTGATACTCGCTCATGGCCCTCCTCCCGGAGAATGATCGTCTCCATCTGCCTGGCCTAGGCGCTTCGCTGCTTCGACCGAGTCCTCGAGACTCTGCGATAGAGCTTCTTCTTGCGCATGTCGGTCATCCTTCTGCACGCCAATGCCGATATGCCTCGATCCACTCCGCGCCGTCCGGCGGCGGCGCGGGCAACGGAAGATCGAGGATGGGAAGCGACTGGCGGCTGCGCCCGCGCATACAGATGGCGACAATCTGCTCGCTTCGATTCAGGTCGACGCGTTCGACGGTGACCGGAACTCCCAGCACGGTCGTCTCGAATGGCACCGCCAGGTTCTCATCTATCATCGTGAACCAGCCGGTGATCTGCTCCGACTCGTTGTGGGCGTCGACAGTCGCCTCCTCGATCATCTCCGCGAGTCTCGCCTTGCTGATGCGGGGAAGTCGCCGATCCTTGCGTCTCATGGCTCTCACCTGAAGTCGTCCGTCCCTCTCAGCGGTCGCAGCATGTCCTCGTCGTGCACGACGATGACATCGTCGTCGGGCTCCGCGTATCCGATTCGATCAATCATGCGCCAGCGATTTGCACGCGTCGGACGATCCCGGCGCCGGAGGAAAATTGCGGACAGACCACATCTACGCCCGCCAGGCTGGGCGTTCTATCACCGTCGAGGTTTGGAGGTTGGCGAATGCCGCGTCGTCCCCGGGTCACCGTGGCCGAGGTGCCGATCTGGACGCGTCCTACAATCTACCCTATAGTAAAATGCTGAGTTTGCCTTATGGTTGTTGGAGGGCGCCTCATGCCGGAAGCGTTTCCAGCGATAGGACACCGCTACCTGGTCAACTTCGAAGCGTTTCGAGTCGAACTCTTTTTCGAGTGTGAAACCTCGCTGACGTATACCGGGCTAGCTCACTTTGGGAGGCCATCATGTCCGAAGAGACCGTGAATATCACAAGGCCGTCGCGCCGAGATTTCATGAGCGTGGCCGGCGCCGCGGTTGCCGCCAGCGCTTTACCGTCCGGTGTCGCATCTGCGCAGGCGCCCGCGAAGTACCGTCGCGTGAACGTCTCCAGCCCGGAGGCGACGCGCGTGCTCGACAGCTACAAGAAGGCGATCCGCGCGATGCTGAAGCTTCCGGCCACTGATCCGCGCAACTGGTATCGCAACGCACTGGTCCACACGCTCGACTGTCCGCACGGCAACTGGTGGTTCCTGGTTTGGCATCGCGGATATATCGGCTGGTTCGAGCAGATTTGCCGTGATCTGAGCGGCGACCCGCAGTTCGCTCTGCCCTATTGGGATTGGTCGGAAAATCCCGATTCGACCCAACCCTTCGCGCCGCGCGTTCCCGCGGTCATGTTCGACGACGTGCTGACACCGACAGATTCGGCCTTCATCGGAACATTCGATGAATTCAGAAAGCAGTTCGCGAATATTGTCGCGCAGGCGGATTACTGGAAAAGGAGCAGTCCGTTCGATGAGGGAACGCAGTATGGCCAGCTTCTCGCGCGAGGGATTCGGTTCCCCGAGGATCTGTGGTTCGACATCATCAATGACCCGCGTGGCAAGATGTTCTTCGATCTCGCCCACGCACGCGGGCTGACGAAGGACAACCCGTTCCTCGATGAGAAGACCAAGCTCGCCGTCTCCCCGGCCACGCTGACGGCGGCGCTGCGGCCGACCGATTTCATCACCTTCGCAAGCCCGAAAACGCTCGCGCACAGTGGACTGACCGGATTTGGCGTTCTCGAAGGTCAGCCACACAATAAGGTGCACAACAATGTTGGCGGGATCGTCACCGTGACCGGCCCGGACGGCAAGCCGGTCACGACCGCAGGCGACGGCTTCATGCAGAATAACCTCTCGCCCGTCGATCCACTCTTCTTCCTGCATCACGCGAACATCGACCGAATCTGGGACGTATGGACGCGCAAGCAACAGGCGCTGGGCTTGCCGATCCTGCCTGACGGTTACCTTTTGCCGCCGGGCGCGCCGCCGGTGCGGGGCACGGACTATTTCAGCTGGGCGACGGAGCCGTTCCTGTTCTTCATTGACGCGAACGGTCAGCCGGTCAGCAAGACGAGCGCCCGCGACTATGAGGCGATCGGCGAGTTCAATTACGACTATCAGCCGGGATCGGGCGAAGGGCTCGTACCCAAACAACTGGTCGCCGTTGCGCCGCAGGCGCTCAGCGCGCCAGCCCCGCGTTTCAGTGCGCAGATCGCAAATTCAACGGCCACGCAGGCAGCTCCGGCAACCGGCGTCGTCGCGCTTCCGCCGGCGCTGCTTCAGGCTCCGGCCGGGCCGAACGCTCCAATCCTGTTCGCCAAGATCACGGTCGCGCTTCCGCCACTGTCGCATACCGGTGATCTGTCGGTTGTCGTCGATGCGCCGGGCGGCGGCTCGGCGGATGCCGCCAACACGCTAACGCTCTCGATGTTCGGTCATCACACCGTGCAGGCGCCGGTGACGTTCACGATTCCACTCGCCGCGCCCATTGAGGCACTGCGGGCGAACCACCGGTTGGGCACCAACACGCTCAATTTCAGCGTCGCGCAGCCGACGGTAGCTGCGGCGCCGATGCTGCACGCGCACAGTACAGATGCGAAAGTCGAGGTCCTGTCGATCGTGGTGGAGGCGTATTAGCGGCAATGGCAGGGAAGGGTCTGGCTGTCGCGCTGCTCTGCGTCGTCGCGTTGCTTGGACACCGCGCCATCGCGCTCTCTGAAACGCAACAGAGCGTGATCGAACTTCCTCTCCCGCGCGCGCCCGCTGCCGGGGAAGATGTTTGGCTGCAACTTCGGGTCGGGCCGCTGCGGCGCGGCACGGAAATCCGCGTCAGTACGAGCGACGGGGTTCTGGTCGGTACGGCATCGCCATTCGGCGCGCCGCAGAGCCAAGGCGCGGCGACCTACACGATACCTTTGCCGAAAGCCGCCATCGTCGGAGGCAGCGTGCGATTGCGCCTCGATGTCGATCAGCCGGGATCACCGGCTCGTGCACCGAGGCCGGGTGAGATCGAGGGCGCCAGTCTGATCTATGTGCCGGGCGGCAGGTAGCGGTTCGCAGAATTGAGGACAACATGATTATCGGCATTCCGGTATATGAAAAAGTCGATCTGCTCGACGTGACGGCACCCCACGAGATTCTGAGTTGGATGAGCCAACCCAAGGCCGACATGCGCATCATCGCGGAAGAACCCTCCGAGATCATGTCGCGCGATGGATTCTGCTTCAAAGCGCAGTACGGCTTCAGCGACATCAAGACGCTTGATGTTCTTTGGGTGCCCGGCGGCGACCCCGATGCCCTCAAGTTCCTGATGAGCGGGCCGCGGACCTACCTGGATTTCCTGATCAGGGTCAGCGCCAACGCGCGCTATGTGACGTCGGTGTGCGAGGGTGCGTTGTTGCTTGCGGCAGCCGGCCTGCTCGACGGATATGAGGCGACCACGCACTGGGCTTTCATCCCGTGCCTCAAGCAATTCCCCAAGATCAAGGTCGTCGAGGGGTATCCGCGCTTCGTCGTCGACCGCAACCGGGTTACGGGCGGGGGTATCTCGTCCGGTCTCGACGCAGCGTTCAAGCTGGTTGAGCTGCTCGCCGGCTATGAGGCTGCGCAAGCGGTCCAGCGCACGACGCAATATAATCCCGCTCCACCGGTGGCCAGCTCGCTTCCACCGACAAGCGCATGCCCGTTCACGTGGTGATGACCCTGCGCTCCGGCGTCACTCCGCCAGCACGCGCGTCCCCGGAAACGTAACTCCAAGGTCCCCGCGTGATGGCAGTCACTCACTCGATGGCTGGATAAGCCGCTTAAAACCTTGCGCCGTTGGGGAAACGGCGCAACAATGCCGCGTTGGCTTGCAGGGAGCTCGGAAACGATGTTCGAACTGAGATCGCAAGACACGTCGTGCACGCCGCGCCTATTCATCCTGGCTGGCGGCGTTTTCGCCGGATTTGTGGTTGCCGCTTCGCTCGCCGGCGCGGCGCGGGCTGAACCGCCCCGCGCCATTCCCAATCTGGCTTCGGCCGAATTCGGCTGGCAGTCGAATGTCGCGGATTGGCAGGAGCCGCCGCCGGGACGCGGCCATGGACCGATCAAGCCCGACCCCGACCATCCCTTCACGAGCAACGCCGAGGCGGCGAGAACCGGCACCCAGCCGACGAGACGGATCGGCGACTACAGAGACCCGGTGCTCAAGCCATGGGCGGCGGCGCGGATGAAGGCATCGAACGAAGAGGCGCTGCGCAACGAGATGAGGATTCCCTTCGCGGCCCAGGCCCGCTGCTATCCGGGCGGCGTTCCCGGTCAGCTCCTGTTTCCTTTCGAGCCGCTTTATTTCATCCAGACCCCGAAGGTCGTCTACATGATCTGGCAGCGCGACCACATGGTGCGACGCGTCTTCCTCACCGACCAGCATTCGGAGCATGTGAAGCCATCGTGGTTCGGCGAATCCATCGGCCATTATGAGAACGGCGACACTTTCGTCGTGGACACCATCGGGCTCTCCACCAAGAACAGCTATATCGACAATTTCCGCACCCCCCACACCGAGAAGCTCCACGTCGTGGAACGCTTCACGATCGATCCGGACGGCCAGCATCTGACCGCCGTCGTAACGGTCAACGACCCCGATACCTTCAACACGCCGCTCACGATGCAGCAGCGTTGGTTCAAGGCGGCCTCTCCCATGATGGAGACCATCTGCGCCGAGAACAATGTCGATTTCTTCCATCAGGGCCTGTTCCCGCTTCCCGAGGCCGTCAAGCCCGATTTCTGAGACATCGCTGGCAGGCAGCCTGAGATCAGGCTCGCGACCGCCAGGGCCGGCCTGACCGCGGCGGTCTCATCCCTCGTCAGGATACCGCTGCTCGTGATGCCGGCGAAGGTCCGCTTCCATCTCCGTGGCCTCTCCGGCGGGGTGCATCAGCAGAAATTGCCGAAGCTCCCAGGTCGGCGGCAGGTCGCCAGCGGCGCTGAGTTTTTCGTGCATTTCGGCTTCGGCCTGCAGGGACTTCGTCCCGTCGATAACACAACCGACCACAAGGCCTTTGGGCTTCATGGCCGCGTAGAGCTTGCACCAATGAAGCTCCGGCAACGCGAGGAAATTGCAAAGGGTGTCCAGTATCAGAGCAACGGGCGGCTGTTCGACAAGGAATTGAGCAAGCCTTGCGTCTGCGGCGTCGATCTGAAGCTCGCCGGTGTAGACCTGCCAGCGAATCGTTTTGCCCAAGGCGGGCGTGTAACTGCTCAGATCGACGGCGGCGCTTCCGGAAGCGAGCTTGCCTTCAAAGAGGCTTCGCAGGGCCGGAAACGCCACGTCCATCCAAGTATGAGCGCAGCGTTCCAACGCCGCCTCGGCGGACTCGCCCCGGAGGGTGACGAGGTCGAGGATTTCGGCCGATCCATGCACGGGATGATCCAGCACCACCTTGACCTCGACCGAGGCGATGCGGAGATCGTTCTCCCGGAGTGCCAGCACCTCAGCATTGGTGCAATAGACCTCGAGGCGCGAGTACCCGCTGTCGACGCCTTCCCGCAGCCGGCGAGGCGAAAGGCCCTGTTCCCGCATCCGACGCTCGAAAGTTCGTTCGACGATGGTGAAGTCAGGCGCGTCGATCGGCACTTCGTCCCCCACATGCCCGCGCAGCACAACAGCCGCGGCGCAATACTATCGCCATACTATCGCCCGCCGGCGGTGGCAGGAACAGCACGCTCGGGCGGGGGGTCCTTTCGCGGCGTCGGGCGCTCCTTACCCGCGCAGCCGCGCCGCCACGGCTTCGCCGATCCTTTTGCCCTTCTTTTGGCGAGACTGCGGACAAGCTAAGGTAGGCTCCAATCGGACCGACCAGGCGCGGTGCGCTCCGCGCGCAAAAGCATTGACACAGGGGAGGGAAAAAATGACCAATCGTCACGTTCTGTCGAGCCTCACGCTTGCGGTTGCGGCTGCGACTTTGAGCCTTGCCACTGCGGGCCGCGCGGTCGAGCTCGATCCGGCGGCCGTCGCCTATGTGACGCCCGACCAGTTCAAGTGGCGCGACCCGACCGGCCAGGCCGCGACCAATCAGACCGTTCTTTACGGCGATCCGAACAAGCCCGGACTTTATATCAACATCAACAAGTTCAAGCCCGGCCGCTTCGGCAACCCGCACTATCACCCGAACGACCGGTACATCACCGTGATCGACGGAGCCTCATGGCGGGGTACCGGACCGGTGATGGACCCCGCGCATGCCACCCGGGTCCCGAAGGGAACGTTCATGGTCGATCACGCCACGAAGGTCCATTGGGACGGGACCAAGGAGGAAAGCGGCGCCTACCTGATCACCGGCATCGGCCCCGCGACCAATATCGAGATCCCGAAAAACAATGGCCCCTGGGCGGGCGGCGATCCTTCGGCCGCGACCATCATCCTCCCCGACCAGATTCCGTGGAGGGACCATGGCAGCTTCCGGCTTGCGAGCCTGGCCGGCGATTCGGACAAGCCGGGCCTGTTCGTGCAAATGCTCACATTCTCACATTATTCAAAGGCGCGAATTTCAGCCGCCCGCATGTCCACCCGGTTCCTCTCTTCACCGCCGTCCTCTCCGGCACCTGGTGGGTCGGCACCGGCAACAAGTATGACCCCGCCAACCTGGCGGTGCCGATGAAGCCAGGCACGTTCGTCACCCACTTCGGCAATCGCGTGCATTGGGATGGCGCCAAGGATGAAGACGTGACGCTTGTGATCATCGGCGAAGGGCCGGTGACGACCGCGCGGGTGGAGGAGACCAGATAACAGGCGGCCGCGACGGCGCGCGCGTCCGCATCGAGCAATCATTCAAGCTGCGAGGCTACCTGGGAGCATGCCATGACAACCAACATGCGGGTCACGCGGCGCGCCGCGTTGAAGGCGGGCGCCACATTCGCCACCGGGGCGGCAGCCGCTTTTTCCAGGACGGCCAGCGCGCAGAACCTGAACCGATTTGACGGTCAGGGCCCCGTCGATCCGAGGCAGCGCATCCTCCTCAAGGGCGGCACCATCGTGAGCATGGATCCGATGGTCGGCGATCTTGTGCGGGGGGACCTGCTGATCGAGGGAAAGAAGATCGCTGCCATTGCCCCCGAGCTCAATCCCGCGGGCGCGCAGGTGATCGACGCCCTGGACACGATCATCGTCCCCGGTTTCGTCGATTGCCACCGCCATTCCTGGGAAGCACAGCTTCGCCGCATCAATCCCAATTCGCCGACGCTTGCGGATTACAGCAACGCGACTCATCTTTCCTTCGCCAAGGCATACCGGCCGCAGGACCATTATGTCGCCAACTACCTCACCGCCGTCGGCTGCATCGATGCCGGCATTACCTGCGTGATCGACAACTCGCACAATTCGCGCAGCGCCGATCACTCCGATGCGGCAGTGGAGGCGCTCATCGACGGTGGTGTCCGCGCCGTCCATGCCTCCGGTCCGCCCAACGCCGGCGAATGGGCCCATCAATGGCCACAGGACCTCGAGCGGCTGCAGAAGAAATACTTCTCGTCGACCGACCAGCTGGTGACACTGCGCATGTTCTCAGCTGTCAACCGCGACAACTGGACGGTCGCGCGCAGGCTCGGGCTGCGCATCACAACCGAGTTCCAGGGTCCGCAGCAGGCGGCGCTGCTCGACCCGCTGGCTCAGGACAAGCTCGTCGGCCCGGACAACACCTTCAACCACTGCGGCGCGCTGCCGGAGCGGACGTGGCGGATCTTCGTCGACACGGGCGCCAACATCAATGTGTGCCCGCGCTCGGACGCGCAATATGCGCTCGGAGAGGGTGTCTGCGCGTTGCAGCAGGCGTGGGACCAGGGCATCAAGCCGGGCCTGAGCGTCGACAACGAAACCTCGTATGGCGGCGACATGTTCACGGAGATGCGCGTGGCGCTGTATCTTCAGCGCGCCGTGGCGCAGAACCGCAGGTTCTCCGGCGACCAGAACCCGCCCAAGCCGCTGATGGTGAGAGACGCGCTCTATTGCGCGACCATGGGGGGCGCGCACTGCGCCGGGCTTGACGACAAGATCGGCTCGCTCACGCCGGGAAAGGAGGCCGACATCCTGGTGGTGCGGGCCGATGACATCAACCTGTATCCGTCGAACAACGCGATCGGCACCGTCGTGCAGGCGGCCGAGCGCAGCAACGTGGATACCGTCATCATCGGCGGCCGCGTTCGCAAGTATCGAGGCAGGGTCGTGGATCTCGACATGAGCCGTTTGAAGGCGATGGTCGAGGAGTCGCGCCGCCACCTGTTCACGGCCGCAGGCTATCATCCCGACATCTTCGCCGAGCTGCTGCCGAAGCTGTCATAACGCCTTTTCGGCGCGATTCACGGTGTGAACTTCAGGTGAGGTCGAGCGATTGGTGGAAGATCATCGCGTCGACCTCCGCAGAGCCGCCGCCGACAAACGCCTTCCCCTCGATCTGATAGAGGCGCTTCTTGTGATAAAAGACCGCCACGTGTGAAAGGCTGCCGTCCGCCCCCGCGATGCTGAGCTGACGGCCGTAAACCTGGCGAATGCGGTGGGGGATGTCGAGTTTGATCTGGGCGCCTTGGGTCATGGTCTTGACCGCATGGCTGACCAAGGCGTTTTCGTCTGTTCCGGAGTCGGGCAGATCGACGACGGTCATCTTGAACAGGCCGCTGTCCAGCGTGACGGAATAGGTGCGTGCTTCGAATGAGCCGCCATCGGAGGCCTGGTAGGTCGTGGTCTCGATCTTGGGCTCGGAAGGAAAATGGACCGAGAAGGAATGGTCGGGGTAGGTGTATTCCATCCACTCCTGTCCCGCAGCGGGCCCGCCAGCGAAGAACAGCGCAAGGATGAAGACGATCGGGCGCATATTGGGCTCCCTATTATTGAAGTCGCACGCATTGTAGGCGTTTCCGCGTGCGATTGGAACCGAGGGGAGGACCAGTCTCTAGTCGTCAGTAGTCAATATCGGGCGTCTGACGCCGGAAATGAGGTGCGGGATCACAGCTGCTATGTCACGAGCCTGAACCCGACTGCGGCAAAGTGATGATCGAACGCATATGCGAGCCGAATTCGCGCACGCTTCATGATCGCAAAGCTGGTGGCATCGACGGCAGACAGCTTGTGCAGGTCCGGGCGCCGAAAGTATTCCCACGACTGCTCCAAATCCCGCAGCTCGCAGGGAAGGATTTTTGTGGTGCCGGGCCTATAAATAGCTTCTTTCCACGTCAGCGCCACGTCCCGATTGGCGTTGCGATCGAGAAATGTGAATGTCTCGATGACAACGGGAATGGAAGTGTGAAGCTTCGCGCCTGCTCCTTGCAACAAGTCCCATTGCTCTCGCGCCCGCGCATGGAGCGGATCTCGTGACAGCGCGAGGGCGATCCACGCCCCGCTGTCGACGAAGACCGCCTCCCCTTGCCGCATCAGGGCTGGTCGTGAACGCTGTCGTGCTCGATCGAGGCGCGCTTTGGCTCGCCGTCCCAGATCGCAACCGGACCTGCGGCCTGCGGCTTGAGCACGACCTTGCGGATTGCGTCGCGGACCAGCTCCGCGACGCTGCGCCCCGACCGCGCGGCCGCCTTGCGGAGCGCGTCAAGCTCTTCCCTGCGGAGGTAGACTTGGGTCTTTTCCATATGTGTCATTTTAAGGTTGCTATTGACATACGTCAAGTATTCAGAATCGCATCTAATCGGCGAGCTCGCGCTGCGCTTGCGTCAAGGCTTGCGGCTCTACCAGCAAGCCTTGTCGTTCATAGCGGCGCCGGCTCCTGCTGAACCGCACGACGACGGCATGTCTGGCGCTTTTCGCCCTGACGCGGCGCGTCAGCAGCGCATTTCCGGCGGACAGGAACTCGAGATCGTCGAGACCGACGCACCGCAAGCACGCCGGCCCGGGATTCTGCATCACGAGAAAATCACCGGTGCCGCCGCAGCGGTGGCACGTCCACGCGGTGTTCAACGGCTGGATGACCACCAGTTCCGGGGCTCGGCTGGCTTTTTCCGCCAGGCGCTCGCGCTTTTTCTCGGAAAGCTCGCCCGAAATCCAATGGGTGCGGTAGAGCTTTTCGATGGTCGGGTCTCCGCGCGGGCTGAAGCGCAGCGTCTGTCGCTGCGGCGTCCGTGCGACATAGGTCGTCTCACTCGGGACCAGCCCCTTTGCCGTCGCCCATGAGCGGAACAACTCCATGGCCGCGGAAATGCGCGGCAGATTTACCTGAATAGCATGCTCGAGATAGTCGACCTGTCCCTGCTGCCAGCGCTTGACCGCTCCGGGGTCAAGCCACCCGATCCTGACGAGCACGTCGATAGGGCTCACGTAGTTCTTGGCCGCGAGCGCAGCCTCCGCAGCCTTGGTCACTCGTTCGTCAAGTGTCCTGCGATTCTTGCGACTCATGTGCAGATATTACCGTCGGACCTCGGACCAGGCGACGCCGCGCACACCTCGGCGCATTAGTCTACACATCACTGCATTGATCGATGGCCGCCGAGCGGTCAGCCCGGCTCCATGCCGGTCTTCCTGATCACCGGAACCGCCTCGGGCGCGGTCAGGAATTTCACCCAGCGCCTTGGCGGCGTCCGGCGCAACCGCCGCCTTGTGCAGCCCAAGCGCAACGAGATCAAGAAAGTGGAGCTCAGCGGCGGCGGCCGCGACCGGGTGACCGCGACGGCAGAAAAGCCAGGTGAACTCACGCTCGAAAATGTGCCCGAAAAGCGGGTCGAAGATAAATTCAAGGTGAGCAGGCTGGCGACGCTGGTCGAGAGCTTCGCGTTCCAGGACGTGCGCCAGCGATCGAAGCCGGCAGACGATCCCGCTCATCGGGCGGAGCTTCTCGGCTGGACCAACGCCGAGCTGACCAACGAACGAAGAGTTGAGCCTCCTCCTGCGATTGACTTCCCGTTAGATTATGATCAGGCAACCGGGGCCGGTCGCCAGCATGCGGCGGACCGGGTTTCCCAATTCGCACGCAGCCGGCCGCGACGTGCGATCGATCAGCGAGGAGGAGTGCTCAAGATGTCCGACCAGCGCAACAGCATCCCGACGACGCCCGCAACACCCGACGGCGATGATCGGGGGAAGTCCCGAGATCAAGCAACGTCACGGCGCGGGTTTCTCAAATCGAGCGCCGGATTCATGGCTGGCGCAGCCTCGGCCCAGGAGCTTCCCGGCATCGCCCTGGCCCAGGCGCCCGGCGCCGCGGACGCGGAGCTCAGCCGCCTGCAAGGACAACGGCGCATCCTCATCAAAGGCGGCGTCGTGTTGACGCTCGACCGCGAGGTCGGCGACTTCGGAGAGGCCGACGTGCTGATCGAGGACGGCAAGATCCGCGAGGTGCGGCCGAACATCGCCGTGTCGGGCGACGCGGCGGTGGTGGTCGACGCCGCGAACCGGATCGTCATCCCCGGCTTCATCGACACCCACAGCCATTCCTATCAGGGCCTGTTGCGCAACATCCTCGCCCGCGGCGTGCTTAATCCGGACTACAATCGAGACGTTCAAAGCGCGCTCACTCCCGCCTATCAGGCCGCGGAGGCCTATGCCGGGGTGCTGGCGACGGCGCTCGGCATGATCGACATGGGCACGACCGCGCTGGTCGACGTCTCGCAAGTCTCGCACACGCCCGAGCACAGCGACGCCTGCATTCGCGCCTTCCAGGAGGCGGGCATCCGGGCGGTCTACGCCTATTCGAGAGGGGCGGGAGCGGATGCTCGGTTCCCGCAGGACATCGTGCGGCTCAAGCGGACCTACTTCAACTCGCAGGACCAGCTGCTCACGCTTGCCATGGGAGCAGCGCTCGATGCGAAGATCTTCACTCTGGCGCGCGAGGTGGGCGTGCCGACGGTCCTGCACATCCGCCTCGACAGCGAGCCGCTCCTGGCGCTCGGGCGCGCCCGGCTGTTGCGGCCGGGCGACGAATACATCCACTGCACCCACTTGAGCGACGAGGCCTGGCAACTGATCAAGGATACCGGCGGCCATGTCTCGCTCTCGCCTCCGATCGAGATGGCGATGGGCCACGGAACCCCCGCGATCCAGGACGCGCTCGACCACGGCATCCGCCCGTCGCTGAGCTCCGACCATGGGGTGACCCTGGCGCAGGACTTCTTCACGATCATGCGCTCGACCTTCACGTTCCAGCACCTCGGCCTCTTTCAACGCGCGCGCAACGGCGAGCAGAATCTGCCGCCCCGGCTCATGTGCCGCGACGTGCTCGAATTCGCCACCATCGAGGGCGCCCGCTGCGCCAACCTCGAGCGCAAGGTCGGCACGCTCACCCCTGGCAAGGAAGCCGACATCGTCCTTCTGCGGGCCGATCGGCTCGATGTCTGGCCGCTCAACAATGCGCCCGGCGTGGTCGTGAACCTGATGAATCCGAGCCATGTCGACACCGTCTTCATCGCCGGCAAGGTGAGGAAGTGGCGCGGCAACCTTGTCGGCGTCGACGTGCCGCGGGTCCTGCGATTGGTGCAGGAAGCGCGCGACGCCGTGGTGCGCCGGGCCGGCTTTACGATGAACCTCCTCGGGTGATGCGAACGCGGCGGCATCCGTCCCGTGGAATGCGCAATTACTTGCGCGCTTCGGCTATTGGCCCGACCGCGGCTCGAGCCCGCTCGACGTCCAGCGCTCGGCCGACGCTGCGCTCGCCAGCAATTTGACCAGCGCCATGGCCGGCTCCGGCGCAGTGGCCTTCGTCGTCACCGCAGCCTCGTAATTGGTGTATTGCTGCAGCGGCTCCGGAACGGGACCGGCATATTTCACCGAGCTGCGGATCTCGCTCACGTTGAACAATCCGAGATCAATCTCGCCCTTGGCGATCTGCTCCTGACCAGGATCGAGGCCGACGATCTTTACCTTGAACCTGATCGCGTCGATCATGCCGGATCTGGTGAGGATATTTTGCGCCAGGATGCCGCTCGCATTGGGCATGGCCGGATCGGTGACCCCGATCGAACCTGCCGCCAGCAGTGTCCTCTTGAAGGTGTCGACGGTCGAGATGTTGGGGACCGGGTCGCCCTGGCGCACGGCCATGCCGATGCCCACGCGCGCGACCGGCACGCGGGTCTCCGCCTTGACCCCACCGATCTTGGCGTAATCGTCCATCGCCGGCGCGGACTGGACCACCACATCGAAGCTCTCGCCCGCCGCGAGCTTCTGCGACACGACGGGGGGTGAGCCGACGGTGAACTTCACCTCATTGCCGGTCGCCTTGGTGAAGTCGGCAATGATCTTGTCGAGCCCCGCTTTCGCCCCGCCAACGGCGATCAGCCGGACTTCCGCCGCCGCGGCCATGCCCGCCGACATCAGCAGCGCTAGCACGGCAAAGAATGACTTGTGAACGATACCGCGCATTATTTCCTCCCTGGCGAATGTGCCCGACCTGGCGGCCCCTCACGCCCCACCCCCAAGGCAACATTAGCAATAACTTTACGGCTGTCCCAGGGCATGCGCCGGCAGCCACGGGACGCAAATCGTCATTGCAGCAATCACAGGGCGAGAGGGTGCGCACGAATAGGTGCCGGGATTTGGCGCTGCCGCCAAATCCCGGCACCCATTGATGATCGCCTAGGGCGCCAGATCGTGCGCTCGAAGGTCCGATTTCTTGTGCGCCCTTGCGCGTCGCTTCCGATCTGCCAGCGGCTCCCTACCTTCATACCACTCGGCGCAACGAAGCCACCTCTCCGCCAAGGTGTTCCACGCGGCCCTGTTCTTGGGATCGCGCAGGAAATTCGCCATGTGGCCGCACTCGGCGGCATGCCTGCGGAACTCCTCCGATAGATTCATCTCCTGGTCTCCAGGTGCAGGATTTTGAGAGACAATTTTCGACGACCTGAAAGGTTCCAGGTCGGAGGACCTGGCGCAGGGAGGCCGTTCCGCGGCCGATGCGTGTCGCCCCAGATCAATGGGGATGACCCATCGTGTATGGACGCGGCGGTGCCACAGGGTCCCCTCCCCCGCAAGCGGGGAGGGAGCAGACCGAGCCAGCTGCGCTCTCAGTGACTCACTGCACTCACTCGATCGAAATGCGATTGCCCTGCATCTGGCGGCGGTCCAGCTAACGGACAGCGAGGGCTGTTCCGCCCCGATTCCAGCCCCGCCCGCCTTCGCCGTAGATGTCGAAGCCGGAGTCCGAAACCGCGACCGTGTCCTCGAGCTTGATGAAGCCGCGGCGCGGATGTTGCAGCGTGGTCTCGACCGACACCACCATTCCGGTCTCGAGCGGGCGAGCGGCATCATAGGCATCGTAAGGAACCGGGCCGCTCGCCGTCAGGCGCGGGGCCTCGTGACTGACCAGGCCCATTCCGTGCGCCAGGAAGTGCATGTGATTGTGATGCTTCGACCGGTTGAGGAGCTGCCCGGCCGCAGAATAGATCTCGCCGCCCATCGTCCCCGACTTGATCGGCTTCATGGCGGCGCGTTGGATCGCCTCGATCTCGGCCAGCAAATCCTCGAGCTCCGCGTCCGGCTCGCCGAGGATCGCCATCCTGGCAAGATCGCCGATATAGCCATGGTAGTTCCCGCCCGAGTCGACCGAGAGCACGTCGCCGGTCTCCCATTTCTGTTCCGAAGGCGCGCGGTTGTGGCTCGCGCCCGCCGCGATCAGACAATATTCGAAGGTGAGGCCGCGGTTGACTTCCTCGCGCCGCAGCGCCTCCGCCAATTCCTGCTTCGTGGTGCCGGGGCCATGGCTCGCGATCACCGCCAGCATCGAGTCGATCACGAGCTCGGACGCGATCCGCAGTTTTTCCAGCTCCTCGGGGGTCTTGCGCGCGCGCAGCCGCTCGAGCACGAACAGCGCATCCACCAATTCGCTATTGGGGAACGCGCTGCGCAGCTGAGCGCCAGCGTCCATCGGGAGAAAGGCCATTTCGACGCCAATGCGGCGAACGTTGCCCCCCAGCCGGCGAACGTGATCGATCGCCTTCTTCATGGCGTCGACCGAACCGGACGACGAGGTCTGCGTCTCCGGGGTCCAGAACGGCTTGACCTCGCGCTGGAAGTTCTCCAGCCGGTGCCCGATGAAGGCGGCCTTGTCGGGGGCGCCCTTCGGGTAGACCACGATCGGCAGATAACGGCTTATCCCCATGGCATCCATGTAGTCGAAGAAGAAGGCGCGGTGACCGCCGAGGAGATATTGGACATTGTGCTTGGAGGTGGCGAGCAGGACGTCGATGCCGGCCTCTTCCAGCAAGCGGTCGAGCCGAGCGGAATCGAAGGGGATCGACGGGGCGGCATTCGGCTTGGCGGCAGTGAGCATGATCGAAGCTCCTCGGGCGTCCGTGGCCTCGAGCAGCACGGCGCGCGCTCTTTGCTTGGCAATGATGTCGCCGAATGGTGGCCCGCTCGGACGACAACTACAAGAGCCAATTTGGCGCCTCGGCGAAAGACCATCCGTCCGTCGCAGGCATGCGAACCGCATTCGGTCTCCGCCTGGGCTGGACATATCAACAGGCGCTAAGCTGAGGTATTGATGGCGTCGGACTCAATGCTGCCGTCCGGCGGCTCGGAAAATGACGCAGGCGCACATCGACATCGCGAGGGCGCCCCCGCCCGCCATGGCCGGGGATTTTTTCGGCCACCCCAAGGGTCTCGCGGTCCTGTTCGCGACCGAAATGTGGGAGCGCTTTTCCTATTTCGGAAACGCCGCGCTCGTCGTGCTGTACATGGTCAAATATTTGTTCGAGCCGGGCCAGGTCGAGGCCGTGATCGGCTATGGCGCCGTGAAGACGGCGCTCGAATTCGCGTTCGGGCCGCTCGAGCGGCAGCCGCTCGCCTCGCAGCTGTTCGGCTTCTATACCGGGCTCGCCTATTTCACCCCGATCCTCGGCGGCTTCCTCGCCGACCGCGTGCTCGGCCAGCGGCGCACCGTCCTCATCGGCGGCGTGTTGATGGCGATCGGCCATTTCATGATGGCGTTCGAGGCGCTGTTCCTGTTCGCGCTCGTCATGCTGATCCTCGGGGTCGGCGCCCTCAAGCCCAACATCTCGACCCAGGTCGGCGCCCTTTACGGCGCCCGTGACCATCGCCGCGACCGCGCCTATTCGATCTTCTATGTCGGCATCAATATCGGCGCTTTCCTCGCGCCGCTCGTGTGCGGGACGCTCGCGGTCTCCTTCGGCTGGCACTTCGGCTTTGCCGCCGCCGGCGTCGGCATGCTGATCAGCCTCGGCATCTACCTCTATGGCCAGCGGACGCTGCCGCCCGATGAGCGCTCGCGGAGCCAGGTGGCGAAGGTTCCGCAGCAGCCCCTCGACGGCAAGGAGCGGCGCGCGGTGCTGGCGCTCCTCATCATCTGCGCGCTCGTGAGTTTCTTCTGGGCCGCCTACGATCAGCAGGGCAACACCCTCCTCCTTTGGGCGGAAGACTTCACCGACCGTTCGGTCGACCTCAAGTTCTGGCAAGGCGAAATCCCGACCCCTTGGTTCCTCGCCCTCAACCCGCTGATGATCTTCGTCTTCGCGCCGCTCATCGTCAGGCTGTGGGCATGGCAGACCAAGCGCGGCAGCGAGCCGAGGTCGGTCACCAAGATGGCGTTCGGGTGCCTCTGCGTCGCGCTCGCCAATCTCGTCATGGCGGCCGCGGCCTCGAGCGCAGGTCCCGACGGCAAGGCCAGCGCGATCTGGCTCGTCGGCTATTTCGTGCTGGTCACGATCGGCGAACTCTATCTCGCGCCGGTCGGACTCGCTTTGATCTCGAAGGTCGCCCCCGCCCGCTTGCTGTCGATGATGATGGGTTTCTGGTTCGCGACGACCTTCCCTGCCGACATCCTCGGGGGCTGGCTCGGCGGCTTCTGGAGCGGCATGGACAAGGCGGATTTCTATCTGATGATCGCGGCCATCGCGGCGCTTGCCGGCGCCGCGA
>WNGR01003393.1_pt1 | contig 17388 bp, 16 predicted proteins | sample 5407581 | NCBI WGS metagenome assembly WNGR01 (sample SAMN13153383, study PRJNA577476) | soil metagenome | isolation source: 80 cm soil or saprolite under Garry oak tree replicate 2 | place: USA:California | collected 2016-06-15 | reverse complement strand
ATGGTCAGGCCGAGCGCGCTGGCGGTCTTGAGGTTGATGACCAGCTCGAACTTGGTCGGACGCGCGACCGGCAGGTCGGCGGGCTTGTCGCCCTTGAGAATCCGGCCGGTGTAGATGCCGGCGAGGCGATAGGCTTCCGTCAGGCTGGCTCCATAGCTCATCAGGCCGCCGGCCGCGACGAAATGACCATACTGGTAGATCGCAGGCACCCTATGTCGCGCGGCCAAGGCCACGAGTTGTTCCCGCCGCGCATTGAAGAAGGTGCCGGTGCCGACGATGAGCGCGCCTGCTTGCACTTGGACCAAACCCGCGAACGCCGCATCGATCTCAGCTTCGGTGCTTGCATTCAGGATATGGATTTGCAGCTCGAGCGCGTGCGCCGCCTCCTGCATGTCTCTCGATTGGGTCTCGGCTCTGGGATCTTTCTGGTTCACGAGCAAACCGATGATCTTGGCTGTGGGTATCAAATCGTGCAGCAGGCCCAGTCGCTTCGCTACCAACTCGGAGCTCAACTGGGTTACGCCGGTGATGTTGCCACCCGGCCGATTCAGGCTGGCTACGAGGCCGAGCGTGCCCGGGTCACCGGCCGTCTCGAAGACGATGGGAATGACAGCGGTCGCAGCTTTCGCTGCGAGGGCGGCGGGTGTGCCAGCCGCGGCGATCACGGTCACCTTTCGCCGCACCAAATCGGCCGCCAGTCCCGGAAGTCGGTCCTAGTGATCCTCCGCCCAGCGGTATTCGATGGTGATATTCTGGTCCTCGATGTAGCCAGTTTCGTTTAAGCCTTGCCGAAACGCATCTGCGTGCCGGAGCGTCTCGTAATCTCGCGTGCCGCCATGCATGTAACCGACCATTGGCAGCGCCGGCTGCTGCGCGCGCGCGACGAGCGGCCACGCTGCGGCACCGCCGGCTAGTGCAATGAACTCCCGCCGCCTCATTCGATGACCTCGTCGGCGCGGCCGAGCAACGGCAGCGGGACGGTGAGGCCCAGCGCCTTGGCAGTCTTGAGGTTGATGATCAGCTCGACTTTGGTGGCCTGCTGAACCGGAATATCACCGGGCTTCTCCCCACGGAGAATCTTCCCAGCGGAGATGCCGACCAGACGGTACGAATCAGCTTCACTGGTTCCGTAGCTCATCAAGCCACCGGCTGTGACGAACGCGCGATTCGAGGAGATAGCGGGCACCGCGTGGCGAAGCGCCAGCGCGCCAAGCTGTTCGGTGTGGGCAAGGAAGAATATATCGGGGGCGATGACGAGCGCATCGGCTCGCAGTTGGCCCAAGGCTGCAAAGACCGTATCCAAGTCGCGTTCGGTACTCGCGGGCAGGGCATGGAGCTGCATTCCGAAGGCGGGAGCCGCCGCTTCCAGCTCGTGCAAAACCTGTTCGGCAAGAACTCCACTGGTCGGATTGACGAGGACGGCAATGATGATCCCCGTAGGCATCAATTCGCGTAACAGCTCCAGCCGCTTCGGCCCTACCTCGACATTCAAATTGGTTACGCCCGTGAGGTTGCCGCCCGGTCGGTTCAGGCTGGCAACGAGCCCGAGTTGGACTGGGTCGGTGGCCGTTTCGAAGACTATCGGAATTGTCGCAGTCGCGGCCTTTGCCGCCACTACCGAAGGAGTACCGCCGCCCGCCACAATTACGGTCACCCGACGATGAACCAGTTCGGCCGCGAGCACCGGCAGTCGATCGTAATGGCCGTCCGCCCAGCGATATTCGATCGCGACGTTCTGGCCCTCGACATAGCCTGCCTGTTTCAGCCCCTGGCGGAACGCGCTCAGACGGACCGCGTACAGGTCAGGCGATGCACTGCCGAGGAAACCGATCACCGGCAGGGCCGGCTGTTGCGCGCGCGCCGCAAGCGGCCACGCTGCCGCCGCGCCGCCGAGAAGCGCGATGAACTCCCGCCGCCTCATCGATGGCCTCGTCGGCGCCCAGCGGATCATGGTGGCTTGTATCCGAATTACCCGGCTCAGAATACCGCACTCCGGGCTGGTTTCATGCCCGGCGCGAAGCCGATCTCTTCCAGAGCGGACGGGACGGGAAGCCGGAGCATCATGAATTTCGAGACGACTGTCAGTGGGATGCGCAGTCCGGCGAGCTTGACCTAGCGCAGCTCGCGGCGCGCGGCGGCGAGCACGATTTCCGCGGCTCTGCGGCTCGGCTGCGCGGTTGCGATCTCCATGATTTGATCGAGCCGGGCGAAGGCCTCGAGCTGGCGCCGGCGCTCCGGCCCGTCGCAGAGCAGCGGAAAGAGCGCGGCGGCGAGCCGCTCCGGAACGCACGCGTCCTGCAGCAATTCCGGCACGATGTTTTCGCCGAGCACGAGGTTGGCGAGGATCACCGAGGGCACCCGGATCAGCCGCCGCGCGATTGCCGCCTCCCAGCCTGCGACGCGGTAGGCCGCCACAGTGGGTACCGCGGCGAGCGCGAGCTCGAGCGTGACCGTCCCCGATGCGGCGAGCGCCGCGCGCGCGATGCGAAACGCCCGCAGCTTCTCTTCGGGATCCGCGATCACGCGCGGTGCAACGGGCCAATCTGCCGTCGCGCTTCTCACCTCTTGCAAGACCGCAGGGATGCTCGGCAGCATGAGCTCGATGTTGCCGGCCCGGTGCCGCACCAACTCGAGCGCCGCTCCGAACGGACCGAGCAGGCGGCGGATTTCCGCGGGCCTCGACCCGGGCAGCACCAGCACGACCGGCGGATCGGCTTGGCGTCGCGAAACCTCCGCAGCGTCGGGGCGCAAGGCTTTCACCTGCTCGGCGAGCGGATGCCCGACATAGGTGGTGGGCGGGCCGCCGAGCTTGCGATGCACGGCCGGCTCGAACGGCAAGATCGCAAGCACGTGGTCGACATAGGCCCGCATCGCGCGCGCGCGCCCCGGGCGCCAGGCCCACACCGAGGGCGAAACGTAATCGACGATGGGGATCGAGGGCGCGGCGGCGCGCACGCGCCGGGCCACCCGATGGGTGAAATCCGGGCTGTCGATGATGACGAGGACATCCGGTCGCGCGGCGATGATCGCTGCCGCGGTCTGCCGGATCCGCCGCAGGATCATGGCAAGCCGCCTCGGGATCGAGGCGAGGCCTATGATGGTCAGCTCTTCGATCGGGAACAGGCTCTCGAGCCCGGCGGCCGCCATGGCTCCCCCGCCGACGCCGGCAAACGACAGCGCGCCGGAATGCTGCCGGGCGAGCGCGTCCATCAGCGCCGCACCCAGGCGATCGCCGGATTCCTCTGCCGCGACGAGAAAGACCGCGAGCCGCCCGGCCCGCGGCGCCTGGCCCGCAATTGCGCCGGTCATTGCCGCTGCGGGTCGGGGACGCCGACCACGAAAATCTTGCCCCGATCGGCCGCGGTGGCGACGACCTCGGGTTCCGCCATGATGGTTCCTCCGGCAACCACGGCAAGGCCGGCAAGGCCCGCACGAATGACGCCGGCGACCGTCTGCGGCCCGATCGAGGGAAGGTCGAAGCGGCGGTCCTGGCCTACTTTCGGCGCCTTGACGAGAACGCCCATGCCGACCGGATAGCGGATCCGGCCGAGCCTTCTGAGATCGGCCACGCGGGAGAGCATGGCGTCGGTGCCTTCCGCCGCTTCGACGGCGAGCACGTGACCGGCGGCGACGACCGCCGCCTGGCCGATGTCGAACGGGCCCATGGCGGCCAGCACGGCAAGCCCCGTGGCGATATCGGCTTGGTCGCGCTCGCTCGGTGCACGCTTGCCCATCGCGCCCTCGGCTACCAGGATCTCGGGCGCGACTTCGTGGGCGCCGAGCAGCCGAAATCCGTGCTCCTCGAAGATCCGGCCGATGCCGGACAGCAGGCGGTCATCGCCGCCGCGATAAAGCCCGACGATCCGCGGCAACAGGCGCAGGGTCTGCCAGTCGAGCCGGATCTCGTGGAGCGAAGGTCTGGTCAGGTTGCCGATGAACACCACGTCGCGGCAGCGCTCGGCGCTTGCCAGGCGGCACATGCGACCGAACTGCCCCAGCGCGATCCAATGATGCGGGTAGCGCTCGACCGCCGCCGGATCGCCAAAACCCCGGAGCGGGAACAGAACCGCACGCCGTCCGTGGCGGAGCACGGCATCGGCCACGGCGAACGGCAGCGACCCGCCCCCGCAGATGATCGCCAGGGGGTCGTCCGTCGCACTGGGTTGCGGATGGCTGTCGGGCATCGCCGCGTCAACCCCGGTAACCGCCGCCCGGATGACAGAGCGGGCGGCTGCCCCCTTCGCGCACGAACGCAAGGATCGCCGCCACCGCGGGATCCGCTCCCAATTCCGCTTCGACGAGGTCGATGCGGCTCGCGAAGGTGCCCTCGCCGAAGAACAGCATCCGATAGGCCTTGCGCACCGCGTGAATCGAATCGCGCGAAAACTTCCGCCGCTTCATTCCAATCACGTTCAATCCCGCCAATTGCCCGACCGACCCGATGACGAACCCGAACGGAATGATGTCGGCACGCACTCCGGTCAGCCCGGCGATCATGGCATGGGAGCCGATGCGGCTGAACTGATGCACGGCCGAGAGCCCGCCGATGAAGACGTGATCCCCGACGATGCAATGGCCGCCCAAGGTGGCGCCGTTGGCGAACATTACCTCGCGGCCGACGCGGCAATCATGACCGACGTGGCTGTTGGCCATGTAGAACCCGCGCTCGCCGACCTCGGTGACGCCGCCGCCGTCCTCGGTGCCGATGTTCATGGTCACGCTCTCGCGAATGTCGCATTGGCGGCCGACGACGAGCCGCGTCGGCCCGCCGCGGTAACGGATCGACTGCGGCGGCGTGCCGAGCGAGACGAAGGGGTAGATCGTCGTTCCAGCGCCCAGGGAGGTATGGCCGGTGACGTGGACGTGCGCCAGCAGCCGGCATCCCGGTCCGATCGTGACGTGCGGGCCGACGATGCAATAGGGCCCGATGTCGACGTCTTCGGCGATCTCGGCGGCACGCTCGACGCAAGCCGTTGGATGAATGCTCGGCATCCGGCGGTCACGGCTCGGCGATCATCGCGCCGAGCTCGGCTTCGCACGCGATCTGACCATCCACTTTGGCCTCGCCGCGAAACCACCACATGTTCCGGCGCCTGGCGAGGCGGTGCATGTGGTACTCGACGCGATTGCCCGGAATCACGGGCCGGCGGAATTTCGCCTTGTCGATGGTGATGAAGTACACCGATTGCGGCGGCCGATCTCGCTTGAGCGACAATGCGCAGATGGCGCCTGCGCTTTGCGCCATGCCTTCGAGCAGCAGCACGGCCGGCATCACCGGCCGGCCGGGAAAATGTCCCCGGAAGAACGGCTCGTTGACGGTGACGTTCTTGATCCCGACGCAGGATTCATCGCCGCGGATCTGCTCGATGCGATCCACCAGCAGGAACGGATAGCGGTGCGGAAGCAGCTCCAGGATCTGCTGGATGTCCAGCGCGTCGGCCGGCGTCGATGTCGTCATGTCGCGGCCTTTCAGGACTCGTCCGGTTGCGTTTGCTGCCGGCCGGAGCCGCGCTTGCCGGCGCGCAACGCCATCTGCTCCAGCAATTTCATCTCGCGGAACCAGATTCTCGCGGGCTTCGCCGGAATTCCGCCCCAGCGCGCGCCCGGCGGCACGTCGTCATTGACGATGCTGGTTGCGGCAATCTGCGCGCCCTCCCCGATCCGGACGTGATTGTTGATGCCCACGCGCGCCCCGAGCACGACGAAATCGCCGATCGTCACGCTCCCCGAGATGCCGGTCTGGGCCACCAGGATGCAATGGCGGCCGATCACGACATTGTGGCCGACCTGAACCAGATTGTCGATTTTGGTGCCCTCGCCGATGATCGTGTCGCGATTGGCGCCGCGGTCGATCGTGGTCCCCGCCCCGATCTCGACGTGGTCCTGCAGGATGACGCGGCCGACTTGCGGCACTTTGAGATGGCCGCCGGCACCCGTCACATAACCGAACCCGTCCTGTCCGATGCGGCATCCCGGATGAATGACGACGCGATCGCCGACCAGCGCATGCATGAGCGAGGATCCCGCGCCGATCGTGCAGTCGCGGCCGATGCGCACGGCGGGCCCGACGACGGCGCCCGCCTGGAGCACGGTTCCCGCCCCGATCTCGGCGCGCGGCCCGACGATGGCCGCGGGATCGACGGTCACTCCCTTCTCGAGCCGCGCCGAAGGATGCACGTGGGCGCCCGGCGCCGTGCCGCTCGCTTCGAACAGCGAGGACGGACGGATCGCCTGGGGATAGAGCGCGCGCGCCGCCTCGACGAAAGCCCGATACGGCTGCGGCGCGACCAGCACGGCGACATGCGGCGGGGCGCGCTCGGCAAAGCGGGCCGATACGAGGCAGATGCCCGCATGGGTCGAGCCGAGCTGGTCGGCGTAGCGGGGACTGTCGAGGAAGGCGAGATCGGCGGGCCCGGCCCGATCGAGCGGCGCGACATCGCTGACGCGGCGGTCGAGCGGCGCGCCGGGCCGCGGCGAAGCCCCGGTGAGCTCCGCGATCTCCCGCAAGGTGAGGCCGGATGCCGGCCGGAAGAACAGCGGATCGCTCATGCGCCCTGCCCCTTGGCCGGGCTCGCCCAGCTCAGAATTTCGTCCCGCCGCCGAAGCGGAACGCCTGGGTCACGTCGTATTTTTCCTTGGTCAGTGCAATGGCGTAATCGATGCGGAGCGGGCCGAACGGCGAGTCCCAGATCAGGCCGACGCCGACCGAGGAGCGCGGCGTCATCGACTCGGCGGGTCCGGTGCAATTGGTCGGGTCCCCGCCGCGCCCGCACAGCGTGTTCGGGAAGATCGGCGGAGTGAAGGTCTTCGGGCCGCCGTAAGTCCACACGTTGCCGACGTCGGCGAAGGCAGCGGCCTTCAATCCGATATCCTTGGGCAGGTTCGGGATCGGCGACTGCACCTCCACGCTGGCGCCCCAGAAATTCTTGCCGCCGACGTTGTCATGGGTGGTTCCCACGGTCAGATCGCGCGGCCCGAACCCGTTGGGCGCGAAGCCGCGCACGAGCCACGGCCCGCCGAAATACGAGTCGAAGATGCGCACGCTTTGGCCGCCCCACGGGGTCACGTTCCCGGCCTGGGCGCGGCCCACCGCCACCACGTCGCCGAACAGGTTGTAATAATACCGCGCCTCGCCGCTGGTCTTGAGGAAATCGACGTCGCCGCCGAGGCCGGCAAAATCCTGCTTGAACTCCATCAGCAATCCGCTGCTCGGGTTGCGGATATTGTCGAGCGCGTTGTAGGTCAGCGAATAGCCGATCTGCGACACCCACACCGGCCCGCGCAGCAGCGTCTGCTTGATGGCGCTGGAGACCTCGCCGTTGGCCTCGCAGGTTGCCAAGAATGCCAGTCGTGCGGGATCGTCCGGCGCCGCGTTGACGATAAGTGGATTCGTCGTGTCGCAGTCCGTCAGCCGCGGATCGACCGTGATCTTCTGGTGGTAGATGTTGTAGCGCAGCTGCAGCGCCAGATCTTCCCGCAGCGCCGACCCGAGGCGGAACCCGGTCCCGTAGGTCTCGCTGCCGTAGGACTGATACGGGCTCTTCAAGTTCTGCTGGGCGAACAGGTCGATGCCGGCGTTGAGCCGATAGCCGAGGAAATACGGCTCGGCATAGGAGACCGAGAAGCCCCGCGAATACTGGCCGATGGTGGCCGCCGCCTTGGCGTATTGGCCTTGCCCGAGCAGATTGCGTTCGCCGACGCTGACCTCGGCGAGCCAGCCTTGCGCGGTCGAATACCCGCCCGACACCGAGAATTCCCCGGTCGGCTGCTCCTCGACCTCGACGTTGATGACCACGCGATCGGGCGCCGATCCGGGCTCGTTGCTCAGCTTCACGTTCTTGAAATATCCGAGACCCTTCAGCCGCCGTTCGGCGCGATCGACCAGCACTTTGTTGTAGGCGTCGCCTTCGGCGATCTCGAACTCGCGGCGGATGACGTAGTCGCGCGTCCGGCTGTTGCCGCGGATGTTGATGCGCTCGATGTACGCCCGCGCTCCCTCGTCGACCACGAACGTCACGTTGATGAGATGCGTCGCGGGATCCCGGTCGCCGCGCGGGCGCACCTGGGCGAAGGCGTAGCCGCGCTTCGACATCTCGATCGTCATGTTCTCGCTGGTCTTCTCCACCGCTTCGACGTTGTACACGGCGCCGGCTCTAGCCCTCAGCACCGCGCGCAGGCTGGCGGCATCCACGTCGCGCACGTTCGACAGGATATCGACGGCGCCGAAATGGTAGAGGTCGCCTTCCTCGATCGTGAAGGTGATGACGAAGCCTTTTCGGGCCGGATCGTACTCCGAGACCGCGGAGACGACCTGCACGTCGGCGAAGCCCTTGCTCAAATAGAACCGGCGCAGCAGATCGCGATCCGCCTCGACGCGATCCGCATCGTAGATGTCGGTGCTCTTGAGAAAGCTGAACAGCCCGCTCTCGGTGGTCTTGACCACGTCCTTGAGCCGGGTGTTGCCGAAGGTGCGGTTGCCGACGAAGGCGATCTGGCGGACCGCGGTCTTTTGCCCCTCGGTGATCTCGAACACGAGATCGACGCGATTGTTCGGCAGCTCGATGATCTTCGGCTCGACGCGCACGTCGAAGCGTCCGGAATGTTGGTAGACGTCGACGATGCGCTGCACGTCGGACTGCACCATCGGCCGCGACAGCGTCCCGCGCGGCTTGGACTGCACTTCGGCGGTCAGCTGGTCGTCCTTGACGCGCTTGTTGCCCTCGAAGGCCACCCGGTTGATGACCGGAGCTTCGACCACGCTCACCACCAGGCGGCCGCCGGCCTGGTTGAGCCTTATGTCCTGAAACAGGCCGGTGGCGTAGAGCGCCTTGAGGCCGTCATCGATGGCGGCTGCGTCGAGGCGCCCACCGGGGCCGGCACGAAAATACGAGCGGATCGTGTCCGCCTCGACCCGCCGATTGCCCTCCACCACGATGGACGAGACCGTTTGCGCGGCCGCGGTGCGGGCCGCGAAGACGCAAAGCGCCGCCGAACCCAGCGCGGTTCCGCCGAGGACGACGCAAACGAGAGCCAGTCCCCGAAGCATCCGGACCCAAGGTTTCATACGGTACGCGCCCCATTCGTTTTCGGTCGGCCCGCCGGGGGATCCACGGATTCCGCCCCCCGGCTTGTACAGCCTTTTCCCCGCGCCGCAACCATTCTCGCCGACCGGATCACCTTTTGCGTTCAAGACGTTGCAGGCTTGCCACGCCCATTATGACAAGAATTTGTGAACGATCCGGCCTATGTCCTTGTAGGTCGCGAAGACCATCAGCATGAGCACGATCGCGAAGCCGATGCGGAAGCCGACCTCCTGGGCGCGATCGGACAGCGGCCGGCCGCGAGCCGCCTCGAAGCCGTAGAACAAAAGATGACCGCCGTCGAGCAGCGGGATCGGGAACAGGTTGAGCAGGCCGATCGAGACCGAGATCGCCGCCGCCCAGCGGATGAGAACGTCGAAACCGAGCCGGGCTGCCTCGCTCGACATCACCGCAATACCGATCGGCCCGCCGAGTTGATCCGCGGACTCGAGGCCGATGACCATGCGGCACAGGTACTTGAACGTGCCGTCGATGATCGTCCAGCTCTCGTGAACTCCTAATCCGACCGCCGCCACCGGTCCGAATTTCTGAGTCTTGATGTCGCCGGAAGAGGGAATTCCCTTCACGCCGAGCACGCCGATCTGGCATGCGCCCCCGAACACGCTCTTGTCCTCCGCCAGAGTCGGGCGCAGCTGGATGCGTCTGCCGCCTCGTTCGACCTCGAACTCGAGCGGCCGGCCGGCACTTGCGGACACGATATGCTGCATGTCGGAAAAGGTTTGAACCGGCTTGCCGTCGATCGACAGCACGAGGTCGCCGGGTTGGAAGCCGGCGGCCGCGGCGGGGCTGTTGGGCACCACCTCGTCGACCCGGGGCGTCGTCCCTTGCGTGCCGTACCACATGGCGATGCCGGCAAAGATGACGATCGCCAGCAGGAAATTCGCGATCGGGCCCGCCGCCACCACGGCGGCGCGCTGCCAGACCGGCTTGTAGTAGAAGCAGTCGCGACGCTCCGCCTCGCTCAGCTTCGCGACCGCGTCCCGGTCGGGCATGCTCGCGGCGTTTTCGTCGCCGACAAACTTCACATACCCGCCCAGCGGAATGGCCGCGAGCTTCCAGCGGGTACCGTGCCGGTCGGTGAAGCCGAGGAGCTCGCGCCCGAACCCGATGGAAAACACCTGCACCCGAATGCCGCACCACCGCGCCACGAGAAAATGGCCGAGCTCGTGGAAAAAAACGACGATGGTCAGAACGAACAGGAAGGGGACGACCAGGTAGTACAACGAGTCGCCCCACCCACCGATATTCGCGAGAAACTGCATCTTAATCCTCGTCCCGGGACTTGGCCTTCGCTCCCGGCGAATCCCTACATCGCCTTTGCGGCAATTTCGGGCAAGAGGTTCCGGGCCAGAGATCTTGCGATATGGTCAATTGCGAGCGCGTCCTCGACGCTTGCCGGCTCGCGCAAGGCCCCTTCCCGGTGCGCGGCCTCCAATGTGGCTTCGACCAGCGCCGGGATACCGGGAAACGGCAGCCGCGCGGCGATGAATTCGGCGACTGCGACCTCGTTGGCCGCATTGAGCACGGTCGGAGCGCCGTTTCCCGCTTCCAGCGCGCGCCGCGCGAGGGCCAGCGCCGGAAACCGCTGAACATCCGGGGCCTCGAAGGTCAATGCGCCAATTTGCGCGAGATCGAGCCGCGGCCCGGGTCCCTCGATGCGGGTCGGCCAGGCCAGGCAATGCGCGATCGGGATCCGCATGTCCGGCGGACCGAGGTGGGCAACGACCGAGCCGTCCCGAAACTCGACCAGCCCATGGACGACCGATTGCGGATGCACCACGACATCGATGCCGGCCGATTCCATGGCGAACAGATGGTGCGCCTCGATGAGCTCCAGGCCTTTGTTCATCAACGTGGCGGAATCGATGGTGACCTTGGGTCCCATCGACCAATTCGGATGCTTGAGCGCCTGGGCGGGCGTGGCCGCGCGGATTGCGTCGATCGACCAGGTGCGGAACGGTCCGCCCGAGGCGGTGAGCACCAGCCGAACCACGTCCTCGCGCCGGCCTGCGCCCAACGCCTGGAACAGCGCATTGTGCTCCGAGTCGACCGGGAGCACCCTGGTACCTTTCTGCGCGGCCCGGCGCATGAACAACGCGCCGGCACAGACGAGGCATTCCTTGTTGGCGAGCGCAACCGTTCTGCCCCGCTCGACCGCGGCGAGCGTCGGCTCGAGCCCGGTTGCCCCGGCGATTGCCGCCATGACCCAATCGGCGGGGCGCTGGGCCGCCTCGATCATGGCTCTCGGGCCCGCGGCCGCTTCGATCCCGCTCCCCGCAAGATCCTCCTTGAGGTCCCGGTAGGCGCCCTCATCGGCTACCGCGGCGAAACGTGCATCGAGCTCGCGCGCGATCCGAGCCAAGGCTCGTCCATTGCGGTTGGCGCTGACCGCCTCGACCCGGTAGCGCGAGGGGTTGCGCTTGAGAAGATCGATCGTGCTCGCGCCGATGGATCCGGTGGCGCCCAGGATCGTCACGCTGCGGGGAGCGGCGATGGCAACGGGCGCGGTTCGGGCACGCGGGACAGACTCGATCATCGCCTCACCAAATCAGCAATCCGCGCGCGGGAGCATCGAAGCCGCCGCGCGCCAGGCCCAGCAAGGTCGCGACCAGAGCGGCGGCCACGAACCCATCGAGCCGATCCATCAGGCCGCCGTGACCCGGAATGAGTTCGCTGGCGTTCTTGGCCCCGAAACGGCGCTTGAGGGCCGATTCCAGCAGATCTCCCGTCTGCGCCGCCAATGACAGCAGAGCGCACACCAGCGCCAGCGCCGCAAGATGGTCGAGACCGGCCAGCGCCGAGATGCCCGAACCGACGACAGTGGCCGCTGCGGCGCCTCCAACGGCCCCGGACCAGGTTTTTTTCGGGCTGACCGCCGGCCACAGCTTCGGCCCCGCAAGCGCACGCCCTACGAAATACGCCATGACGTCCGTTGTCCACACCACCCCGAACAGCAACATTACCGCGATCAGGCCGAGCTCGGCATCGCTGCGCAGCACGGCGGGCGCCGCAAGCATGGCTCCGGCATAGACGCCGCCCGCCAGAATCCAGGCTCGCCTTCCGCTGCCGGCAAGACCTGCAACCGCGACCGCGCCGAGCGCGAGGACGGCCAGGGCGGCGCGCGGCCAGCCTAGCCCGAAAAGGACCGCCGCGCTCGCGAAAGCCGCGGCGCCGGCGGCGAGAACGGGCGTTCGCCCAGGCTCGCCCACGATCACGGTCCACTCCCACAGGATAATCGCGGCCGCCAGCGCCCACACGGCGAGAAACGGCGGACCTCCCAGATAGGCCGAGCCGACCGCAAGCGGCACCAGCACGAGGGCGGAGCCGACGCGGAGGCAAAGCTCGCATCCGCCGACCCCGTTTCGGCGCCAAGTCCCGGGTTGCCGGCCGCCGTCCTCGGTTCGGACCACGGCTCAGGACCCGGTCCGCGCGATGAGCCCGCCGAATCTGCGTTCGCGCCGTCGATATTCTGCGATCGCGTGCTCGAGCGCCGCGCCGTCGAAATCCGGCCAATAGATCGGGAGAAAGACGAATTCGCTATAGGCGGCCTGCCACAAGAGGAAATTGGACAGCCGTTGCTCGCCGCTCGTGCGGATGACGAGATCGGGGTCGGGAAGGTCGGGCGCGTCGAGATAGTTGGCGATGAGCTCCGCCGTGACCGCTTCGGGCGCCCGCCGGCCGCGCGCGACTTCCTCGGCGATCCGCTGGGCCGCGCGCGCGATCTCCTGGCGGCCGCCGTAATTGAAGGCGACCACCAGGGTGAGGCCGCGATTGCCGCCGGTGAGCGCTTCGGCCTCCTCGAGCAGATGGCGGATCTCCGGGTCGAGGCTGTCGCGCTCGCCGATGATCCGCACGCGCACGTCGTTCTTGTGCAACTCGGCGAGATCGTTGCGGATGAACCGGCGCAAGAGCACCATCAGCTCCCGCACTTCGGCGCGCGGCCGCAGCCAGTTCTCCGAGCTGAAGGAGAAAATCGTCAGAATCCCGATGCCGAGCTCGCCGGCGGCCCGTACCGTGCGCCGCAGCGCTTCGACCCCGCGCCGATGTCCTTCGCTGCGGGGCAGCCCGCGCGCAGCCGCCCAGCGGCCGTTGCCGTCCATGATGATGGCGACGTGTCGGGGCGCGCCGAAGCGCGCGGTCAGAGAAGTCGGCGCCTTGGTGTCGGGCATGAAGGTTCGGGCCTGCACCCTGCTCCCTAGACGGTCAGGATTTCCTTTTCTTTCACCGCGAGCGCGTGGTCGATTTCGGCAATGGCCTGATCGGTCGTCTTCTGGACCTGATCGGCATCGCGATCATGGTCGTCCTTGCTGATCTTGTGGTCCTTTTCCAGTTTCTTGAGAATGTCGAGGCCGTCCCGTCGCACGTGACGAACCGCCACGCGTGCGGTTTCGGCGTATCGGTGCGCCACTTTGACGAGCTCCTTGCGGCGCTCCTCATTGAGCTCGGGGATGCGAAGGCGCAGCAGTTGGCCTTCGGTCGCCGGGTTGAGCCCGAGATTGGCATTGATGATGGCGCGCTCTACCGCGGACACCAGCGATTTGTCCCACACTTGAACGGTAAGGAGGCGCGGCTCCGGCACGCTGATCGTCGCCAGCTGATTGATCGGCATATGAGTGCCGTAGGCTTCGACGTGAACGGGTTCGAGCAGGCTCGGCGAGGCGCGGCCGGTCCGCAATCCTCCGAGCTCCTGTTTGAGCACGTGGATCGCGCCCTGCATTCGCCGTTTGAGCTCGGCGAGGTCGTGTGTCGCGGTTGCCATGGCAGCCTCTCGAATCAGTCGGTCCGGCCCCGCCGGGACCGGGACGCTCGAACCCGCAGACATTCAGGTCGCGGCGCTCAGCCGACGAGCGTTGCGCGTCCCTTTCCCGCCAGCACGGCCGCGATCGCGCCCGGCTCGCGGATGGAGAAGACGATGATAGGGATACGGTTTTCGCGGGCAAGCGCGAACGCCGTGGCATCCATGACCTTGAGGTCGCGCTCGATCGCCTCCTGATGGGTGAGCCGCTCGAAGCGGCGGGCGCTGGCGTCTTTCTTGGGATCGGCGCTGTAGACTCCATCGACATTGGTCGCCTTGAGCACCGCCTCGCCGTTGAGTTCGCTGGCGCGCAGCACCGCAGCCGTATCGGTCGTGAAGAACGGATTGCCGGTCCCGGCGGCGAGCAGCACGATCCGCATCTTCCCGAGGTGCCGGAGCGCCCGCTGGCGCGAATAGGTTTCGCACACCGCCGGCATCGCCAGCGCGGAGAGGGTGCGCGCCGGCGCGCCGGCGCGCTCGAGCGCCGCCTCGAGCACCAGCGCGTTCATGACGGTCGCCAGCATGCCGAGCGCGTCGCCGGTCACCCGCGAAACGCCGTTCGCCGAGATCTCGACGCCGCGGAACATGTTGCCGCCGCCGACCACGACCCCGATCGAGGTTCCGAGCGCGCGCGCCGCGACGAGATCGGCCGCGACGCGATCGATCGTCGCCTGTCGAATCCCGAAGCCCTCGCTGTCGGTGAGGGCCTCGCCGGACAGCTTGACGATCACGCGTCGATAGACCGGCTCCCCCATGGGCCAACGCTCCGTCCGCGGCATTCTCCCACCTCCCCCTGGAGGGGGGAGGTCGGCGAGCGTTCGAAGAACGCGAGCCGGGTGGGGGTGAAACTGCATCACCCCACCCCGGCAGCTCGCAACATGCTCGCTGCCGACCCTCCCCCTCCAGGGGAGGGTGAAACGCGCGTGGCGCTCAGCAGTGCGAAGCGATATCCAGTCTAGGCCTGAGTCGCCGGTTTCTCGATGCCCTCGCCGAGGGCGTAACGCACGAATCCCCCGATCTTGATCGGCGCGCCGATCTTGCCCTCGGCCTCCTTGACCGCCTGGCTCACGGTTTTGGCGGTGTCGTAGATGTATTCCTGGTCCAGCAAACAGACCTCCTTGTAGAAAGTCTTGAGGCCGGAATCGACGATCTTCTCGATGACGTTCGCGGGCTTGCCCTGGGCGCGGAATTTCTCGGCCAGCACCGAGCGCTCGCGCGCGATCACGTCCGGGCCGAGCCCGGCGGCATCGAGCGCCTGCGGGTTCGCCGCCGCGACATGCATCGCGAGCTTTCGCCCGAGCGCCTTGAGCTCGCCGGCATCGCCCGCCGATTGCAGGGCGACCAGAACGCCGATCCGGCCCAGTCCTTCCGCGATCGTCGCGTGAACGTAGCTTGCCACCACCCCGCGATCGACGCAGAGCGCCGCGGCGCGCCGGAGCGTCATGTTCTCGCCGATCGTGGCGATGGAGGAAGCGATTGCCTCGCCGATGGTGCCGCTGCCAGCGCGGGCGGCCTTGATCGCTTCGACGTCGGTGCCGGCCTTGAGCGCGGCCTGGGCGATCATCTTCACCAGCCCCTGGAAGTGATCGTTGCGGGCGACGAAATCCGTCTCGGAATTGACCTCGACCACAATGCCCTTGTTCGCGACAAGCGCCACGCCGACCAGGCCCTCGGCCGCGACGCGGCCGGCTTTTTTCGCCGCCTTCGCCAATCCCTTCTTGCGCAGCCAATCGACCGCCGGCTCGATCTTGCCGCCGGTCTCGGTCAGCGCCGCCTTGCAGTCCATCATGCCCGCCCCGGTCTGGTCCCGAAGCTCTTTCACCATCTGCGAGGTGATATTCGCCATTGCTTTTCCCTGAATGTCGTGGCCGGGATTGTCCCGGCCGTCCACGTCATTAGTGCAGCACGACCTGCAGACGTGGATGCCCGCGACAAGCGCGGGCATGACGAGCCAAATCAACGATCATCGCCTCACTCCGCCGTGAACTGCTTGGCTTGGGCGATCCATCCCTCGACCCTGCCGGGCAGTCCGACCTCTTCGCCGATCTTGCCGGCGTCGGCCGGGCCGAACTCGGCGATCTGCCAGAAATGGAAGATGCCGAGATCGTTGAGCATCTTCTCGATCGCCGGCGACACGCCCGCGAGCTTCTTGAGGTCGTCGGCGACCCCGCGCGGACCCGACAGCGACTGGAAACCGCCGGGGGCCGGCTCCGCCGGAACCTCCTCGAGGATCGGCTTCTCGGCCGCGCCGAGATCGGCCCCGAGCTCGCCCTGCGCCCGCGAGATGCCGTCGATCGCCGCCTTGGCCACGAGATCGCAATAGAGCGTGATCGCCCGGGCCGCGTCGTCGTTGCCCGGCACCGGAAAGCCGATCCCGTCCGGGTTGCTATTGGTGTCGACCACCGCCGCGACCGGAATGTTGAGGCGCCGCGCCTCGCTGACGGCGATGTCCTCCTTGTTGGTGTCGATCACGAACATGAGGTCGGGCAAGCCGCCCATGTCCCGGATGCCGCCGAGCGCCCGATCGAGTTTCTCCTTCTCGCGGGTGAGCGTGAGCCGCTCCTTCTTGGTGTAGACCTGGGCCTCGTCGGAGCCGAGCATCTCGTCGAGCTTGCGCAGCCGATGAATCGAACGCGAGATCGTCTTCCAGTTCGTCAGCGTGCCGCCGAGCCATCGCGAGTTGACGTAATATTGCGCCGAGCGCTTGGCCGCATCGGCGATCGCGTCCTGCGCCTGGCGCTTGGTGCCGACGAACAGGATGCGGCCGCCGCGGGCGACCGTGTCGCTGACCGCCTGCAGTGCCCGGTGCAGCATGGGCACCGTCTGCGCGAGGTCGATGATGTGGATGTTGTTGCGGGTTCCGAAGATGAATTGCGCCATCTTCGGGTTCCAGCGGTGGGCCTGATGGCCGAAATGGACGCCAGCCTCCAACAGCTGGCGCATCGAATAGTCGGGCAGCATGGCATTCTCCGGTTCGAACCGCCGCGGACCCGTAAGTTCCTCCCCGACTTGGCATCGGCGGGAACCACCGGAATGGCCAAAGGCCTCGGTCCGCGTGTGGGATGGGCGCGCTTATAGCGGCGCGCAATGGCGGACGCAAGCATCCGGGGTCGGGCCTCACTCGAGGAAAGCGGGAGCGGACCGGAACTTTCCCAAGGGGAGATTTCCCCAGTGAATCCGCCGTCCGCCATTGCCGTTTCCATCCGCCCAAGCCTACCCTTTTTTACGGGGTCCATTCTCGAAACACAATTTTCGGCTGTATGGCTCCTCGTCCGCGTGCTGCAACGGGAGACATCGACGTGACCCCCGCGACCCTCGCCTGGTCCGCCACCTTGTTCTGCGTGGTGTTTTCGGCTCGCATGGCCGATGGATTCCTGCGGGCGAGCCCGAGATTGTTCACGGTGATGGCGCTGTTTGCGTGCAATTGGGCGGTGCTGCTGCCCTATTACGGCATGCCCGCGGATGTTCCGAGGCCCGAGCTGCTTTCGGCAT
>WNGR01003558.1_pt1 | contig 17394 bp, 12 predicted proteins | sample 5407581 | NCBI WGS metagenome assembly WNGR01 (sample SAMN13153383, study PRJNA577476) | soil metagenome | isolation source: 80 cm soil or saprolite under Garry oak tree replicate 2 | place: USA:California | collected 2016-06-15 | reverse complement strand
CCGAAGGCGAGTCGCTGGCCGCCGGTGAGCTCGGCGTGGCCTCCGACATCATGATGGCCCACCCGCTGGCGTTGCAGCTGCGCAACCTGCAGAGCCTGGTGGAGATCGGCGTCGACAAGAACACCACCGTGGTCTTCCCTGCACCGCTGATGAGCACCATCCAGGAACTGGGCGGGTTCCTGGCAAGGGAGACGGCCGCCGCCACCACCACACCGCCCCCGCCCCCGCCGTCGCCCCCGGCGCCGCCGGCGGCGCCGCCCGCAGTCCCCACCGCCGAGGTGCGGGCTGCCGACGCGGGCGCCAACGGCGCGCCTTTCACTCGTCCTGCCACTCGTCGAGACTGAGCCGCCACCAACCAGGAAGGTCCCTGCCATGCCACGTTGCCCACAATGCGAATCGGCGCAGATCACCATCATCGTCAGCCTGCACCCCGAGGCGCTCTGCTTGAGCTGTGGCGCCCGCTGGGTTCAAGACGGCAGCCTGCAACACACCATCAGGCGGATCTAGCCACCGCACCGACAGCCCGCCACCGACCAACAGCTGACATCACGGGCAACAGGACTCGCCATGGTGATCCACCACCAACCTGTGCGGCTTGGCCGCAACAGCGACCAGCCCACCGCAATCAGCAACCTCCCGGCCGCCACCTCGGGGTCGTCCCGCCGCTCGGGCGACATCCCACTGGGCATCCCGACCTGCTCCGCGCGCAGCCGCCACGGCCTGTGGGCGCTGTACCCAAGCGGCGCCCAAGTCGTGGTCGTCTGGCCCGGCGGCGCCCTGGCCGGACCACCCGCCGAGGTCGCCACCGAGCTTGACCGCCTCAGCGCCAGCGCGCGGGGCACAAGCCACGACCAGCTGGACCGCGCCGCCGCCCACGCCATCCGCCAGTTCCTCATCGACCCCGATGCCCAACATGGCGCCCCGTGGCCGGCACCCCGAGCACGGACCTGGTCCAGCCCGGCCACCGGCTACTGGATCAGCGGCCCCTCAAACCAGCCCAGCCACGACAACACGCCATCCAGCTGGCCAGGCGCACCAGCACGCCTATACCCATCGGTCGCGCTCCCCCGCCCGGCCCGCCCGCGACGCACCGAGTCCGACGCCAGGCCGCAACCAGTACCACAACGAGCAGCCTGAAATGGACCACCTGACCGCGGCGGGCCAGCCGGAACCCACGACCCGCGACCGGCGCCCGCCACGCCCGACGGTTGGCTAGCAGCGACAGCCTCATGAGGGTCCGTCAGCTCGTGCGCGTGATCACGCTGACCGGCTCGCCCAGGGATGGCGGGTCGGGCATTCGGATCCCGTCGTGGCGCGGTGCCAGCCTCTCAACCGGCCCCGCTTCCCCGACCCGCCCGCTGCCGCCGGAGCCACCGCCGTCGCCGCCGTGGCCGCCGCCGTGGCCGCCGCCGTGGCCGCGGCCATGGCCCCCGTTACCGTCACCGCCTTCACCGTTACCGCTGCGCGGGCTGGCGAGCCCGGACTGCACCGACCTGGCTGGTCTTCGCCAGCGCTCTCGCCGCCCGGCTTCAGCCGTCCGCGGGCTTGTGGGCGACGAGCAGCACGACCGGTGCCTCGTCGACCAGGCGGTGCCGCTCGGGCGGCTCGAAGCCGGCGTCGTGGAGCCAGCCGAGGTAGGCCGCCAGCGGGTGGACCCGGCCGCTGGCCGTGCGCAGCAGCAGACCGAGCTCGTACAGCGCGACCCAGCGCGGCGTTGACTGCTGGTCGGGGATGACGTCCATGACGGCCAACGTCCCGCCGGGACAAAGCGCGTCGTGCAGGCGGCCGAGCAGGCGGCGGTTGGCGGCCTCGTCGAACAGGTGGCAAAGGTTGCCGGCGACCGCCAGGTCATAGGCCCCGCGCCCCAGTTCGACGTCGAACAGGTCGCCGGCGAGGAAGCGGAACTGCCGCTCGCGGCCCGCGTCGGTCACAGCGCGGCGGGTGGCGGGCACGACCGCGGGCAGGTCGACGGCGGTGACCAGGCAGGCGGGGTCGCCGGCGGCGACCGCCAGGCTCCAGGGGGCCGCGCCGGCGCCCGCGTCCAGCACCCGAGCCGCCGCCGGCAGGAAGCTCGCCGCTTGCTCCGCGGCCGCCGCAAGCATCGCCCCGAGGTAGCCGACCGCGCCCGGGTAGAAGGTGGCCGCGCCGTCGGGCGTGTCGCCGCGCACCAGCGGCCGGCCCTCGCGGAGCGCCCCGTCCAGGTGCGCCCACATCCGGGGCATGCCCGCGAGCCCGGCGAGGTCGGGAACGACAGCGCGCCAGGCGCCGCCGTCGCCGGCGCCCTCGGCCAGACCCAGCCCGGCCAGGGCGGCAAGGAGCAGCCGGGCGCCGCGCTCGCTGAGGTAGGCGAGCGGCCCTTCGGTGAGCCGCGTCAGCGCCGCGGCGGGTGCGGTCATCGCTGCACCTCGATCCGGCCGGTGGTGCCGTCGACGGTGACGACCTGGTCGTCGCGCAGCAGGGCGGTGGCGTTGCCGGTGGCGACCACGGCCGGTACGCCGTACTCACGGGCGATGATCGCCGGGTGGGACAGCAACCCGCCGGTGTCGGTGACCAGCGCCCCGACGCTGGGGAACAGCACCGACCACACCGGCGAGGTGACCGGGCAGACCAGCACGTCGCCCGGCCGCAGCTTCCTGAAGTCGAACTCGTCCATGACCACCCGGACCGGCCCGGTGTGGCGGCCCGGCGAGGCGGCGATCCCGCCGAGGACCCGGGTGTCCGCCTGCTGGGCGTGGCTGGAGGCGGCCGCCTCGAAGATCCGGTCGATGTACCACAGCAGCGCGTCCATCGTGAACCTGGCCTCGGCGGGGAGGGCGTCCAGCGGGGGCGGCGGTCCGGGGTCCTTCCCGTAGGTGGCCGGCCCCGGGTGCTGCTCGACGAAGGCCCGCTCCCCCCTGCGGCGGGTGACCAGCGCCCGCCGGTCCTGACCGTCGCACAGCGCCGCCCGCGCCTCGTCCAGGGTAAGGAAGAAGACGTCGTCACGCCGGTCAAGCTGTCCGCGGGCGGCCAGGCGCCGGCCGATCTCCAGCACGGGGTAGCGCAGCAGCGCGATAGGGGCGCTCGCGGTGAAGAACTCGTTGTCCTCGCGCACCGGGTAGGCCCGCTCGACGCGGGCCAGCGCGCGCTCGAAGCGTTCGCGGTCGCCGGGCGGCCGCCCAGCCAAGGTCGCCCGGGCCCGGCCGGCAGCGGTCATCCTGCGGCGGCCCAGCGCCGCCGCGTCAGCGACCGGATCGTAGCCGCGGGCGAGCTGGTCGGCGAGCAGCCGAAGGGTGAGCTCCGGCAGCTCCGCGATCGACGGGTCGGCGATCTCGTAGCGGAGCGCGCGGCGGGCGAACTCCCGCTGGTAGGCGGCGAACGCCTCGGCGAACTCCGGGTCGGTCTCGGCCAGCCGGCCGGCGGTGCCGGCGTCGACCTCGCCCAGCAGTCGGTGCACCGCGGGCCGGCGGGCGGCCAGACCGGCCAGCTCGGCCAGCCGGCGGGCGGGCTCGGTGGAGGTGGTCGACAGGCCGACCAGCAGCTCGCAGGCCTCCTCGTCGGCCCAGCCGAGCAGCTCCCGGCAGGCGAAGGCGAGCTCGGCGAGGATCGGCATGAGCGCACCGTGGAGCAGGAAGTGGACGTCGAAGCCCTCCTCCAGCAACGCCAGCGCCCGAGTGATGTGGGCGTCCAGTTCCTCGTCGTCGAGCGCGCCGAGGTCGGTGTCGCGCAGCAGCGCGCTGCGCGCGGCCAGGTCGGGCTGCCACTGCCGGTACCACTGCTCCACGAAGCGGCCCGCCTTGTCGGAGCGGACCGCGGCCACGGCGTCGGCGATGCGCCGGCGCAGCCGCGGCACCAGCCGGATCAGCAGCGGCATCGACCGAGCCGGCGGCGCCGGCCGGTCCTTGCCGCCCAGCGGCACCAGCCGGGTGTACTCCCAGCCGCCGATCTGGGCGAATTCCAGGGTCTCGGCCAGCAGCCCGAACTCGGCGAACGCGCGCCGCATGGCCCGGTTGCGGGCCTCGGCGAGGGCCGAGAGGGTCATCGGCGTCCACGGCTTGGGCGCGTGGCTGGCCTCCCGCTCCCAGAACCCGGGCGGCACCTCGACCGGCACCGGCTCCGGCTCCGGAGCCTGGTCGGGCAGGGCGGTGATCGGCCGCGCCTGGAGCAGCACCAGCTCGCCGCCGGCCAGGGCCCACTCGATGTCCTGGGGCGCGCCCAGTTGGGCCTCGACCCGCCGTGCGAGCGCGGCCACGTCGGCGGCGACCTCGGCGTCGATGGCGCCCTCCGGTGCCGCCCGGCACGTGGCCGCCGCGCCGCGCACCATCCACTCGTCGGGCGACGCCCCACCCGCGACCAGCCGGTCACCCAGGCCGCGAACCGCGTTCACCACCGTGGTGTCCCGGTCGCCGGTGACCGGGTCGGCGCTGAAGGCGACCCCGGCCGCCTCGGCCGCCACCATCGGCTGCACCAGCACTGCCATCGCCACATCCCGCCCGACCCCGCGGGATTGCCGGTAGGCGGCGACGTGGCGGGTGAACGCCGAGGCCCAACAGCGGCGCACGGCGGCCGCCAGGTCCCCGGCGGGCACGCCGAGGACGCTCTCGTACTGCCCGGCGTAGGAGGCGCCGGGCAGGTCCTCGTCCACCCCCGAGGAGCGCACCGCCAGCGGGCCGCCACCCAGCCGCGCGGCCGCCGTGGCGACGGCGGCGGCGACCTCGCCGGGCAGCGGCACCGCCTCCACCTGGTCCGGGCCGGCACCGGCGTCCAGCCCGGCCGCGGCCAGGGCCCGCACCAGTGCCTCGGTCGTGACGACCACGCCCTCGGGCACCGGGAACCCGGCCCGCTTCAGCTCGCCCAACGTGGCCGCCTTGCGGCCCACCCGGGGCGCGTCCGCCGATCCCACCTCGTCCAGGGACAGCACCAGGTCGATGCTTGTCAGCGCCATCGCCGCCACCTTCCATCCATCGCGTCGTCGCCCAGCGGCCATGCTCCCCCACGCGGGCGACCCCGCCCATCCGTCCGCCTACGTATCGGCTTGCCAGGCCCTACGTATCCTCGGCTGCGAGCCCGCGCTCCAGCACCCAACGGGTCAGCGCGGTCCGCGACGGGAGGCCGAGCCGGGCGTAGACGTGCTGCAGGTGGGTGGTCACGGTCCGGGGGCTGATGAACAGACGCCCGGCGATCTCGGCGTTGCTGAGCCCGGCGGCGACCAGGCGAACCACCTGCAGCTCGCGCTCCGACAGCTCGCCCGTGGCGGTCCTGGGGGGCGCGGCCGGCCGCTCCCCCAGGGCGCGCAGCAGCCGGCGGGCCCGGTCGGCGAGCGGGCGGGCGCCGAGCCGGTCGAAGGCGGCCAGGCTCCGGTGGGCCGCCTGGGCCGCGTCGGCCCGGTCCGCCGGGACGTGATCGTCGTCGGCGCGTCCTGCCGCGGCGACCTCGGCCCAGTCGAGCCGTGCCCTGGCCGCCTGGAACGGCAACCCGAGCCCGTCCAGCCGGTCCGCGGCGCGCCGCAGGCAGACCAGCGCCGCCGACGGCTCGCCGAGCGCCACCCGCGCCAGCCCCTCGACCCAGCTCCCGCACGCGGCCGGCCACGGCGCGTCCGGCCCGAGCCCGCCGAGCCGGCGGACGGTGTCGAGCGCGCCGGCCAGGTCGCCGACCGCCACCTGCGCCTCCCCGAGGACGGCGAGGCCCAGGCAGGGCAGGACCGTGGGGGTGGCCACGGCCGAGGCGGCCAGCGCCCGCGCCCGCTCCGGGTCGCCGGCGGCGAGCGCGGCCGCCGCCTCGGCGATCTCGACCACCGTGAAGATGTGGCGGTCGGCCGCAGGCCGCGCTCGCGGGCGGCCACGAAATTGCCGCGCAGGAACGCCACGTCGGCCCGGGCCAGGTGCGCCGCCGCCACCGCCTGCCGCGTCCCGGCGCGCTCTGCCAGGGACAGCAGGGCGACCGCCCCCTCCTCCAGCCGGGCGACGTCACTGAGCCGCGCGAGCAGCTGCAGCCGGATGTAGTGCAGGTCGATCAGCTCGGTGTCGGCACCGGTGCCCTCCACGGCCCGGAACCCGGCGGCCAGCTGCGCCTCGGCCGCGTCGAACCGCCCCCGATCCCACTCTGCCAGCGCCAGCAGGCCCCGCAGGCGGCCGGCGGCCGGCCGGTCGCCGGACCGTTCGCGCCCGCCGGCGGCCTCGGACCAGGCCGCCACGGCCGCCTCGAACTGGCCTGCGCGCGACCGGGCGTGGCCGAGGCGCTCCAGCAGCTCCTCCACTACGGCAGGCCGATCGGTGCGGGCAAGCGCCAAGGCGGCCGCGAAGTGGTCGGCGGCCTCGGCGTCGGCGTGCAACTCCTCGGCTCGCTGGCCGGCGGCGACCAGGACATCCAGTGCGCGCCGAGGGTCGGCCTCCCACGCCGCGCCCCGGTAGTGGTGGGCGAGCCGCTGCGGGTCGCCCGGGCGGAGTTCCTCGAGGGCGGCCGCGACGGCGGCGTGGAGCTGGCGCCGTCGGGTCTCCGGCAGCTCGCCATAGGCGACCTCGGCGATCAGGGGGTGGGCGGCACGGTAGAGGAGGTCGGTCCCGGTGGGCTCCTCGATGACCAGGCCGGATTCGCAGAGGCGGCGCGCCGCCGCATCCAGCTCCCCCTCTGCTGGCCCGCCGACCCGGCCGAGGATCGCCAAGAAGGCAGCGTCGCCAGCGACCGCGACCAGCTCCAGCAGGGCACGGTCGGCCGGGTCCAGCCGCTCCAGGCGAGCCAGCACCAGGTCCCGCACGACCGGCGGCACCGCGGTCAGCGACCCGCTGCCGAGGACCCAGGCGCCGCCGCTGCGAAACAGCTCACCGGTGTCGCGCAGACCGTGGATGAGCGCGGTGACGAACAGCGGCGTCCCGGCGGCGCGCTCGCGCAGGGCGCCGAGCAGCGCGGCTGGCGGCTCGCCTCCGAGGAGAGCACCCGCCAGCGCGGCGACCGCCTCCGGGCCGAGGCCGCCGAGGGGGAGCTCCTCGGCCAGCCCGAGCCGCTCCAGCGAGCGCACCAGCACCCGCAGCCGCGGGTGGGTGCGCGCCTCGTCCAGACGGTAGGTGCCGAGCAGCAGCGCGCGCCGACCCTCCAGGCCCCTGGCGAGGTAGTGCAGCAGTTCCAGCGAGGCGGCGTCGGCCCAGTGCAGGTCGTCGATCAGCAGCGCCACCGGCCGCTGGGCCGCGACCCGCTCCACCAGCCGGGCCACCGCCTCGAACAGGCGGGTCCGCTCCAGGGCGGCATCCCCCAGCGGCTCCGGTGGCGGCAGGTGCAGCCCAGCGAACAACCGGCCGAGATCGGGCAGGCCGCTGACCAGCGCGGCCAGGCGGCCGGGCTCCAGCCCGGCCAGGAACGGCCCGAGCGCCTCCAGCACCGGAGCATAGGCCAGGTCGGCCTGCAGCGGGTAGGCGGCGCCCTCGAGGGTCACGAACCCGCGCTGGCGGGCCAAGATGAGGGCCTCCACAGCCAGCCGGGACTTGCCGATGCCCGCCTCGCCGGCAAGCAGCAGCGCCCCACCCGACCCGCCGGCGGCGCGCCCCAGCGCGGCCACCACCCGGCCAAGCTCCTCGGATCGTCCCACCAGTGGAACACCCGTCGAGCCTGCCACGGGGCCGGCCCCTACCGCCGGAGGTCCGACGGCCGCACCGTGGTCGGCTGGCCACCGGCCGCACGCGCCAGCGCCGCGTCGAGGCGCTCCACCTCTGCGGCGCGGCCCAGCAACAGGTCGGAGAACCGATCGCCCATCCGCTCATTATCGGCCGCCGCCCGTCTATCCGGGGGAAGTAGCTGGACCCGCCGGCGCCCGGCGAAGCGGGAGCCACCACCGCCCCCTCCGCCGGGCCGTGGCACGACCGAAGGCGAAGGCGCCCATCCGCCCGTTCCTGAGCGAACCTCAGAGACGGGGCGTCTGGTCGCTGTCCGGGACGTCGGCGTCAGGATGCACTGTGGTCGTGGTGCGTGCGCCCCGTGGAGAGTTGGTTCAGCACGCCCCCGGCGACGACGACCTGGCGCTCGCGCGGGGAGAGGTCGAGCCGGGCACGGAACGGCTGCTTGCCCTCGACCTGGACCTCGACCTCGTCCGCGCCGCCGGCGACCGCCTCTCTGAGCCCGAGGATCACCAACCGGTCGCCAACCTCCAGCCAGTCGTGTGCGTCGGCCTCGATGTAGAGCGGGACGAGCCCTTGCGCGATCAGGTTGCGGCGATGGATGCGGGCGAACCCCTGGGCGAGGACGCCGCGGACGCCAAGTTGCAGGGGCGCGAGGGCGGCATGCTCGCGGCTGGAGCCCTGCCCGTAGTTCTCGCCGGCGACGATGAAGCCCCCCTGCCCTTCCTTGGCCCGCCGGACGAAGTCGGGGTCCTCCTTCATGAACGTGTACTCGGCGATGGCGGCCACGTTGGACCGGTCGGCCATGACGATCGCGCCGTCGGGGGCCATCGAGCCGGTCGAGACGTTGTCGGGCAGGACGATCAGGACCTGCCCGGTCATGTCGTCCGGCAGCGGGGGCGGGATCGGCGGGGTCTTGATGTTGGGGCCGCGGATGATCTCGATCCGCTCCCGCTCGGCGGGTGGCGCGGGGTCCAGGATCATGAAGTCGTCCACCACCGGCTCGGGGTCATCGACGCTCGGCGGCTCGCCGAGCGTCCGCGGATCGGTAATCCGGCCGTGCAGCCCGGTGGCTGCCGTGGTCGCCGGAGAGGCGAGGTAGACCTGGTCGTCGACCGTGCCGGAGCGGCCCTTGAAGTTGCGGTTGAAGGTGCGCACGCTCGCCTTGCCGGTCGGGGGTGCCTGGCCGATGCCGACGCACGGCCCGCAGGCCGGCTCGAGGATCCGCACGCCGGCCCGCTCCAGCTGCTCCAGGACCCCCGACCTGGTGATGGTCGTGAGGATCTGGCGGCTGCCGGGCGAGACCGTGCCGACGGTGGTCGGGGGCAGGTGCTGGCCGTCCAGGATCGCGGCGGAGATCGCCAGGTCCTCGTACCAGGAGTTCACGCTCGACCCGAAGCAGACCTGGAAGACCGGCTCGCCGGCGACCTGCTCGACCGGGACGACGTTGTCCGGCTGTGACGGCTTGGCGATCAGCGGCTGGAGCTCGCCGAGGTCGACGTGGAGCTCCTCGTCGTAGGAGGCGTCGGAGTCGGGGCCCAGCTCGACCCACTGGTCCTCGCGGCGCTGGCGGCGCAGGAAGCGGCGGGTCTGCTCGTCGGACGGGAAGATCGCGGTCGTCCCGCCGAGCTCGGTGATCATGTTGCAGACCGTCGCCCGCCGGGTCACCGACAGGTTCGCGGCGCCCGGACCGGTGAACTCGAAGATGCGGTTGAGCCCGCCCTTGACCGTGTACTTGCGGATGAGCCACAGGATCAGGTCCTTGGAGGCGACCCAGGGCGGCAGCTCACCGTCCAGGTGCACGCCGACCACCACCGGGGTGGGCATCCGGAACGGCTGGCCGGCCATGGCGAGCGCGACCTCCAGCCCGCCCGCGCCGATGGCGATCGACCCGCACGCACCCGAGGTCGGCGTGTGCGAGTCGGCGCCGAGCAAGGTGGCGCCCGGTCGCGCGAAGCGCTCGGTGTGGACCTGGTGGCAGATGCCGTTGCCCGCCCGCGAGAACTTGATGCCGTACTTGGAGGCGAACGTCTGGAGGAACAGGTGGTCGTCAGCGTTGCGGTGGTCGAATTGCAGCATGTTGTGGTCGACGTACTGCACCGCGAGGTCGACCTTCACCTCCCGGAGCCGGAGTGCCTCGAACTCCATGCAGGCCATCGTGCCGGTCGCGTCCTGCAGCAGTGTCTGGTCGATCCTGAGGGCGACTTCCTCGCCAGGGCCGAGGCGTCCCTCGACCAGGTGCGCCTCGAGGATCTTGCCCGTCATGGTGCCCCGCATGCTCGCCTCCCGCGTGTCCGGCGTCCCGCCCGTGGGCGGGGTGGGCACTGTGGTCAGGGGACCGGAATGTCGGTGAGCGCTCGGTTGATCGCGTCCTTGTCAAAGGCGGCGGGGTCAGGCTCGTCGCCGAGCCAGTCGAGCCGCTCCGCATACTCGGGATGGTCGGGGTCGGCGAGGATGTCGAGCAGTTCGGCGTAGCCCCACACGCCGCCGCAGTCCTCTGGCGGTCCCGCGCGCCGGCCTGCCACGCAGACGGCATGGCGCACGCGGTCGGGAGGCAGGATCTCCTCGACCAACAGGTCGTGCTCCCAGGAGTCACCGAAGTCGTAGGTGTAGCGCAACCTGGCGCCCACGGAATCGGCGACCTCGCACAGCAGCGCCGTGCTCTCGTCGGCGAAGCGTTCCTCGAACCCGTCGAGGCCGAAGTCAGGACGCGAGTAGCGGCGACCGCCGGCCTCGAAGGCGTGGAGGTGAGAGTCCGTCCAGCCAAACGCTGTCTGGATGATGTCGTGCAGCCCGGCCAGCGTGGTGGTGGCGGGCAGGCGCAGGCGCCGCCAGATCGGCGGGTGCGCTCCCCGCAGGCCGATCTTCACCTGGTACACCGCGTCCCTGGCCGAGACCCGCGCGCCGCCCTCGGACGACCCACTCGCCTTCGGACTACCGGTCCCCTTCCTGGTCTGCCGCCACGCCGGCGGCCGGCCGAGCGTCTCCAGCGTGCGGCGGTAGGCCGCGGTATCGACTGGCGCCCCTCCGGTGAGGGCGCCGTGCAGGTGGGTGACGGCGACGCCGCCGAGCTCATGGAGGACCTCGTGACGGTCCCGACCGGCTTCACGGAGCCGCTTGGCGGCCTGCCAGGCCTCCGGCGGGTCGTCGTCCCACAACTGGTTGGCGACGACCTCGTGGATCGCGACGTGCAGGCGAGGGTTGACGCCATCGACCTCCCCGTCGAAGGCAGGGTCCAGAAGTGCGGCGTGGTATTCGGGATGCTCACCCTCGATCAGCAGGCGCCGGTCGTCACCGTCGCCAGGGTCCAGTATCGGGAAGTCCTCGTCGCCGATCCGGGTGCCGAAGAACGGCATGGCGAACATCCTGCGGTCGACCGCATCCTGCACGCTGTCCAGGCCACCGCTGGTGTCCAGGCCCTGCAGGAACAGCCGCAGAGGCGAGGCGTCCGCCGCCTCGTCGTACACCTCCGCGAAGTGCGCGCCGCAGTCGACGGCGACCTCGCCGAGCTCGGCGGCTGCCTCGGCGGGCAGGCCGGTGCGTTCGCCAGCCCACCGCACCCACGCGGTGACGACCGCGGGCATGGCGTCGCGGTCGGCCTCGTCCAGCATCACCTTGGCTGGCACCCAGTCGTGCAGGAACCCTTCGACCTTGGCCGGGCTGACCCGCAGCGGCTTGCCACCGTCGTAGTCGGCGCCGAAGTCCACCAGCAACCGCGCGCAGTGCCGCGCCGCATCGCTGTCGGGCAGGTCACGAGCCTGTGAGGAGGCCAGGAACTCGGCGACGATCGCCTCCCGTTCCGCCTCGCCGATCTCCCGGTCAGGCTCGCCTGAGGCAGGCTCGGGCATGGCCCGGCAGCGGGCCAGCGCCAGCGCCCGGTACTGCCGCAGCTCCTGGCTCACCTCCGGCTGCCAGGTGGCATCGGTCGCCGCCAGGCCGTCCTCCAGCAGCCCCCGCGCTGCGGCCGGGTCGACCTGCTCGAGTCTCGCCAGCGGCTCCGACAGCGCGGCCTTGCGCAGCTCCCGCAGCGTGCGGGCCGGTTCCGCGGTGACGAACAGGTCCTTGACCCAGCCGCCCAGATGGTTGAAGTCCACCAGCGCCACCAACCCATGCCGGCGTCGCCCATAGCCGAACACTACCAGCAGGCTCGCCTGGTCGCCGTACACATCCGCCAGGCGCCAGCACTCGCCCACGCGCACTCGGCCGATCTGACCCGCCCACGGCGGCTCAGCCCGGCCGCCGGCAGCCAGCGCCGCCGCGGCGGTCGACGCCGCCTCGCGCTGCTCGGCCGTGACACCCACGGCCGCCAGCGCGCGCAGCAACGCCAGCGCCTCCCGCGTACCCGCACGTGCCGCATAGTCGACCGCGCCCAACCCGAAGACCATCTCCGCATCCTCGCCCGGCGGGAGCTGCTTCCACCACGCGCCCACCAGATCGGAGGCGAACACCTCCACCTCCAGCGGATCGATCACCTTGGCAAGCGCCCGAAACGCACGCAGCATCTCCGCGTACAGGCCCTCGAAGGCATCCAGGCCGGCGTTGGACCGGTCGCCCCGCGACCGCCCAGTGGTGGGGCCGCGCTGCTGCTTCTTCCGTTTGCGTCCACGGCTGACGGGGCTCATCCGCCGATTGTCTCAGCATCTCGGGCCGAATTCACAACTCAGGGTTTGCGGCCGACCCCGACGTAGATGTTGAGCGCCTCCAGGTCGCCCGCGCGTTGGGGCTCCCCCGGCGGCCGGCCGTCGGGCCGCCAGGCGCCGACCGGCACCACCCCGGGCTCGACCAGGTCAAGGCCGTCGAAGAACGCCTCGACCTCGGCGCGGCCACGCGGCACCAGGGCGATCCCGGAACGCTTCGAGGCGGCCACCGCACCGGCCATCGCCTGGGCGTCGAACTCGTCCGTGGGATGGCTGATCGCCAGGTAGCTGCCAGACGGCAACGCCGCCAGCAGCCTCGACACGATCCCGTACGGATCCTCCGCGTCGGGCAGGAACATCAAGATCGCCACCAGCATGACCGCCACCGGCCGACCAAGATCCAGCGTCGCCGTCAGGGTCGGATCGGCAAGGATCGCCTCCGGCTGCCGCAGGTCGGCGGGAAGGAACGCGGTCTCCCCCGCCACGTGGCTGGTCATCAACGCCCGCGCGTGGGCCAGCACGATCGGGTCGTTGTCGACGTACACCACCCGGGCGTCGGGGGCGACCGCCTGGGCGACCTCGTGGGTGTTGCCAGCGGTCGGAATGCCGGTCCCGATGTCCAGGAACTGCCGGATCCCCGCCTCGCCCGCCAGGTAGCGGACCGCACGGCCCAGAAACGCGCGGTTGGCGCGCGCCATGGCGCGCATGCTCGGAACGGCTTCCAGGATGGCCTCTGCCAGGGCGTGGTCAGCGGGGAAATTGTCCTTGCCGCCCAGCCAGTAGTCATAGACCCGCGCGGTGTGCGCCACATTGGTATTGATCTCCGGAGGGATCCGGTCCCGATCCGCACCTTCGACGCCATTGCTGTGCCGCACGATGTCTCCTCCGCAGGTGGTCGACCTCCTACGTCGTGGGCAGTCTAGCCCCACACGCCAGAGCCGGGCGGCAGCCGGTAACCACGACCCGGTCTGCCGCCTGCGAGCCTCCGAGGCCCTGTCCTCGACTACGCGACGTCGCGCTGGACGGTGGTCTGGGCGGCGACGGCCGATAGCAGCGCCGCAACGCCCGCGACCAGCGCTGCCGCCGCGGCGAAGGGAAGCGCGCTGGTTCCGCCGCCCAGGGTCGCCCCCGCCATCGTGGTCGCGGCGGTGTATGGCAGGTAGGGCTGGGCGGAGTCGAACAGCCCGCCGATGACCTGCTCGACGACGAACCCCCAGGCAAACACCGTGACGATGGCCGCGAGCTGGCCACGGAGCAGCGATCCCAGGCCGACCCCGACCGCGGCGAGCAGGCCCGATCCGAGAATCGCACCGGCCGCGAAGCGGGCGATGGTCCCCCAGCCGAGCGCCACGGGATAGCCCTTGGCGGCCACGAACGCCAGGCTGATCCCGGTCGTGAGGCCGGCGGCGACCAGGCCGAACAGCAACCCGAAACCCGCCGCAACGATCGCCTTGGCGATCAGCACCCGGACCCGGCCCGGGGTGCCGAGGTAGGTGGTGGTGGCGGTCCCGTGCCGGAACTCGCCGCTGGAGACCGTGACCCCAAACACCGCGGCCATGAGCATGCCCAGCCCGTTCCGGGTGAGCATCGCGGTGAGCCCGGCCGCGGTGTCGAGGGGAGGTGGCGCCATGTGCCCGGATCCCCCCGCTCTGGCCGCCCCCAGGATCGTGACCAGCGCGGTCAGCCCTGCCGCCGTGGCCAGGAGGCCCAGCGGCAGCCGGGTGGTGCGGAGCTTCAGCAGCTCGGTTCGGATCGACCGGTTCATCGGGGCCCCTCCGCTTCGGTTGTGGTTGCCGTGAGCTGGAAGAACACGTCCTCCAGATTGGCCGCCTCGGTGGTGCTCTCCAGGATCGGGATCGCGAGCTGGGCGGCGAGCATGCCCACCCGTTCGGAGCTCGCGCCGGTGATCTCGAGCCGGTCGGAGGCGACCCGTTCGACCCGCACGCCGTCGTGGTCGAGGGCGTTGGCGAGGTCCTGCGCCCGAGGCGTCCTGACCCGCACCAGATGGCGAGCGCCGGAGGTGAGCTCCTCGAGCGAGGACTGCGCGACCAGGCGGCCCCGGTCGATGATGACCACACTGTCCACCGTCTGGGCGACCTCGGCCAGGATGTGGCTGGACACCAGGATGGTCCGACCCTGCTCGGCCAGGCCTCTGACCAGCTCGCGGAGCCACCGGACCCCCTCCGGGTCGAGCCCGTTGGCCGGCTCGTCGAGGATCAGCACCTCAGGATCGCCGAGCATCGCCGTGGCGATCCCGAGACGCTGGCGCATGCCCAGTGAGAAGCCTCCAACCTGCCGTCTGGCGTCCCTTTCGAGCCCGACCAGCTCGAGCACCTCCTCGACCCGAGCGGGGTCGAGGCCACCCGCCATCGCCTGCACCCGGAGGTGGTTGCGAGCGCGCCTGCTCGGATAGAAGCTCGACGCCTCCAGCACGGCCCCCACGTGACGCAGTGGATCAGGCAGGTCGCCATATGCCCTGCCGTGAATGGCGGCGGTGCCCTCTGTTGGTCGTACCAGGCCAAGGAGCGCCCGCAGGGTGGTGGTCTTCCCGGCCCCGTTTGGCCCCAGGAACCCGACGACCGTGCCCCGATCGACCTCGAAGCTCAGCCGGTCGACCGCGAGCACCGGGCCGAACCGCTTGGTCAGCCCGCGTACCTCGATCACTGCCATGGACCTTCCTTTCTGGTTGCTCGTGCCCGCTGGTCGGGCTCGAAGGTAGGTCCGGGCGGCCCCGCTGCCATCGCCCCCGAGGCGCTTTCGCCTCCTGCTCGAGGTGGATCTCCGGGAGGAGCCAATCCCCACCCAGATGGATGCGAGCGTCGTGGCCTGCGGTTATGGTGAGGCCATGAAACCCGCGGACGCGCCCGGAGCAGGGCTGTGGCCAGCAGCGCGCCTCACGCCACGACAGGTCGACTGGGTGATGGTCGGTGCCGCCCTGGCCCTGTCGCTTCCCGCGCTGGTCCATGCGGGCCTCGTGGGGAACAAGCCGGTCGCGATCGGGCTGGCCACCCTGCCGTTTGGCACCCTGCCACTGCTGTGGCGGCGCAGCCATCCCGGACCCGTGCTCGCCATCCTCGCAGCCGCGTTCGCCGTTCCGGCGATCTTCGGGAACGCCGAGCCCAACTCGGTCGGGTTGCTGTTCGGTGTGGGGTTCGCCTCGCGGTACGGCGACGGGCGCGTCCGCCATGTCGTCGGCGCCGCCGCCGTGGGGGCCCTGCTTCTCGCCTTCGCGATCATGCTGGTGACGGGGGAGGTCAGGACACTCGGCCACCTGACGGGGATGGCCTTCGGGTCGGGCGTGGCCTGGGTTGTCGGCGACCGCGCCCGGACCCGGCACGCCTACCTGGCCCAGCTCGAGGAGCGGGCCGCCCGGCTCGAGCGCGAGCGAGAGGATCATGCACGTCGCGCCGCCGAGGCCGAACGCAACCGCATCGCACGCGAGTTGCACGACGTCGTCGCGCACAACGTGAGCGTCATCGCGGTTCAGGCGGGCGCAGCCCGGATCGCCTCGCGGGACCGCCCCGGCCAGGTGACCGAGACGCTCGGGCTCATCGAGCGCACCGCCCGGTCGACGCTGGCGGAGGTCCGGACGGTCCTGGGGATTCTCCGAAAGGCGGACCATGAGGGGCCCGGCCGGTGGCCGCAACCCACGCTCGCCCAGCTCGACGCCCTGGTGACCCGGGCGCGCGAGGCAGGGCTCCGTCTCGAGGTACGGGTGGAAGGCAACCTCGACGCGCTGCCGGCCATGGTGGATCTGTCCGCCTACCGGATTGTCCAGGAGGCCCTGACCAACGTCATGAAGCACGCTCCCGGTGCGCGAGTCCACCTGTTCGTCAACCGCACCGACCGAGCGATCGACCTGGTCGTGGTCGACGATGGCCCAGGGGCGCCGCCGAACCCATCCGGGGGACAGGGATTGATCGGGATGCGGGAGCGTGCCGCCCTGGTGAGCGGGCACCTCACCGTGGGTCCGGCGCTGGGTGGCGGCTTCCGCGTGCAGGCCCAGCTCCCCGTGGAGGCTCCCGGCGGCGACCGCGGCGCGCCGGACGCCAACGAGACCCAGCCCGAGGCCAGGTTGCCGTGACCATCCGGGTGCTCCTGGCCGACGATCAGGCGCTGCTGCGGGCGGGCTTTCGCATGATCATCGAGGCGCAGCAGGATATGGAGGTGGTGGGCGAGGCGGCGGACGGCGCGCAGGCGGTGGAGCTGGCCCGTAGGCTCCTCCCCCACGTGGTGCTGATGGACGTCCGGATGCCCAGGATGGACGGGATCGAGGCCACCGGCCGGATCACCGCGCGGGGACCATCCGCGGCTCCGCGGGTGGTGATCCTCACCACCTACGACCTCGATGAGTACGTCTACGACGCGCTGGCGTCCGGAGCGAGCGGGTTCCTGGTCAAGGACACTCCGCCGGAGGATCTGATCCGTGCGGTCAGGGTCGCCGCGGCCGGGGAGGCGCTGCTCGCCCCCTCGGTGACTCGCAGGCTGGGCGAGAGCACCGTGAAGACCCACGTCGGCCACATCCTGGACAAGCTCCAGCTGCGCGACCGGGTCCAGGCTGTGATCCTCGCCTACGAAGCCGGCTTGGTGCTGCCGGGCCAACTGGAGGAAGCATGAGCATCGCCGAGGGCCGCCGGGCCTGCCAGGTGGGAGCTCAGTCAGTCCCAGCTCGGCGTGGCCCTGTTGGATCAGGGTGGTCTGGACGAATCAGCCGGCAGGGCGTCCGATGGCCGCATGCGACCCACGCCGCGATCGGCGGCGGGTCGATGGAGGCGTTGCGGACCCTCGGCGGCGCACCAGGCCTGCCCAGGCCCGTGGCAGGCGATTCCCCACCAATCCAATCGTGATCGTGGGCGTCGGGGTGTTCACGCCGGCCAACAACACCGCCATCATGACCAGCGTCCGCACCCGGCAGGCCGGGGTCGCCGCCGGCGTCCTCAACCTGACCCGCGGAGTCGGCACCTCTCTCGGCGTCGCGGTCACCGCGCTGATCTTCGACCTGGCCGCCGGAGGAGCCAGCCCCACGTCCCTGCCAGCAGCCCTGGCACAGCGTGGCTTCGCCGCCGCCGTGACACTCCTGGCCGCCATCGCGGCCACCGCGGCCGCGGTCGCCGCTGTGCGCGGTGTGCAGCCACGGTCACGCCCCCAGGCCAACGAACACGGCTGAAGCCGCTTTC
>WNGR01006597.1_pt1 | contig 17399 bp, 10 predicted proteins | sample 5407581 | NCBI WGS metagenome assembly WNGR01 (sample SAMN13153383, study PRJNA577476) | soil metagenome | isolation source: 80 cm soil or saprolite under Garry oak tree replicate 2 | place: USA:California | collected 2016-06-15 | reverse complement strand
ATCGCGTAGCCCGGCATGTTCAGCGCGAGCGTGGTGCTGGAAAAGTTGACGACGCGTCCGCCGTCGTTCATCCGCGCGGCGGCTTCGCGCAACGTGTTGAAGGTGCCGCGCACGTTGATGTCGAAGGTCTGGTCGTACAGCGCGTCGCTGGTGTCGGCGAGCGGCACGGTCTTGAGCACACCCGCGTTGTTGACCAGCACGTCGACTTTGCCGAGCCGCTGTTCGGTGGTCTCGAACATGCGGCGCACGTCGTCCGCGTTCGACACGTCGGCCTTGACCGCGATGGCCTTGGCTCCCGTTGCCGTGAGTTCGGCAACGAGCGCATCGGCTTCCTTCGAGCTCGACGCGTAGTTGACGGCGACCGCGAAGCCGTCCTTCGCGAGACGTTGCGCGACCGCCGCGCCGATACCGCGTGATGCGCCGGTCACGATGGCGATTTGAGCGTTCTTGATCGTGTTCATGATTCGTTTCCTTGAGTGTGGTGAGTTGGTGAAATGAATCATGGACGCTTTCTTCGCTGAGATAATCGAGTTAGACTGCGCATAATAATTTCATTTACTTTAACAATAGGCGGATAGTCCGCCGCAAGGCCGTCACACATGGATCGTTTCGAGGAAATGCGGGTATTCGTGCGGATCGCCGAGCGGCAAAGCTTCACGCGCGCTTCGGACGATCTGCAGATTCCGCGCGCCACCGTCACCAACCTGATGAAGCGCATGGAGCAGCGGCTCGGCGCGCGGCTCCTCGAGCGCACCACGCGCACGGTCCGGCTCACGCACGACGGCGAGGCGTATTACCGCCGCTGCGTGCGGCTGATCGCCGATATGGAAGAGGCCGAGGGGTCATTCACGAACGTCGCGCCGAAAGGGCTTTTGCGAGTGAACTTGCAAGGCACGCTGGCGCGGCACTTCGTCGTGCCGGCGCTGCCGGCGTTTCTCGCGCAGTTTCCCGACATCGAACTGACGATCGGCGAGGACGACCGCCTCGTCGACCTCGTGCGGGAGGGGATCGATTGCGTGCTGCGGGCGGGCAATCTGCAGGATTCGTCGATGGTCGGGCGGCGCGTCGCGCAACTGCCGCAAGTGACGGTGGCGAGTCCCGCTTATCTGGAGACGTACGGCGAGCCGGCCGATCCGTCGGCGCTGTCCACGCATCGGGCGGTCAATTACGTATCGAGCGCGACCGGCAAGCCGGTGCCGCTCGAATTCAGCATTGACGGCCGGGAGGCGGCGATGGTCTTGCCGTCGGCGGTGTCGGTGACCGGCGCCGATCTCTATACCGGCTCCGCGGTGGCCGGGCTCGGCATCGTGCAGGTGCCGCGGTATCGGGTGGCTGGCGAGTTGGCCGCCGGGCGGCTGAGGGTCATCCTCGCGGATTTCCCGCCGCCGCCGATGCCGGTTTCGGTGCTGTATCCGCAGAATCGCCAGTTGTCGTCGCGCGTGCGGGTTTTTGCGCAATGGCTGCGCGACATCTTCGAAGCGGCCGGTGCGACGACGCGGGCCTCGCCGTGAGCGTACGCGTTTAGTCCGGCGCGCCGTGGTTCGAAGATGTTGATCAGATTGCCTTTCCGGATCGCGCAGCATGGTCGAACCACACGCTTCGTTCAGCGGCAGATTCGCCCACGGAAATTCGACGCCGTGGCGCTTTGCCGTACCATTTTCCCGTCGATCTCGTTCGAAGGAACGGAACATGTTGTCAGAAGACGAACTGGCGTTGCTCGACGCGATTCGCGAAACCGGCAGTCTGTCGCGCGCGGCGGCGCGCCTCGGCAAGGCGCCCTCGACGGTCTCGCACGCCGCGCGCCAGTTGGAAACGCGCTTTGACGCGCTGCTGTTCGACCGCCGCCGCTACCGCCTGCAGCTCACTCCGGCGGGCCAACTGCTCGCCGACGAAGCCGCGCGATTGATGCTCGACATGTCGCGCATGACGCAGCGCGTGCGGCAGATCGCGAGCGGCTGGGAAGACCGCCTATGGGTGGTCACGGACGAGATTCTCGAATTCGAACTGCTGATGCCCGTGGTGCGCGCCTTCGATTCGCTCGACTCCGGCGTCAAGCTGCGCTTCACGCACGAAGTCTTGAGCGGCACGTGGGAAGCCTTGCGCGACGGCCGTGCGGATCTGATCGTGGGCGCCACCAATGAACCGCCGGCGATTCCCGGTCTGCGCTGGTTCGAGCTCGGCGTGATGGAGTGGGTGTTCGCGGTCGCGCCGCGTCATCCGCTCGCGAGCGTCGAGGGACCGCTCGGGCGCGAACGCATATTGGAGCATCGCGCGGTCGTGGTGGCCGATTCGTCGCGCACAACGGCGGGGCGCGCATACGGCGTGATCGGCGGGCAGGCGTCGCTCGCCGTGCCGAGCATGCGCGCGAAGATTCTTGCACAGAGGGATGGGCTGGGCGTGGGTTGGCTGCCGCGTCAGCGGGTCGCTTCGTTGCTGAAGAACGGCGAGCTGGTGGAGAAAGCGAGCGCCGACCCGCGCGAGCCGAATGTGTTGTACGTCGCGTGGCGCGGTGATCATGAGGGGCGCGCGTTGCAATGGTGGCTCGAACAGTTGCGGCAACCGCGCCTCGCGAAGCGCCTCGTGCGCGGTGTGGATATTGCGATTGGTGCGTAACGTGCGAGCGATGCGTTGTTTTATGCGGGGCGTGCCGCCTCTCGTGGGATCATACGCATCGTGCTGGGCGATATTGCTTTTTGCACGGTACGCGATAAGAGGAGCAGGGCGATGATCGAAGGACTGGTGGGCGGGCGGTTGTACGGCGAGGCGCAGATTCGCACGGGGCAGAACGGCAGGCGGTTTGTGACTTGCAAGGTGCGGGCGGCCACCCATGACGGCGACACGATTTTCGTCAACGTGATCGCATTCGACGACGACGTGCAAACGGCGCTGCTCGCGTTGGGCGATGCGGACAGCGTCGCGCTGAGCGGGACTTTAACGCCCAAGGTTTGGACCGACAAGAACGGTCTGGTGAAACCGGCCGTGGACATGGTTGCGCACAAGATGTTGACGGCTTACGAGGGCCGCCGCGAAGGTGACGATTGAGGTGATTTCCGAGGTTTGCCGCCGGGCCTTGGTCATGCGGTTGAAACGCGAAGAATTGTTTTTCGTGGTTAACCCCACGTCATACTCCCCCGACATAATGTCATCCTCAAGCGCGAAAAAGCCGCCTGCCATTAAGGCGGAGGGGAAGGATGGGAACAATGACGGGGGAAGTCATCATGAATCGCTATCGTTCGCTGGGCGTAGTCACGGGCGCGGCGCAGCTCGCCAGCGCCGACGTCCTGAGCAGAATGGCCGCCGTCTGCCGCCGGCATGGCGCGGCGAGGCCATTCGATCTCGTCCTCGAGCAGTGTTCGTGGCAAGGGCCGGCTTCGCAGAGCACGGCGAACGCGCAGTTCAAGATTCACGTATTCGACACGATGCGCGCGTTCGAAAAGCGCGGCGTCGATGCGATCGTCCTGCCGTGCTTTCTCAGCCACACCTTTATCGACGAACTCTCGGCGAACGTGGCCGTGCCCATCGCCAACGTCATGACCGCGCTTTCGGCGCACGTGCGGCAAGCTTATCCGTCGCTGCGCCGCATCGGCGTGCTGACTTCCGACGCCATCCGCAGCAACGGTCTTTTCGAACGCTATTTCGACGCCGGGCGCTACGACGTGCTGCATCCGCGTAACGAAGCGGGCGTCGATTGTGTGACGAGCGCCGTGTATGGCGACGACGGCATCAAAAGCGGACATCTTCATGGCCGGCCAGTGGAGTTACTGCGCGCGGCTTGCGCTGACCTTATCGAGCAAGGCGCGGAGATCATTCTGCCGGGGCTCGCCGAAATCGCCCTGGTCGCGCGCGCACTCGGCACGCTGGATGTACCGCTCGTCGATGCGAACCTGGTGTACGCGCGCTACATCGCGACGGCGCAATATGCGCGGCCAAAGCGGCGTTTCAAGGTGGGCGTGCTGGGCGGCGTCGGGCCGGCGGCCACCGTCGATTTCATGGGGAAGCTGGTCCGCAACACGCCCGCCGCATGCGATCAGGATCACGTCAAGGTCGTGGTCGAGCACAATCCGCAGATTCCTGACCGCACCGAGGCGCTGCTCGGCACCGGCGACGATCCGACGCTCGCGCTCTATGCCGCGTGCAAAACGCTCGAAGAGGGCGGCGCTAATCTCATCGCGATTCCGTGCAATACGGCGCATGCGTTCGTCGAACGGATCCAGCCTTCTCTCGGCATTCCGATCGTCAATATGCTGACCTGTACCGCGGATTATCTGCGCGAGTCTTTTCCCGGCTTGCGCGAAGTCGGCGTGCTGGCCACCTCGGGCACGCTCGCGAGTCGCGTCTACGAGCAAGCGCTCGGCACGCGCGGCTTCGCGCAGATCGCGCCGGCCGCGGCCGCCCAGGCGCGGCTGATGAACGCGATTTATGGACCGAACGGCGCGAAGGCGGGCCATCTCTCGGGCGAATGTTGCGACGACGTCGACGCGGCGGTCGACGATCTGGTCGCGCAAGGCGTGCAGGTGATCGTGCTGGGGTGTACCGAATTGCCGCTGCTGCTGCGCGGCTCGACGCTGGCGGGCTCGGGCGGACTGATGGTGCGGCTCGTCGATCCGACCGAAGTACTCGCGCGACGCTGCGTGGCTTATGCGCTGGCTGAGAGCGGGTCCCCGCTAACTCCGGCGCCGCTTACGTCCCGTGATCATTGCAGCGATGAGATTCTCGCGGGTCCACACGCTCATCGCTATGGCCGCGACGATGTGAATGCAGATACAGCCCTGCAATCCCATCGATAACCAATGGTGGACCGTTTCGGGCCATTCCTCTCCCCAGAATGCATCGAGACGTATGACAAACCCGCTCAGCGCGAGCGTGAAAATGAATAACCACAGTGCGGTCGCCATTAAAGCGCCAAGCGGATTGTGCGACGTATGGTGTATGGGATTTCCCGCGGCAAGCGAACGCAGATAGTTGACGAGCTGTCTGCGTGTGGGCCACCAGCTCGAGAACTGGGCGGGCCGCGTACACGAGACGTGATGCGACAAGGCCGGCCGCACAGTACCCCAGCACCCGATGTATCTGATCGGTCGGGCCGAACGGATTCCACAGAACGATACCCGCTACCGTCCAATGCGTGAGACGAACCCAGATATCCCAGGTTCTGACTCGCGCGCCGCGCGATGGGTGCATGGTTTAAAAGCGCTGCCGCTTAGTCGATTTCCGATTTAATGGCAGCCAGCGTCTTGGTGTCGTAATAGATCTCGACCTTCTTGCCGTCTTTGTTGTGGCCGTAGATCTCATAACAGTTGCCGTCGACCTTGAACTTCTTGATCTTATAGCCCTGCGCCTCGAGTTGAGCGCGCGCATCCGACTCCTTGATCCATTCGCTCTTCGGATGCGCCGTGCAGTCGGCCTTCGCAAAAGCCGCACTCGACGCGGCTACGGCCGCCAGCAACACAATAAGCTTGAACATGTATATCCGTCTCCTGATTGAGAATTGCCAATAACGCCGGAAATTTATTCCTGACTTTGCCGGCCCACGTTCCGCCCGGCAGTTCGATGGCCCTGCGGCGAGGCGCCGTTGCGGCGGCAAAGGCATGGACGGCAATTGCTGGACCCGTCTCACGGCGACCGTCAGTATAAGACGGTCGTCGCTCCGTCGGAAAGGTTTTCGAAAGGAAGCGCGGGCGGAAGTTGCGCCCGTTCGTGCAGCCCAATCACAACCGTGCCGCGTCATGGAAAACTGTATGAATATACAGTATAGTATCCCGTCGTAACCTGGCCTTCGGCGTGTGGTCCCGCAGGCCCGGCTGCACCGAACTTGCGCGGTCGCGAGGCGTCCGTGAGAGGTGGCCCACTCATTCAGACGGTCGAAAAAATTGTCATCTAACGGCACTATCAAGATTCGCGGCGCACGCCAGCACAACCTCAAGAATGTCGATCTCGACGTACGAACCGGCGAAATGACGGTCGTCACCGGTCCGTCCGGTTCCGGCAAGTCGAGCCTCGTGTTCGATACGCTGTACGCGGAAGGGCAGCGGCGCTATGTCGAGACCTTCAGCGCTTACGCCCGGCAGTTTCTCGACCGCATGGACCGGCCGCAAGTCGACCGGGTCGACGGCGTGCCGCCCGCCATCGCGATCGACCAGACCAATCCGGTGCGCAGTTCGCGCTCCACCGTCGGCACCATGACGGAACTCAACGACCACCTGAAGCTGCTCTATGCGCGCGCGGCCGAACTGTTCGATCGCAAGACGGCGCGGCAAGTGCGTCACGACACGCCGGAGACGATCTACGCCGAGTTGCTCGAGCGCACCGCGGAGCATGATCCGCGGCTGGTGGTCACGTTCCCGGTCGAGTTGCCGGAATCGGCGTCCGAGCAGGAAGTGGAGCAGTGGCTCTCGGCAAGCGGCTACACGCGCGTTCAGGCGCAACGCGAAGTCGATTCGCCCACCGGCAAGCGCAAGCTGCTCGACGTCGTGGCCGACCGTTTCCGCCTGCGCGCGGTCGACAAGCAGCGTGTGGTCGAGGCAATCGAGGCGTCGCTCAAGCGCGGCGTCGGGCGCGTCAACATTTACGTGCTGCCCGCCACGCCTGATGCGCCTGAAACGAACCCGGCGGAACCGGAAATCTGGCGGTTTTCCACCGGTTTGCACAGCCCCGAAAGCGATCTGCGTTATGCCGACCCGCAGCCGGCGCTGTTCTCGTTCAATTCGGCGTACGGCGCGTGCGAAGTCTGCCGCGGTTTCGGCCGCGTGATCGGCGTCGACCTGGGCCTCGTGATCCCCGACGCGCGCAAGACGCTGCGCGAAGGCGCGATCAAGCCGATGCAAACGCCGGCCTGGAAGGAATGCCAGGACGATCTGATGCGCTATGCGGCGAAAGCCGACATCCGCCGCGGCACACCCTGGGGCGAGCTGACGGATGCCGAGCGCGACTGGGTCATCAACGGTTCGCCGGACTGGAACGGCAAGTGGCAAAGCCACTGGTACGGCGTCAAACGCTTCTTCGAGTACCTCGAATCCAAAGCGTACAAGATGCATATTCGCGTGCTGCTGTCCAAGTACCGCAGCTACACGCCGTGCGAAACCTGCGGCGGCGCGCGTCTGAAAACGGAGTCGCTGTTGTGGCGCCTCGGCGGCAAGGCGAATGCGGACGATGTACTTCCGGCCGGGCAGCGCTTCATGCCGCGCGGCGTCGACTGGGCGCGCGCGCAACTCGAGGCCTTGCCAGGCCTGACCGTGCACGATCTGATGCTGATGCCGATCGAGCGCATCCGGCGTTTCTTCGACGAGATCAGCCTGCCGAGCGCCTTGCTCGACGACGCGCTCAAACTGCTGCTCGCGGAAGTGCGCACGCGCCTCAAATATCTGTGCGACGTGGGTCTCGGTTATCTCACGCTCGACCGGCAAAGCCGCACGCTGTCGGGCGGCGAAGTGCAGCGGATCAACCTGACCACGGCGCTCGGCACGTCGCTCACCAAAACGCTGTTCGTGCTCGACGAGCCGAGCATCGGCCTGCATCCGCGCGATCTGAACCGGATCGTCGAAGCCATGCACCGCTTGCGCGACGCGGGCAATACGCTGGTGGTGGTCGAACACGATCCATCGGTGATGCTTGCGGCGGACCGTCTGATCGACATGGGTCCGGGGCCGGGCGAGCGCGGCGGTTCGATCATTTACGACGGCGCACCCGAAGCGATCCGTTCGTCCGGCACGCTGACCGGCGAGTACCTCGGCGGCCGCCGGCATGTGGCGGATGCGGCGCACTGGTCGCAGCGTCCGGTGGACAAGAACACGCCGCGCATCGTGCTCGAAGGCGCGACCGAACACAATCTGCGCGACGTGACTGTCGAGATTCCGTTGCAGCGGCTTGTCTGCGTGACGGGGGTGTCGGGTTCCGGCAAATCCACCTTGCTGCAAGATGTTTTGTATCCGGCCATGGCGCGGCACTTCGGCATCGCCACCGAATCGCCCGGCGCATTCAAAAGCCTGACCGGCGCCGACCAGGTCACGGACGTGGTATTCGTCGACCAGTCGCCGATCGGCAAGACCGCGCGCTCGAATCCGGCCAGTTACGTCGGCGCATTCGACGAAATCCGCAAGCTGTTCGCCAAGGCGCCGCTCGCGCAACAACGCGGTTACGGTCCCGGCATGTTCAGCTTCAACTCGGGCGACGGGCGCTGCCCGACCTGCGGCGGCTCGGGTTTCGAACACATTGAAATGCAGTTCCTGAGCGACGTGTACTTGCGCTGCCCGGATTGCGATGGGCGCCGTTATCGCGCGGAACTGCTCGAAGTGAAGATCGAGCGCGGCGAACCGGCGCGAGCGTTGAGCATCGCGGACGTGCTGGAACTGACGGTGAGCGAAGCCACCGCCTACTTCGCCAAGGATGCCGAAGTATTGCGCGTGTTGCAGCCGATCGTCGACGTGGGCCTCGAATACGTAAAGCTCGGCCAGCCGGTGCCCACGCTGTCCGGCGGCGAGGCGCAACGGCTTAAGCTCGCGGGCTTCCTCGCGGAATCGGCGCAGGCGCGCACCGCGCGCAGCGCGAAGCAGGCCGTTGCGAAACGCCTCTTCATGTTCGACGAGCCAACCACCGGCCTGCATTTCGACGACATCGCCAAGCTGATGCAGGCGTTCGGCAAGCTGCTCACGAGTGGTCATTCGCTGATCGTGATCGAACACAATCTCGACGTGATCCGCGCGGCCGACTGGCTGATCGACCTCGGCCCTGAAGGCGGCGACGGCGGCGGGCGCGTGCTGTGCGCGGGCACGCCGGAAGACGTCAAGCATTGCCCGGAATCGCATACCGGCGAGGCGCTGCTGCAATACGACCGCGCCATGAACGCGGCGGCCGAACCGGCGTCGCAAGGCATGCCGCTGCAAAAGGCGCTGAGCGCGGCGCGTGCGCGCCGGGCGATCGAGGGTGAGGACGTGGTGCGCATCGTCAATGCGCGCGAACACAATCTGAAATCGCTGGACGTGGACATTCCGCACGGCAAGTTCAACGTCATCACCGGCGTGTCCGGTTCGGGCAAGTCCACGCTCGCCTTCGACATTCTGTTCCACGAGGGGCAGCGCCGTTACCTCGAATCGCTGAATGCCTACGCGCGCTCCATCGTGCAGCCGGCCGGGCGGCCTGAAGTCGACGCGGTGTACGGCATCCCGCCGACTGTCGCGATCGAACAGCGGTTGTCGCGCGGCGGTCGCAAGAGTACGGTGGCGACCACGTCGGAAGTGTGGCACTTCCTGCGTCTGCTGTATGTGAAGCTCGGTTTGCAGCATTGCATTCACGACGGCACGCCGGTCACATCGCAAAGCGTCGAATCGATTGCCGCGCAATTGCTGCGCGATCATAAGGGGCAGCATGTCGGCTTCCTCGCGCCGCTCGTCGTGAACCGCAAGGGCGTCTATACGGATCTCGCGAAGTGGGCCAAAGCGCGCGGCAATACGCATCTGCGCGTAGATGGCGAGTTCGTGCCCGTGGATCCGTGGCCGAAGCTCGATCGCTTCCGCGAGCACACGATCGAACTGCCGGTTGCCGACCTCGTCGTGTCGCCGGACAATGAGACCGAGTTGCGCCAAGCGCTCGACCAGACACTGGAAATCGGCAAGGGCGTCATGCATCTGCTCGCGCCGCTCGACGGTTTGCACGACGCGATCAACGGCGGGCATCCCACGGCGAAAGTCGGCGCGGTGAAAGTGCTGTCCACCAAGCGCGCCTGTCCGGTGTGCGGCACGAGCTATCCCGAACTCGACCCGCGCATGTTCTCGTACAACAGCAAGCATGGCTGGTGCACCACCTGCGTCGGCACGGGTCTCTCGCTAACGCGCGAACAACGCGCCGCGTATGACGATACGATCGTCGTCGACGACAATCGCGGGCGTGAGCAGAGCTTGCCGTCGGAGGAGCAGGAACCGGAAGGGCTCGTCGACGAACCGTGTGCGGATTGCGCCGGCACGCGTTTGAATCCAACCGCGCGCGCGGTCACGTTCAACGCACATGCGATTGTCGACGTCGCGCAATGGACCGTGTCCGATACGCGCGAGTGGATCGACTCGCTGGAGATGACCGGCCGCGACGCGGAAATCGCGCGTGACGTGATGAGCGAAATCGGCAGCCGTCTGCAATTTCTGGAAGAAGTCGGGCTCGGCTATCTGAGTCTCGATCGTGCGGCGCCGAGTCTTTCCGGTGGCGAAGCGCAGCGCATCCGGCTCGCCGCGCAACTGGGCAGCAATCTGCAAGGCGTGTGCTACGTGCTGGACGAACCCACGATCGGCCTGCATCCACGCGACAATCAGATCCTGCTGAACGCCTTGCGCAAGCTGGGTGAAAAGGGCAATACGCTGGTGGTCGTCGAGCATGACGAAGACACGATCCGGCGTGCTGATCACATCATCGATATTGGGCCGGGCGCGGGCAAGCGCGGCGGCACGCTGGTCGCGCAGGGCAGCGTGGCTGATCTGTCGGCGCAGCCGGATTCGCTGACCGGACAATTTCTCGCGCAGCCGATCGTGCATCCGTTGCAGCCGCGACGCGCAGTGGTCGCGCCGGGCAAGCGCGCGGCCGCGGTGCCGGAAAACTGGCTCACGGTGCATGGCGCCAAGCTGCACAATCTGCGCAACGTCACGGTCGGCATTCCGCTGTCGCGCCTCGTGGCGGTGACCGGCGTGAGCGGCTCAGGCAAGTCGACCTTGGCGCGCGACGTGTTGATGACCAATCTGCTGGATGCGGTCGGGCGTTCGGTGCTGTCGTCGCCGGCCACGCGGCGCGCGCGCGCGGCGGCTGAGCAACAGCCGGCGGCGAACCGGCGTTCGAGCGTTCTGGCGCGTACGGCGCCGCGCGCGCCGCTGAATGTCACGCATGCGTGGCAAGGGTGCGATTCGGTCACCGGCTGGGAAACCATCGACCGCGTACTCGAAGTCGATCAAACACCGATCGGCAAAACACCGCGTTCGTGTCCGGCCACGTATATCGGCGTGTGGGACGCGATCCGCAAGCTGTTCGCCGGCACGCTGGAAGCGCGTGCGCGTGGCTATACGGCCTCGCGTTTTTCGTTCAACACCGGCGAAGGCCGTTGCCCGGCTTGCGAGGGGCAAGGCGTACGCACCATCGGCATGAGCTTCCTGCCGGACGTGAAAGTGCCGTGCGACGTTTGCCACGGGCAACGTTTCAATCCCGAGACGCTCGCGGTCACATGGCGCGGCAAGAATATCGGCGACGTGCTGACAATGGAAATCGACGAGGCCGTCGAGTTCTTCGCACCGATCTCGAACATCGCACATCCGTTGCAATTGATGAAAGACGTGGGGCTCGGCTATCTCACGCTCGGTCAGCCGTCACCCACGTTATCGGGCGGCGAGGCGCAGCGGATCAAGCTCGTCACCGAGTTGAGCAAGGTGCGCGACGACATCACGCGGCGCGGGCAGAAGCCGCCGCATACGTTGTACGTGCTGGACGAGCCAACCGTCGGCTTACATATGGCCGACGTTGCGAAGCTGATTCGCGTGCTGCATCGTCTCGCGGATGGCGGCCATAGCGTCGTCGTCATCGAGCACGATCTCGACGTGATCGCAGAGGCCGACTGGATTATCGATCTCGGTCCGGAAGGCGGCGTGGGCGGCGGTTCCATCGTTGCGGCGACCGATCCCGAAGGGCTTGTGCGAGTGCGCGAGAGTCACACGGGTGCTGCGCTGAAGCCGGTGCTTGAGCGTACTGAAGCCGCGCGCGTCGTTGCCGCCGTTGAAGCGGGTGAGGGCACCAACGGATAGCACGACCCGCCATATCGAGTGCAATGCATGAGTCAACGCACGGCCTGCACCGCAAAGAAGCGATGCGGGCCGTGCGTGTTTTCATCGCGTCATTGGTGTTTAGTGCGCAGCGTGCTTCTGTTTAGTCGCCGTGACTTCACGACGTTGTAGGATTGGACCGAGCGCGCCCGACGTTTAGAGTAATCCATCTAATTGGGGCAGCTGTATCAAATAAGGTATTCGCTCATCAAAAAAAGTTTGACGGCCGATTTTGGTTTGATATTGTCCCCTTCCATTACGCGCTTGCATTACGAATAGCGCTTGGCCGGCGAGACACGCGCACGCATTGCGCCATTTGTCTCCAAGCTTTCCACGCCGATTTGAAGTCATGCGTCCGCATTCGCGGCTGCGTTTTTCGCTCGCGCTGGATTTCTCGCCGTCGCTTGAGTAACCGGACATCAATGCGGTCCGCAACTCGAGCGAGCGCCGCTCACTGAACACCCGTTTCGAGGTTCATACACCACGGCGCATGAAAAATTATTTGCTTATATCAAACAAATTTTGACTACACGATTCTGTCTTGCTATGTTTCCGCCACCCGATAACAAGGAACAAGCCGCGGTTGCAACGCGGGCGATAGGTAGAAAGATTCGCGCATTGCGCCACAGACTCAAGCTGACGCTGGAGGACACGGCAACGGCGGCGGGCATATCGAAGCCGTTTCTGTCGCAGGTGGAACGCGGTCAGGCGGCGCCGTCGATTACGTCTCTCGTCGGCATTGCCCGCGCATTGGGCGTGACGGTGCAGTACTTCGTCGACACGCCGACTGAAGCCGGGTCGGTGTGCCGGGGCAGCGAGTTGAAGTACTTCGGTTTTGCCGATTCGACCAACCTGTACGGCAGGCTGACGAATCTGTCGGACAGCAGGAAGCTGGAAGCCATCCTCGTGAGATTGCCGGCGGGGCAGCGGTCGTCGGAGGTGACGACGCATGCGGGCGAAGAGTTTCTATACGTGATGAGCGGAGAGATCGCCCTCACGCTCGAAGGTACGACGTTTGTGTTGCAAGCGGGTGACACCGCTCATTACGAGTCAACGGTCCCGCATGCGTGGGCCAATACCGCAGTCGAAGAAACCGTGCTTGTCTGGGTCGGCACCCCGAGATTGTTCTAGTCGAGCCAAACACAGCGGAAGTTGCAAAGCAATCAAGAAATAAAGATTAGGTGTACAGACAGTACGTCTTTTGATTTCCGTGGGATAGATATCGCGGAACGCAGTATTCGGTTGCGCGACTTCATTTATGCCGGTTGAAATGTTTTAGAAAGAAATTAAGTTGTTGTTTGTAAGAAATTAGGACTGCGATTTTTAATAAAGCTTAAGTGCCCATGTATTGCCTAATCGTCTATACGCATTCACTCGTTTGGGTGCATTGCACAGATACGGGGCAACTTTTGCAAAAAGTGGTGCGTCGTCGCTGTAAATCGAGCGGAGAAGTTCACAAGACTTTTCTTTGCACAACAGGGTGTGGTCTTACTGACGAGTGAGAAGGGGAAAATGAAACAAAGGGCATTGGCGTTGGCCATCAAAAGAATACTTTGGGCTGAACTCGCGTTGTCGGCGGCTATCGCCGCCCCCGCGTTCGCGCAAAGCCAGCCGGCCACGACCGGTAGCACCGCTGCAACAACGACATCGGAAGCCGCACCGGCCGCGACGGACACGGGCAACGTGACCAAGATGGAACGGGTGGAGGTCACCGGGTCGCTGATCCGCACGTCGGACAAGGTCGGCAACACGGAAGTGCAGACCATCACGCCGAAGGAGATCGAGCAGAGCGGCTACACGACGGTGGCGGACTTCCTGCGCGGCACGTCCGCGAACTCCGGCAGCAGTTGGGGACAAACGACGATGAACAGCTCCGCGCAGGGCGGCGGTGGCATCGCGTTGCGCGGGCTCAGCGAGAAGTACACGCTGGTGCTGGTCGACGGTCAGCGGGTGGCGAACTACGGCAAAGCGGTGAACTTCACCGACACGTTCTTCGACGTCAATTCGATCCCGCTCAACATGGTCGATCACATCGACATCGTGAAGACCGGCGCTGTTTCAGTCTACGGTTCCGATGCGATTGCGGGTGTCGTCAACATCATCACGAAGAAGAACTTCCAGGGCTTGCAGATCGACGGCCAGCTCGGAAAGGCGCAGCATCCTGGCGATGCGCAGGGCACCTTCAGCGTGCTCGGCGGTATCGGCGATCTGAACTCGGACCGCTTCAACGTGACGGCCGCGGCCAGCTACTATCGCGACAGCGGTTCCTCGCTCGCCGATCGCTCACTTACCGCCAATCAGGACTTCAGCCAGTTCCCCGGCGGCCTTGCCGGCCCGCTCGGTCCGAATCAGCAATCGTTCTGGACGCTACCCGACGGCACCACGACCGCGCTCAACCCGTGCCCGCCCGGCAGCGTGTCGGCGAACGGCGCCTCGACGTGTAAATCGAACCCGGCCAGCACCACCTCGCTGATTCCGGGAATAACGCGTTTGAACGCGAAAGTGCGCGGCACCTTCAAGATCAACGACGACGTGCAGGCTTATGCCGACTTGTGGGTGAGCCGCAACGAAACCGTGCAGAATGAAGGTCCGGCCGCACTCGCCAGCACGACCAACGCATTCAATCCGGCGGTCGGTTCGGCGTTGCCGCTGTCGCGCACCGTGTCGGCGAGCAACCCGTACAACCCGTTTGGCGTCGCGACACCGATCAGCTACACGTTCCCGAATACCGTTTCGGCCGATACGGTATCGACTTTCTGGCGTGCATCGACGGGTGTGAAAGGTTCGTTCACCACGCAGAAGTTCGGTGACTGGGACTGGTCCGCGGATTACGGCCATTCGCAAAGCACGGTCGACACGACCTATGGGAACGTGTTGAACGTGGCGGGCGTCGAGAACATTCTGCAGAACGGCGGGTTCAATTTCTCGAATCCGTCGGCAACCCCGAATGGTTTGAACGGCGTGTTCCAGAACGACTACGAGCAGGCGATCTCGAAGCTCGACAGCGTCACCGCCAAGACCTCGACCGGCAACCTCTTCAATCTGCCGGGCGGACCGGTCGGCGTCGGCTTCGGTACGGAATTCCGTCACGAGAGTTCGCTGATCAACTCACGCACCTACAGCGCGCAGGGCATCACCGCGCCGGCCAACATTCAGACCGTCGACGGTTCGCGCAATGTGGCCGCCGTCTACTACCAGGTCGATATTCCGATCATCCGCAACCTGACGTTCACGCAAGCGGGCCGTTACGACCACTACAGCGATTTCGGCGGCGCGTTCTCGCCGAGCTTCGCGCTGCGTTTCCAACCGGTGCAGGCGCTCACGACTTTCGCGTCGTACAGCCGCGGTTTCCGTGCGCCGACGCTGGTGGAGAACTCGCAGGCGGTGTACCTCGGCCACCAGAACCTGGTCGACCCCAACGATCCGAGCGGCGTGCCGACCAAGCACTTCACGACCGAACAGGTCAACGGCAATCCGGATCTGCAGCCTGAGCACACCAAGAACTACAACATCGGCTTCCAGCTCTCGCCGGATTCGTCGACCGATATCGGCGCGGCGTTCTACAAGATTCACATCGACGGCGTGATCGGCACCAACGATCCGAACGCGGTGATGAACGCGAACGACCCGTCCACGGTGATCCGCAATGCTGATGGCACGGTGGCCTACATCAAGGAACAGTTCGTCAATCTGGGCTCGCTCGACACCGACGGCTTCGACATGAATTTCCGCAAGTCGGTCGGCACGAAATACGGCACGTTCACGCTGGCAGGCGATTGGGCCTATGTGTGGCACTTCAAGCTGAACAGCCCGGGCGCGCCGACGCAGGACTTTGCCGGTAACAACCTCGCGCTGCTGCAACCGTTCGGCGCCAGCAATCCGCGCTGGAAGGGCAACACGAGCTTGAGCTGGGACTACCGCAAACTGACCACGACGCTGACGTGGCAATACACGGGCCCGTACTCCAATGCGGTGGCGGCCGAGTTCGGCGATGGCGGCACGTTGTCGGTGGCCTCGTATAGCCAGTTCAACCTGATGGCGACGTATCGCGGCTTCAAGCACTGGACGATCTACGGCGGCATCAACAACATTTTCGACCGCAAGCCGCCGTTCGACGTGGAGTGGCAGGCCACCCCGGATATCACGGGCTACGACCAGTCGCTCTATACCAACATCGGCCGCTTCTTCCAGGTCGGTGCGACGTACCGCTTCTGAAGTCTTTGATGTTCACGATTCAACAGCAGTCTGTTTAGTCAGTCGGCCGCTCCGGCTCCCATCATCGAGACCGGAGCGGCTTGCCTTTTGTTAGAGACGTAATCTGGAGTTCCCCCGTGCTCAATACCCTTATCAACTATTCAGTTCAATCGATGGGCCTGATTCCTCTCCTGGCCTTCATCTTCCTGCTGGGCATCTCGATCATCGTCGAGCGCTTCATGTTCTTCTCGCGAGCGGTCAAGGCGGGCAAGACGCTTGAGCATGATCTGAAGATGGTCGAGCCGGCCAATGTGAGCGACGCGCAGAAGGTCGCCGAACACTACAAGCAAACCGTGCAGGGCGAACTCGTCAAAAGCGCATTGAAGGTGCAGGGCAAACCGGAAGCGGTGGTGGAGCGCGAGCTCGAGGAAACCATCATGTTCCAGATGCCGCGCCTCGACCGCAATCTGTGGATTCTCGATACGGCCGTGACGCTCGGCCCGCTGCTCGGCCTGCTCGGCACGATCATCGGCATGGTCGAATCGTTCAACGTGCTCGGCGCGAGCGGCACCTCGAACCCGAACGGCGTGACGGGCGGCATCGGCCATGCACTGACGGCTACCGCCTGCGGCCTGACGATCGCTATCATCTGCGTGATCTTCCTGAACTACTTCAACAAGCGCATCCGCATGACGGTCAATCAGTTCGACCTGATCAAGTCGCTGCTCGTGTCGCGGTTCGCCGCCTGAAGAACCGCTAAGGAGAAGGATCATGCGTAATCATCGCAGCCATTACCTGGGCGCGGAAGAGAAGGCGCGCATCGAGATCATTCCGATGATCGACATCATGATGTTCCTGCTGGTGTTCTTCATGCTCGCCACGCTGAAGATGATTCAGGGCGCGGGCATCAAACTCGATCTGCCGCAATCGAGCACGGCGGAGCAGTTGCAGCAAACGGTGAAGGTGTCGATCGGCGTCACCAAGACCGACGAGATTTATCTGGACGCGAAGCCCGTCACGCCGACCGAGCTGACCGCGCATCTGGAAGGGCTTGTCCACGATTCGAAGAAGGTCGACGTGGCGATCGCCGGCGACGAAGGCACGAGCTACAAGAACATCGTCAAGGTCATGGACCTGGTGCGCGCGGCGGGTATCAGCTCAGTAGCACTGGCGACCAATCCGACGACATGAGCTCTCCGGTACTCGACATGAAAGACCCGCAAAGTCGCCTGAACGGCGCACTCTGGGCAGAATCCACGCCGGCGCATCATGGCCGCATGTCCATGAAGACGGCCGTGGGGGTCGCGCTCGTGGTCGAGCTGCTGATCATCGTCGGGCTTTCGCAGGTGAGCTTCAAGCAGGAGCCGCCGCCCGCGCGCAAGGTGATGCAGGTGGAGATGGCGCCGCCGCCACCGCCACCGC
>WNGR01003620.1_pt1 | contig 17399 bp, 21 predicted proteins | sample 5407581 | NCBI WGS metagenome assembly WNGR01 (sample SAMN13153383, study PRJNA577476) | soil metagenome | isolation source: 80 cm soil or saprolite under Garry oak tree replicate 2 | place: USA:California | collected 2016-06-15 | reverse complement strand
CCAACTGTAATCTCACAACGGCACACGTTTATGCTGAGATCATGGCACCCACTGGGTGCATTGCACCGGCCGCCGTTGACGTCACCGACGCCTTTTTGGCAGTTGTCGCATTTTGTTCCTTTACCGCGTGTTCTACCGTGCTGTGCTCTTCACTCTATGCCCGACTCGCCCATGATACCTGCCACCCTCTAGACAATCCGGTGCGGATATCAACAAGAATCTTTGTCGCGGAGAGAGTGCGATTCTGAAGGAGCATAGGGGTCGTCATTTTCATTAGCGTGTTTTTTCTAATGGTGTCTAGTTAGGACGAAGACAACGGATCCAGCCACTGGCAGTTCCCGAAACTTATGATTGTCCGGTCCGATACTCCCTTCTCCGTATGTACAAAAAAAGGTCGCCGAGGCTATCGTTTTGGAAGGCGCTGTAGGCTCAGTCCATTAACCTTGATCGTCCGTATCCGTGGCGATCGTGGGCTTAGGTTAGTCCGAGTCCTCGTACACCTCTCATGCCTCACCGGCCTCACCGCGGGTCAACGAGCTGCGATGCATGTGATGGCTGGCTACGTTCGAAGGAAGTTTCAATAAGTCTCTTAGCAACTTACACATCGCACTCACACATTGTTGAATTTCGCCACAACTCCGGTTGGGCCCAATAACCTTGTCCGTCCGCGGCGTTTGTCGCCTTAGGTCGAGTCCTCATAGGCCTCGCCGCGGGCCAATGAAGTACGACGCCCAGCTACGCTCAAAGGTGGTCCCGCTGAGTCTTTTACATCGTACCCAGTCCTTTCATCCACAGCCATATCCACCATGGCCCCCAATCTTTTACCCCTTTCCCACACCGAGTCACACGCTGGCCGTAAACCTCCCCGCTGGCGGTCATTCCTTCGTTCCAATGGCGTGCTAAAAATCGGATTCTTCTCTACCGGATCCTTCCTCACTGGTCTAATTCTTTACATAGCTTTCTTCTCTGTTTATGGCCCTTCATGGCGTCTCCCCGACTGGCATCTCCCTTCACATTTCGATCCGGATTCCTTAGAGCTCGCAGACCCCAACGATCCCTTCCTTGTTGATCCACAACCCGCCACACCCCTGCCGGCATCCGATGTCCTGACTCTCGAACAGATCAGAGACATCGTAGCTCCCACCCGAGGTTTTTTTTCTCGAGACTATAGCCTGGGTCTCGGTTGGAACAACGTCAGTGGAGTCTATTGGCATTAAGTATCAGCTACAACTGATTTCTTGACAGGTACGGTATATCTTCGAGGCTGCTCTCCTTCAGGCAGAACTACTGAATCGCACCTTGGTTTTACCTTCGTTCATCTACGCACGCGCGTGCGAGTACGACTTGTATGTGACGCTTTCCCTACCTCGAATCAATGCTCTATAGAATGCATTTATTTTTCTCTCATCTGCAGCACTGTTTGCGCGGACTATGCAACTATGGTCAATAAGGGCGACGCTATAGGATCGGACGAATGGCGCGAGTTGCCGATCGAGCAGCAAATGGGATTCCGCATCCCCATCTCGGTTATGGTGAATATTACACATCTCCGTAATCGGCAACCGGTCATCACTGCCTCGGAATACCTGCGCCTGCACGGTCAAGATCCTGAAAGCGAGTCGAGCAGTGGGTTTTGGCCCCGAGAGTCGTATCATACTCACCCCAACGTCTTCGAGACGAACAAGACAAAGACCCCATCACTATTTATCATTGAGAATCACTGGTATAACCCCTCAGACACGATCCGCGTCGACTACATTCCTGAGGCGATGAAGAGGAGGGGGAAGCTGGAACGCCATCCCGGGCCAGACAACTACGACGGTAGTAGCACCGAATACTGGCCTCCCCTGGAACCCACGGAGCTTTCTAACAGTCTGGCTGACGCCATGATTACGCACGGTTCCCCACTGGACTGGAACACTGCCAAAAACGTTTTGGTGAATTCGTCCGATCTGATTGGGGATGTGAAGCTTGACTACGACGACGTCGTTGATGATATACTGAACGCAAATGGCTGGGAGGTTCTGCACACCTTCCCGCTTGTGTAAGCCCCACCGTTTCTCTTTGTTCATGGTTACGACGCTGATCCCCCTTGCCCCCCTCAAGTGTTGGAATGGACTTTTCTAAGATCATCGTGGGTCATCTCAAAGAAGTTGCACCGCGCTCGTCAATACGAGGCTTCAAAGATGACTATTATGATGTGGACGCAGACGTTGTCGTTCTTGCTGGACAGACCCATTTGGGTACCAAGCCTGTGAGTACTTGTTCCGTCCCTGTGTGAAGTCAATATCAGACGATTTTCAGGGGGCCATGCGTTTCACGGAGGAGCTGGGGCGCAATAGATATGCAAGCACCGTGGTGCACTCGTTCATCCCGCCACAGAAAGTATTCGAACTTGCCGACGTTCTGTCCTCCCGTATGCGTTCACTCACGGAAGGCCGATTGTGGATGGGAGCACACATGCGACGCGGAGACTGTAAGTACCCTTACACACGCACTTCGTCGAGCAGAGCAGCCCTGACGCTATCGATTTTGATCCTTATAAAAAACAGTCGTAAGGTTTGGGTGGGCGATGGAAATGGCACCTGAGGATCACATCCGGCGCGTGAAGGAGCACCTGCAGGCAGGCCGCCAAGTCTTGGTCGACCTTCACTATCGCCGCAATTGGACGACGTGCGATATCGAGGGCGCCAAGCTCGATCAGGATCAGGTCATGTTACAGCCTCCGCGGGCCGAGGACCCTTTTTTCGTCGCGACGGACGAACGCGACCCGGACGCGCGGGGCAAGATCGCCGCCGCCGGCGCAGTCTTCATGTCCGACCTACTGACGATGGAGGACCGTCGCGAGTTTGGCTGGCCGCTGATGATCACGGACTTGATGGCCTTCGTCGAGCAACAGTTGCTCGTCCGCAGCAGTTTTTTCTACGGACACTGCATGAGCTCGTTCTCGGGCGTAATCGTGAATATGCGCGCGGGCCGCGGCGCAGACCCACGGACCATGCTTCTGGATTGATATTATATTTTTAGTGTCATGACTACATCCGCGACTAATTTGACTAATCTACGAGCCGATCTGAGAACATCACCCTCATGCCCCCGCGGCATCAGATGGTCTGGTGCTGCACCAAGTAGGGTCCTGGCGTAGTACTAGCCGTGAGGCCGCATACGCTTAGTCAGGGTGAGATCGTCCACGCGCCAATTGGCTTCTCTTTTGTGTTCGTCACGTCCACCCAGCAATCCTCCTTGCGCGCGTCTTGCGGACAGGCCAGCAGGAATGCGTGATACGTCCCCGACTCACACGTGAAGCTCGGCAGCTGCTCCATTGTACTTCGGCGTGAACGAGCTTGACGAGCTGACGACGATCGTTGTACGGAACGGTACTATAAGCCGCCATAAGCGACACTGGCCACTGCGGATAGACCTTGTCGGGTTCTGCGGCGGACACTTGCACGAGCGCACGTGGCAGGCCTCGGATCGGGGGGAACCGAGGATCCGTCTTGGTTCCGTTGCGGTACAGCAAGTCGAAATTGATGTAAGTGCTCGGGGTTTCCAGCTTTGCGGGGTCGGCGGGGTACAAGGCGGATTGGGCGTAGCGGTAGCCCAAGGAGAGAAGGAGGCAGTCGAGAACCGTGCAAGCCGCGATGGTGACGAAATCGAAGCGTACGAGGGTTTTGGTCCCATTTCTTAGGACGACTGGGCGGGACAATCAGGACGGAAGTGCGTGCCATACGAGTGGAAAGCAAATGAAATAGAACCGCACTGGGGTCCCAGCGGTCTGCATCATTGAGATATAGAGGGGAGCATCAAAACGGGTTGGCCGAGGTCACTAGACCAGCGCGGGGTTAGAGGGTGCACGTCGAGCCATACCGTCGTCCTGGGAGAAGATCTGCCATGAGTTATTCTAAGAGACCCGGTGCGTGGACCATCCAGCTTCCACAATCGAGCAGCTTCGTGGAATCAGCGCACTGTGCCGGAATGGAAGACATAGAGCGTTAGGGAAACGGATTCGTAGAATTCAACACTGTACACAGGCTTTTGTCAACATATCAACATTCGCATCAGCGGGAAGGCGATGCATTCAGTGGATGTGGTGATGATTCACTCAAATCAGACAGCATGGTGCCATATTATGATATATCCGCTAGAAACTGTCCACACAAGCTAAAAGAACTTTGAAACTTCACTAAACGCCGCAGTCACGGAACGAACTCAAAGAAGGATGAGGGAAAGAGCGCCTAACTGTACAGACTGGACGATAACACGACGTGATGCATGTGATGGTTCAGTCAAACTAGTACCAGAGGCTGGGTGTCGCTGGTGGAACACAGGACCGTGATTCAGAGGTCGCTCGATTATGTAACAGCAACGGGACTCACTAGACAGCCAGGTCTCCTTCAGGAAATAATACCAATCTAGACAGTTCCTTGTGTTGTGGTCCCAAGCCGTTTCGAAATCGCTGTACGTGTGTGTCTGCCGCCCGTCGCGGTCCACCTCAAAGACGCGCGTCGGGAAGTCTCCTGGCTCGAGCGTGAGGTTGGGGTGGCACAGCGCCTACTGACGGAGGTACTGTAATTCAGGCAGTGCTGGTGGTGCAGGAATCGGCGTTTGCTGGTGCGGTTTGTGAGCTGTTTGTGCAAGTAGAGCAGACAATGCTCATCAGGATCTTTGCAAATTTGTTTTTGGAGGATTTTTCTCACCAAGCTTGAAACCCAAAAAACCGGAAAACCCCGAAACAAATTTGCCGACCTACTGATGACTCTTGCCAGTGATGGTACTGTAGAGCGGCACCGCGGACGTCCGGTTGTCAGCATGGAAACAGAAGCTCTGGGTGTGCATCGCCCGAGCCCGATCGTGAACCGCACCAGTGTACCGAATCAAGGGTGTTTTCGAGGAATTTGAGAGCCAACGCCGAGTCTCGACATTCACAGATACCCACTAGACACATCGCCACCTTGCGCCGGCAATGGGCCACTGCACTTCGCGTAGAATTTGTAGGCTGCTGTCTGGCGGCCTGCTTGACCATGGATGGCTTGGAACAAATAGGACCGGGAAAGACTCAATCTGGGATCATGATGCGCCATATCAATTGATTCATTTGATTATCAATTATCGATTGGCTACTTATTCCAGTTCAATGTGTTCACGATGTGTGGTTACTGTATAATAAAAATAGGCTTAAGCTTGATCTAGCGTTCTAAAGGCCCACTAAGACCAAGACTGAGACCACGGCGGGCAATATAAAGAATCGACCATTTTTAACGGCTTCCTGTAATCCGTGAGAGTTACGAAACCTTTGGGAGTCAAATTCAGTGAGGACTTAGTTGGTTTTGATATGACTGCAATCTTCAAGCTCTGTTGGATTGACTTACCATCTGTCCATCAGACCAGAGCCACCGCCACCAGTTGGATGTTGCTCATCAGTAAGTTGTGAAATTTGTTTCGGGTTTTTCCGGGTTTTTCTGGGTTTTTCGGTTTCAGGGAACCCAGAAACTCGGAAACCCGAAAACCAATCTAAATAAATATAATTTTGGCAAAATCCATAAAATATGTTCAAATTTGGGCAAAAGCTCTATTAGCACTGCCACATGAGAGACTTTACAAGTACTGTACTAGAGTGGGGAAAGGACTCAGAAGAGTCAGAAGTAGTGTTTGTGGTGATAGACACTGCTGGTAGGGCATGTGCCTGATTGAGCCACAGTGACAAATTAATAGGTTTTCAGGTTTCAATATGTTTTAGTGGTTTTGGGGGTTTTCCCACACTAATTTTGAATAGGTTTTTGCAGAAATGGACATAGGTTTTTAGGTTTTGTTGTTTTAGCCTTTTAGGCGGTTTTTCGTGGGTTTTCGTGGGAAAAAACCACCACAAACAAATTTTCACAACTACTGATGCTCTTGAGCGCTTCTCTACCATTGTACCGTAAACGGTGAGTCATCGCATTCGCATGCCATCTCTTCGATGTACTTATCTCGTTTGTCATGACGCGAATTCCTAGGGAGCTGGAGCGAATTGCGAGGCAACAGAAGCATCCGAGTCTGAGGGGGCAGACATATGTCTCACATCATTTGGACCATCTGAGCCTGTTGGCTTCCCTCAACTTCCAATCTACGATATGCCTCTTTCGTACGGCGCTGCCCCCTCCGGTTCCCCACTCAATTGACATACAGTCGACGATCCTCGCTCTAACAGCGGCTACAGCAAATGTCTACTACTACTTAAGAATCCGCTGGGAGCGATGAGCTTTGTTTGCCCCATACTTGGCCTCGCGCTCTGATCTGCCCCTCCGCCACTCCATTTCGCCGCCATGTCCAGTGATGTTCCCGACGTTGCCGCGTTCCTTCCCTCGGCCTATTACGATCAATACAAACTGACAGTGTACGACAACCTTTTTGTCGGTATCGTATATGGTGAGGGACAAGAGACTCGCCCTTGCTACTCCAGTTTCTGAGCCATTGTGCTGTGCATCACAGGCGTCTATATCGTACTCTACGTTACCTCGGTCCACATCCTCCTGTGGGGTCTATTTGTGCCCTCGAAGGAAGAACAACGCACGCTTACAGTCGATGGCTTTCAGGGGAAAACCAGGTTTCACTTCGTCTCGGCCTAGAATGTTCATGTTTGGAATCACCACTTTCATGTTCGTCTTGGGAATCATCGCACTGGCGCTAGAGACCGCTCTCGGGTTTCAGCAAATGCAGTTTGATCACCGGCACCTTTGTTGAAAATTTCTGGTCTTTTGATCGCATCCTTGCCGTTTTTTATGTAGAGGCAACTATTACACGCTTGATGGCGCGCCTGCACGATGCTTCCATGCCGTCTTCTTGACTCAACTAAAGGCTGTTCAGTATATTCTAAGCGATGTTATCTGTGCCTGGCGCGCGGTGGTTCTCTGGAACAGAGACAAACGTGTCATTGCCATTCTTCTGCTCCTTATCCTTGGGGCCACAGGTACATAACAGGGATCCCTCATAGTTGTCATTCTTTGCTCATCGGGAACCAACAACGCTCGTAGCTGCTGCTGGGTGTGAACTTGGTCTCGGCCCCCTACCCCCCCCCAGTTCTCAAAGTAACATGGGACCCCTAATCATGGTTGGCCCAACACTGGCAACCAATCTGCTGTCCACCGGGTTAATTGCCTGGAAGGCTTGGTGCGCTCTTTTCGCGTCCGATCCCCAACGACCATCTCTGACCATGTCGCTGGCGTAGGCAACACCGCGTCTCAGTCAGGAAACATTTGGGGGAAGGAAATGGATCCGTGAGAGTCGAGAGGGTCTTCGCTCTGCTCATCGAGTCCGGTTTAATTTATGTCTGCCCTTGGGTATGTCCTACTTCCAGAAACGTCTATGCTCGCAGAAGGGCTCACTGCGCTATTTCAGATTTTGTATTTGATCTCCGCGTTCCGCGTGATACCTGACCCAGGGTTCACTGTCATGGAGCACGTCTTATTGTTTATCTCAGTGAGTTCTGCGGCAGACGTGTTCCTTATACACATTCTCTTGGACACTAATACCGACTTGACACAGGGTTTATATCCGACGCTCATAATCATCCTCGTCGCCATGCAGAAGAGCCCACTCGAATACTACTCGACCTACTCGACCAGAATGCAGTTCGCGAGTGCGCCAGCACTCAAACCGCCCAGGTCTGGCGACATGTCACGACACGTGTACATGATTCATCGCGAGTGCGCGAGCGACTCAGATATGCAAGCTCCATCTATGGTGTTTGTGAAGACCTCTGATGAAGAAAAGGGCCTGTGACCTTTGGTCGGCGGAATGAAATTTGTCGTCATCGTCTTGTTGGAACTAACAACTATGCCGTATTCGTAGGCAACCTTCGATCATGGAATATTTCTCTTTGCTGGTTGGTGTCAGCGTGTATTCAAAGCACAACTACTTGACTCCTGTTCTCTGTAGATTCGCAAAAGCCCAGCTAGATCTCAAGAAACGGTACTTGTTCTCCCCCACAGTTGCTTACTTTTTGCATCTTTCTCATGGACTAGTCCACGTTGGACCGGCCTCGAATTCAGTCTACGCTCAAACACCTTTTTTTCTTTGCTTACTCAGGCAGGCAAAACAAAGTGCATCTATTAGCTAATTTGAAGTTTTGGTATATACTGTACTGCACCCAAATTTGGCTCTCCAGCTCCAGCTTCGGAATAACGGGCACACTGAACCACGAGCTGATCGTGCTTCCTCAGCGTCAGATCGTCTGGTGCTGCACCAAGTAGAGTCCTGGTGTAATACCCATGAGGCCGCATATGCTTGATAAAGGTGAGATAATCCACGCACCAATCGGCTTCTCTTTCGTGCTCGTCACATCTACCCAGCAATCTTCTTTACGCGCGCCTTGAGGACAGGCTAGCAGGAACGCATGATACGTCCCCGACTCGCATGTGAAGCTCGGAAGCTGCTCCGTCGTATTGTACCTTGGCGTGAACGTGCCGACCTTGTCAATGCGGCGCGGGAGGGTCCTGTACGAGAGCCTCTGCAAGTCGACCTTGGAGTCCACCGCGAGGGACCACACGTCGATCGTAGATCCGACACGCGCGATTTCCATCCCCTCTGACCCGTATTCCGGAATGCGCAGCGAGAGGCTGCAGTTCTCCATGCCGTAATCCAGCGCGCGGAACTGAACAAAAGTTGTGATCTGCTTTTACGTATTAACGGGACTGTCGCGGGGGGAGGAGTGAGCGATAAAATGACCCCCACCCCGGGCTCGACGAGCAGTCGACGATCGTTGTACGGAACGGTGCCATAAGCTGCCATAAATGACACTGGCCACTGCGGATAGATCTTGTCGGGTTCTGCGGCGGACACTTGCGCGAGCGCACGTGGCAGGCCTCGGATCGGGGGGAACCGGGAGTTCGTCTTGGTTCCGTTGCGGTACAACAAGTCGAAATTGATGTAAGTGCTTGGGGTTTCCAGCTTCGCGGGGTCGGCAGGGTACCAGACGGACCGGGCGTAGCGGTAGCCCAAAGAGAGAAGGAGGACGCTGTCTAGAGCCGTGCAAACCGCGATGATGACGAATCCGAAGCGTAACAGTGTTTTGGTCCTATTGCTTAGGATGACTGGGCGGGTACAATCAGGACAGGAGTGCGTGCGGTACGGGTGGGAAGTAAGATAGAGGTTAGAATCGTACTGGGGTCCCAGCGCTTTGCATCATTGAGGCCATCCTCCGACTTATCCTGGGGTAGGGGTTGGTAGCTGCGGCGCCACATGGGGAGAGGGAGGGGGGGAATTGAACGGTCTTTACAACGAACAAGCTTATAGAGGGGTACATCAAACTGGTTGGCCAAGGTCACTATAGACCGGTGTGGAACTAGAGCGCGCATGTCGAGCCATACCATTGTCTGGGGAGATCCGCCATGAATTACTCTAAGAGGCCTGGCGCATGGACCTTCCACAATCGAGCAGCTTCCTGGAATCTGCGCGCTATTATATCAACATCATCATCAGCGGGAAGGCGATGCATTGCTGCACATAGTGTATCATGTCGCCGCGCGGACTGGATATGGTGATGATACACCCAAATCGGGTAGCATGGATCCATATATCACAATTGATTCGCTAATTCGCTAGACGTCGTTCACACGAGTCGTACAAGCTTGAAACTTCGCTAAACACCGCCGTCACGGAACGACATCAAGGAGGATGATAAGGGGAAGAGCGCCCAATTGTATGGGGTTCGACGATGACACGATGAATGGTTCAGTCAAAGTCGAGGCTGGGTGTCGCTAGTACGCGGCAAGGGGAGCATCAGACCATGATTCAGAGGAGGTCGCCCGATGATGCGACAGCAAAGGGACTCACTGGACAGGCGGGTCTCCTTCAGGAAGTAATACCAGTCTAGCCAGTTCCGCGCATTGTAGTCCCAGGCTGTTTCGAAATCGCGACACGTGTGTGTCTGCCCAACGCGATCCACCTCAAGGTCGCGCGTCGCGAAGTCTCCTGGTTCGAGCGTGAGGTCGGGGTGGCACAGCGCCTGCTGACGGAGGTAATTCAGGCAGTGCTGGTGGTGCGGGAATCGGCGCTTGCTGGTACGGTTGGTGAGCTGCCTGTGCAAGTAGAGCAGACAGTGCTCTTGGTGGTACAGCGAAACCGCGAACGTCCGGTTGTCGGCGCCGATGCGTCCCGCGCCGTCGAAGCCGAATCCTCTTTCGTACCGCCACTCGTCCTCCGCCCCGGGTGCGCCTGGCACGTAGTGCACGCTCTCCTCCACCACCATTTCCACCTTCCGCTCCAGAGTCAAGGGAAAAAACGGCGGCCAATCGTCACCCGACAAGCCTTTACGCGTGAGCTAACGGGTCAGCCTCGGATCTGAAGGTATCAAGAGCAACTGACTGTATTCCTTCTTCATGACGTCGGTTTCAAATTGGACATTCTTAACGAATGCGAACAATGTGTGCGTCAAGATTATAGAGGCGACGCTGAGAGCGGAGACGAGCACGACGAGCACGTTGTTGGCTTGCTTTCGATACATTGCATACACGGGCAGCTTCTGGGCGCACATCTAGAAGAGGGTACGTGGGGATCCTATTTGACGCACTCTCCTTCGATTGGGGTTGTGTAACTCATCGCTCCCACCCTGTTATCAGAAGGAAGGTGTATAGCTTTCTATGTTGATGATGACCATGCGTTTCGCGGCGTTTGCGAGGCCGTGGACCGACCAGGTGACCCTCCGGATCCGAGTTCCAGGCCAGTTTCATCTCATCAACTCGGGCGCGGCGACTCCCCTTCATCATCGTACCCCAAAGGCTCTTTCAATTTAGCCTTCCCTAACCGTCGTCCTTCCCCCCACTCATCAACTCGGCCTTGCCCCCCGAGTGACCAACCAGCTCGCCAAGAGGTCATCATGCATCCCGGAACGAAGTACATCGCTCTGGTTTCGCTATGCCTACTCGTCAAGCTTGGGTGTATCGCCCTTCTTCGATCAGGATTCCCAGCACCCCGTCACTGTAAGTGGGCACTTTCCTCTCTACCTTGACGCGTTCTGCTTACACTGGGGCCGGCGTAGCCTACGTCGGCACGGACTATCCTCGTACTTGGGACATCGGCTTTCTTCCACCCATCCGCATGAACATCGAGGCCACGAAGCACTATCAACTCTCTGGGTACGACGCCGACGCCGAATGGGCTGCACTCACCCCGAACAACGGAACCCTCTATCTCGGGCCACAGCGCCGACCATTCAGCGTCTCCCTGTTCCATCAGCTACGTTGTTTAGACATAATCAGGCGCGACATCACCGAGGCGCCTCCCCAGGAGGAGAGCAAGCTGAGCCAGCACTGTCTCAACTATATGCGGCAGATGGTGCTCTGCCGCGCGGACCTCGCGGTAGACCCCGTGCTGGGACGGGAGCTCGAAGCCGAGGTTCGCGCTGAGACCAATCAGTGCGTAGACTGGAGACGCGTGTATCAAAAACTAGAAGAGAATCAACGAGAGCACGCTGGATGGGTCTCAGGGCGACAAGTGGGTGGCTCCCTCTCCTGTGCGGAATGATGTTGTGTCGCCACTAAACCAGAGACGTTTAGGTGCATCAGTAGCACCGCTGCTTTGGAACCAATCTATCATCTCGGACAAACTTTGTTAAACGTGCTGGGATAAGTAGTCGTGGCGTTTCATTGGGTTCTGGCACTTCTACACTCGGCGTCTACGTACAGCACAGCATCCCTCGGCGTCTGTGGAGCTGTCAAGTTTTGATTTACGAGCTGATGCCGTACTCCTTTTTTGTGGATGGAGAGCTAGTCCATGGCATTTTATGGCGTGATTGAAGATATCGGTTCCGCGGTGTCATTGTACTCAGTGGGTGCCAGTAACATTGTCCCGGTCGTTTACAAAGGCTGTTTTTCGAGTCCATGCGATCAACACTAATATGCCCATCTCTGTTCTCGTAGCTGCGTGTATACCCCAAGAGCATCGACAGCGATGGTTCATGGGGACGAAGCCGTCGCGGTGTGCTTAAATGTTTATTTTTTTTCTCGTACCACTTCGACCTCCGTTTTCCAAAATATTTCGAAAAAAAAAAGGTAAGTCTAGCAGTCTAGCATTTCTGCCAATAGGAAATGGGAGTTCCCGAAACTCTGCGTACTCAACTTTTTTTCGGAAAGCGCGCTATCGATATGATATGAAAACCACTGTACTGTAATTGATCATTTGGAACCGTCTTGAAAGTGAGCGCGACTTTTCTCGTGCTCAGTGTCTCTTGCGCTTCATTCGTAAGAGTCCCAACATCTATCTCGAAAAACCCCAGACAGTTGCCACATCCGACACGCGACACGCTCCCACAGATGGCTAATAGCTGTCTCCACTAAATCTGCTGGTCATTTGGATTTGTTCGACATTCGCACACTATGACCGTTTTTTTTTTTTTGGAGCCGTTTGTATATCCGGGACAGTCCTTAGTACAAGACCGGTCACAGCCGAGACTAGTTAAAAGACGTAAAGTAAGCCCAGGCAGACTAATGAAAGTCCAGACAGCGGGGGCAAATAAGTATACATGATAGGTGCGGACCCTCCCAGAGGAGCCTATGGATTAGCGTGTGACGACGAGAGTAGGTAGTGCAACGTGGGCCGATGCGTAATGAAGCGATCCACAGTATGACCATTGTCTTCATCGAACGCAACCCCTTTTACCCGAATAAGTATCCACTGTACATTCGCGCATTCGCAAACGTGTGTTCGCAAACGAGTCACGCCGCGACAAAGTTCTGTTACTACCAATGCTCTATATATTATTTACAAACGACGCTACTAGCCTAGTACGAGGTACGACTGCCAGTGCACATGTCAACGCTTCCTCACGGAAGGCAAACTATGCGAATCAAATAGATTAGCAAGGAACCCTATGTCTCTCCCTACCATAGGCGCGATGCGACTTGTATCTCCTACTTCCGAATTCAAGAAAGCATGAGTTCGCAAGCTGGTAAACGCGAATCACTCGCTTGAAAAGCGTTTTGCGGACGGCCCCTCAACGGCCTCAACATTTGTGACTTCACACCATTCACCATATTCACGCTAACTTCTGAGGTCTCGGACGTACCCTTCCGCTAGGTTCTGGATGAGAAATTCAACCACACGTCAAACAAGTTGTTACGACCCATTCCAACGCAGCCGTTAACTGCGTGTCCCAAAGTGCGACACCACTCTCGCAACTTACAGTTCTGTGGAATGAAATCAGATCCGCGCTCGACGCAATGAAAACCTACACGCCTACTCTGCATCGCGGCAACATCAGAGCTCTGGACATAATCCTCAAACTCAGCAATCTTCTCCTGGAGCTCATCGAGCGATACGAGTTCATCCTCTGTTGATGTGTGTGAGACCCATTATCAGTTGACGATACTCGAGCAAGTACATACCAACGAGTGTGATCTGGAGTTTGCGAATACCATAGCCTATGGGGACGAGTTTGCTTGCGCCCCACACGAGACCTTCCATCTCGAGGGAGCGCACGGATTCTTCCAACGCTTTCATATCGGTCTCATCGTCCCACGGTTTGACCTCGAGGGTGACGACAGACTGGGAGAATTAAACGAAAGAGAACAAGACAGGAGCACAGACCTTGGCGATCGTCTTGGGCTTGTTCGCTTTCTTAGCGGCATACGCGGCGACACGCTCAGCCTTTATCCGTTCGGCCTCCTCGTCCACTTCGTCGTCCGAGCCAAAGAGGTCGACGTCATCGTCTTCCTCGGTCACAACAGCAGCTGGCGCAGGGGCAGAAGCGGTCAGTGCCTCGGCGGTCTAGGACGTTCCGGGGAGAGTGTCGAATTCGTTCGCGTAGGACTGTATGTGCTTGTACCAACGTGTGGTGTGGGGAGCTGCGGCAGCGTCCGGGACACCAGAGAGCGCCCTGAAGACGTGCGCATCAGCTTGCGACGGCATGTACCTGATGCAAATTCCGCTTAGCTATGTACGAACCTAACGTGACGGCGTAGTCGATGGAGCGCATGAACAGAACGCGGGGTCTCAGATGTCGATTTTCGGCACGGATTGAGCGGGGGTGTCTAGTCGCCTCTTGGAAACACGGACCGTGGTTTCGGATACATCATGGGACAATGCACACACTCCTCGTATCCAATGCAGATTTACCCTTCAACATAAGAGCGCGAAGAAAGATGGGCCTCGAGTCTTTGATGATCGAAAGTCATATTGGTGGTATTGAGTGAAGTGGTGGGCGTCGCAAGGAGCGTCGTTCACTGGCAATTGATTGATCCAATGACGGAGATCGCTTACGTAATCGCATGAACCGAACCCAATTGGGTTCTTATCTGGTTTCGTAACATAACACTGACACAGTTATAGCAACATCATGATCTTGTCGCCCTTCCTCTTTGTTCCTGGGAAGGGCCCGTGTTATTCGGGATAGAGAGCAAGACTTAGGCACTGGTTCTTCCGAGAAAACTCCTGAATGTACATCAGGATTTGCGAATATTACTTTTTGTTGGTTTTTTCCCACGAAAAACTACGAAAAACCGCCTAAAACGGAGAAAAATGGCAAAAACACTGAAACTTAAAAACTTCTCATGGTTTCCTCATGGTTTCCACAAAAACCTTTCCAATATTTGGGTGGGAAAAACCCCAAAGACTGGTTTCTCAAAACCGGAAAACCGGGAAAAACCGGGAAAACCCTAAAGCTAATTTGGCCACATATTGATGCACTTACTGATGAACACCACGGGCATTTCACAAAGTAATCCTATTCAGTTCCAAAAATCTGACCAATCAGATTTTGTGAAATAGCCAACTGAATTGGATTACATTGTAAAATGCCCACAGTGGTATAAGAGCTGGGTCCCACACGCTTGCCACATTTGCCAGGAGGCATGCCTATTACTCTCAATAATAACCTGTCCCTTTGGGGGGTCTTCGAGATCTCACAGCAGCACCTGATCCTCACATTTTGGACTGCAATCGGCTTTGCTATTTTCTCGACCGCACGTTATTTCCAAAGCCCATGGCGAAAAATTCCACTGGGGCCACGAGGTCTCCCTCTCCTTGGCAACGTCCTTCAGTTGCGTAGTCAGCAATGGCTCACTTTCGTGAAGTGGAAGCAAGAATTCGGTCGGACACGTTTTGCCCTCCGTCGCTGCGTGAAACCTTCTAATTCTCCTTTTAGGTGACATCTTCTACTTAAATGCGGCAGGACAACCTATAGTCGTTCTCAACACCCAGAAGGCCGCAGCAGATCTGTTGGACCGCCGTGCCGGAATCTACTCTGACCGCCCACGCAACATCATCTCTGTGCAAATTCTCTGTGGTGGCTTAGCCATCACATTTCAGAATTATGGGCCATTGTCTGTTGATTTCTTATCATTGTCAGCTTTTCCTGACGACTGCATAGATGGCATAGAATGCGCAAAGCTGTCCACGAAGGTCTCAGCAAGTCCTTTGAGGTTCCACAACTTAATGAAGCCATTCTGCTTACCTCTGGACTCCTTGCTCAACCCCAGTCAGAATCCCGATGAATGAAAATGGATAGGGTTGAATTTCGATTGGATTTATTCAATCGAATTCCATATTCTGGACTATATTCAATCGGATTCATTTGTATGTTGAATAATATTGATATTCGTTGCATCTGATTGCAAAGTGATTGATTTCATTCTTTCGATACCCATTGAATCTTATTGATCTCCATTGAATCATGCAAAGAAACGTGGACAATTGAATTGTTTTGTATTTGATCAAATTGAGTCCACTCTACTGTAATACACGACAAGTGGATTCATTTTACCAATACCACGGATGCACCAACCAAACTCTTCAAGCCAGCATTGGGCTAGTGGCCTTCTTCCAAGTTGCTTTTTGTTCACGCCAGGTGTATATCTATGGATGTGATTAAGTATTAGATTGTATCGGACGAGGGCCAAACGACCATGTGGGTATCTTTGCCCAAGTCATACTGGACCTTCGCAAACTCCTTGCACCTTACCTGGTGGTCTTTGAGGAAGTCGCTTGTGTACAGGTTCCTGTAGGAGACAGTGTGAGGACAAGCGGCCAAATGACAACTGAAACTTACCTTGGAGTTGTGCTTGCTCTGGGGCACATGACAGCCACTTTCTTTGCCATGATCTTTGGGGCCTTCTCTGTTAACCATGTTTGATGTGGAGGTTGCCTCCAAGACACCACCAGTTGATGCTGCTCCAGGCATTGAGGCACTTGTCGCTGTGTCCATCAGTGTCGTCAGCACATCGTTGGCCACGTTGGCGGAATTGTGTTGGGGGCCAAGTCCTGTCAGTGTTATCAGCAGCTGATGTGAAGTAAAATGGCTTACCTTCACAAACTTGAATGGGGGTGCGTCGTATTGGTAGTCACAATGGATGAAGCTGGGCCCTAGATGCAAGCACCTACCTGGGATGCCCTCCTGTAAAAGCATGATATAGTTTCAGTTGTTTGATAAACAAACAAAGACATACTCAATTGTCTCAAGGCTTGCAGAAAGCCCAAGTTTTTTGAAGTATATTGTAACGCCACGACTGGCATTATCATGTGATGTGCGTTCTGGGTCTTAGTCCTTTGTAGAGTGAAGCCAGATCAGGGCTTCAGTTCGGTGATGCACAAGTACCTAGTCGAGCCTCGCTCAAGACTGGAACAACCCAAGAGTTCCCTATCTGGTGGAGACTATGTCGTGATTGTGGAAGAAGTCAAGTCTACCATACAAGCTAGGTAGACTAGGGTTTATATACTGTTACAGGATGTTTGTGTTGAACAAACATATGATGCGATCCTAGTATCCGGTTCCTAGGAATGTGTCATGATGACGTAGGTAATGAGTAAGCATAAGTAAGCATGTGTCATAGTGACGTCAGTAATGATGTCATATGGAACGATTTGTAAGTGATGAGTCATGCAGTCTGAGTCAGTATGAGTCATGGGGTTTTCGGCACGTAAGTATGATGAGTCAAGTAGTAAAAGAAGATGAAACGTGTCTGAGATCGTAACATTACCCCCCTCCTAGGATTGAAGTCGGCTCGACTTCAACTCTCACCGTTGCCATAGAGGCCAGGGTCTGCTTCTTCGCCGTCTTCACTATGCATGAGTTGGTCATTGGTGTCGTCGCACTTGTGTGTGCGCAGGAAGAATAGATTTCCATGCCTACCACAGTTATGGCACACTTCCCTTGTGGGGCAGTCTACCTCTTGGTGCCCCAGGTTGTTGCACAGGCACTTCCCGCACCACTTGGGCTTGGGTTTCGTGTGTGTGAGTGCCTCTTGCACCGTACGTTGCGCTGGTGGTGGTAGTGCGAGTCTTTTGAATAGACACTCACTGTGGGCATTTTAAGATGTTAAGGTGGCTTTCATGCTAATGTAATAGAAAAAATATTCCAAAAGTGTTTCAAAAATAAGTGCACAAAACATCATGATTACATTCATAATATAGTCAGCAATGAGTCTAGGATG
>WNGR01011543.1_pt1 | contig 17403 bp, 16 predicted proteins | sample 5407581 | NCBI WGS metagenome assembly WNGR01 (sample SAMN13153383, study PRJNA577476) | soil metagenome | isolation source: 80 cm soil or saprolite under Garry oak tree replicate 2 | place: USA:California | collected 2016-06-15 | reverse complement strand
GGCTTGGCCTGCCCGCGCTGAAGATCGGCGCCCGCGTCCCGACCGACGTGCTCGAGCACCTGGTCGCGGTGGCGGCCGAGCTGCGGGCCCAGCAGTCCAAGCCCGCCGCCACCCCGGAGGAGGCCCGGGCGGCGAACGCGGCGCTGCGCGAGGCGATGCGGGAGCGCGGCAACTACTTCGAGGTCATCGAGCGGGAGGCGGCCGACGCGCTGCGGGCCGGCGACTACACGGGCGGCCCGCTGTCCCAGGGCATGCTGGTCTCGGTGGTCAGCAAGCACGGCTTCGCCATCCGGTACGTCCAGGACCTGCCGCGGTCGGTGCGCTCGCTGACCGACCTGAGGAACCACCGGATCTACGTCAAGCAGGAGCCGGTCGGCGCGCACTCACCGCGGGCGATCGTGCTGCAGGCCCTCGGCCACTTCCTGCTCGGCCACCGGGTGCCGCGCGACTTCGCCGACTTCCTGCGGCAGCGGGTGGAGGCGAACTACTTCGCGGCGGCCGTGCTCATGCCGGAGACGGCGGCCGCGCCGGTCCTCGACCGGGCCATGAAGAACCGGGACCTCGCGGTCGAGGACCTGGTCGACCTGTTCTCCGTGTCCTACGAGATGGCCGCGCACCGGTTCACCAACCTCGCCACGCACCACCTGGATCTGCCCTGCCACTTCGTGAAGAACGACGCGAGCGGCATCATCTACAAGGCCTACGAGAACGACGGCGTCGTCTTCCCGGCGGACCCGTCGGGCGCGATCGAGGGGCAGCGGCTGTGCCGGCAGTGGTCCGGGCGGCAGGTGTTCGGGGCCGCCGACCGGTTCTCACCGTACTGCCAGTACTCCGACACCCCGTCGGGAACATACTTCTGCGTGGCCCAGGTCGATCCGCGGGCCGACCGCGGCTTCGCCATCACGCTCGGCGTGCCGTTCGAGCATTCCCGCTGGTTCCGTGGCCGCGAGGCGACCAAGAGGACGCGTTCGGCCTGCCCGGACGGCGAGTGCTGCAGCCGTCCGCCGGTCGCGCTGGCCGAGCGATGGGAAGGGCATGCCTGGCCCTCGGCCCGGGCGCACTCCCACATCCTGTCCGCGCTGCCGACCGGCAGCTTCCCCGGCGTGGACGACGCCGATATCTACGAGTTCCTCGACCAGCACGCCCGGGACGAGCGCGACTAGGGCGGAGACTCAATTACCCTTCAGGTCGCCGCGGACCTCGTCCGCGATCTCGTGGATCTTCTGCTCGGTCTCGACCAGGCTGGCCTCGGCCCGCGCCGTCCGCTCGGCGGCCCGGCGTTCGCGCAACGTCGGCTTCCTGCTGGTACGCGGGGCGTTCTTCGAGCGCCTGAACAAGCCCATGATCCCGTCCTTTCGACCGCCGGCTGGCCGCCCGCTGGCGGCCAGAGGGCTGCTACCCGCCTGGCGCGCATCTATGTCACTCCTGGGGTAAGGGAACAGCCGAGGGGTGTCCCGGGGCCGCCCGCGGGCTCCACCGGTAGGGTAGAGCATCGAGGAAAACCTTTTCTCAGGAGGAAGCGTGCACAATCGTCCGCTCGGCAAGACGGGCCTGTCGGTCTCCGAGATCGGTTACGGGGCGTGGGGCATCGGCGGATCGGGATGGATCGGCGCTCAGGACGACGAATCCGTCCGCGCCTTGCACCGGGCGATCGAACTCGGCGTGAACTTCATCGATACCGCCCGGGGTTACGGGGAGAGCGAGCGCATCGTCGGCGAGGTCGTCCGCGAGCACCGCGGCGATCCGCTCTACGTGGCGACCAAGGTCCCGCCGAAGAACCGGATCTGGCCCGCGCCGGACGGCGTCGACCCGGCCGAGACCTTTCCCGGCGACCACGTCAGGGCCAGCCTGGAGAAGAGCCTGCGCGTGTCCGGCCTGGAAGCGTTCGACCTGCTCCAGTTCCACGTCTGGAGCGACGAGTGGATGGGCCGCGGCGACTGGCTGGAGACCATCGAGGATCTCAAGCGGGAGGGGAAGATCAGGTTCTTCGGCGTGTCGATCAACGACTATCAGCCGGACAACGCCCTGGACCTTGTGCGCAGCGGCCACGTCGACGCCGTCCAGGTGATCTACAACGCGTTCCACCAGGCGCCGGAGGAGCACCTGCTTCCCGCCTGTGCCGAGCACGGCGTCGGCGTCATCGTCCGGGTCGCCCTGGACGAGGGCGGCCTCACCGGCCGGATCACCCCCGACGCCACGTTCCCCGACGGCGACTTCCGCAACAGCTTCTTCGGCGGTGACCGGAAGGCGCAGGTCAAGCAGCATGTCGACGCCCTGGTCGCGGACCTCGGCATCGAACAGGACCAGATCGCCGAGGTCGCACTGCGCTATGTGCTCAGCGAGGAAGCCGTCTCCACCGTGATCGCGGGCATGCGGACCGTCAGGAACGTCGAGCGGAATGCCGCGGTGGGCGACGGCCGCGGGCTGAGCGCCGGGCAGCAGGCCATCGTGGCCAGGCACCGCTGGGAGCGCAACTTCTACCGGGGCTGACGGATTGCCCGGCAGCGGGGCAAGCAGCCAGCCCGTTCGGTATCAAATCCTTGACTACGGCCGGGCGGCTTCCCGCAGGCCGGGGTAGATGTTACTCTTGGGTAACATGAGCGACGAAAGTCCGGCTGCCTTCTCCCTGGAGCTCGGGGATGACCTGGTGGAGATGCGGGACTGGCTGCACGGGTTCGCGGAGTCGGTGATCAGGCCGGCCGCGGCGGAGTGGGACGAGCGGGAGGAAACCCCGTGGCCGGTCCTGGAGGAGGCGGCCAAGATCGGTCTTTACTCGCTGGACTTTTACGCGCAGCAGTACCTGGAGGGATCCGGGCTGGGCATCCCGGTCGCGTTCGAGGAGCTGTTCTGGGGGGACGCGGGGATCGGGCTGTCGCTGGTCGCAAGCTCGCTGGCGGCGGTCGCCGTGGTGGCCAACGGGACGCCCGAGCAGGTCGGGGAGTGGTGCCCGCAGATGTTCGGCGGCCCGGGGGACGTGAAGCTGGGCGCGTTCTGCTCCTCCGAGCCCGAGGCGGGCAGCGACGTCGGCGCGATCAAGACCCGCGCGGTCTATGACGCCGCGGCCGGCGAGTGGGTGCTGAACGGGGTGAAAACCTGGGCCACCAACGGCGGCATCGCGAACGTGCACGTGGTCGTGGCGTCGGTGGACCCCGATCTCGGCTCGCGGGGGCAGGCCAGCTTCATCGTGCCGCCGGGCACGCCCGGCCTGTCCATGGGGCAGAAGTTCCGCAAGCACGGAATCAGGGCCTCGCACACCGCCGAGGTCGTGCTGTCCGACGTGCGGGTCCCCGGCCGGTGCGTGGTCGGCGGCCAGGAGCGGCTCGACGAGCGGCTGGCGCGGGTCCGCGAGGGCGGCCGCGGCGGCGAGCAGGCCGCCATGAAGACCTTCGAGGCGTCGCGGCCCGGGGTGGCGGCGATGGCGGTCGGCGTGGCCCGCGCGGCGGTGGAGTACGCGACCGAGTACGCGCGGACCCGGGTGCAGTTCGGCCGTCCGGTGGGGCAGAACCAGGCGGTGGCCTTCATGCTCGCGGACATGCGCGCCGCGACCGACGCGGCCCGCCTGCTGACCTGGCGCGCGGCCTGGATGGCCCGGCAGGGCAAGGCGCTCGCCCATGCCGAGGGGTCGATGTCCAAGCTGGTCGCGGGGGAGACCGCGGTCCGGGTGACCGAACAGGCCATCCAGATCCTGGGCGGCAACGGGTACACGCGCGACTACCCGGTCGAGCGGTGGCACCGGGACGCCAAGATCTTCACGATTTTTGAGGGAACGAGCGAAATTCAGCGGATGATCATCGGCAGGGCCGTTACCGGGCTGGACGTACGGTAGCTCTGACCTGCGGATATACCTATCGTTGACCCCGGAAGGCAGGCCACCCCACTCGGGAGTGGGGACGGCCTGCTTCGTGTCCGATTTACCCGAATCATGCCGGTTATTTCCCGTCGTTTCCGGACCCCGTGCTGAATCGTGCTGATACCTGGACCCCTATGGTCTAGACCAATTGCAATATTGGTGTAGACCAATTGGTATAGTGCGGGCCGGATTCCGGCCGCGCGACGCCGTCCTCCTGAGGTACCGGTGGCCTGCGTCGGCGGTCCGGGTTGGCCGTGTTCGCTATCCGTCGGGCGTTCGTCACAATGCTGGCAGTAGCTCAAATGCGGGGCAGTGCGCGGGGCGGACCGCTCGGAAATGCCGGTGGTAGATCGTCGCGACGTGGGTGGCACCGAGACGTTCGGCTACCGCGATCACGGAGACGTCTGCCGTGCCCAGCGGGAAGTCCGCGTACTGCCGCACGAGGTCGGCCATCTGGGTGAAGTCCTGCGCAGTGGTAGGTGTCAGCGATCAGCATGGGCGCGCTTCACGAACTCCTCGCGCAAGATCTCCCCGGAGCGCTCGGCGAGATGCGGTGCGCCGTTGAACAGGCCGATGAAGGAGAAGTCCCGCACCGGCTCGTCGGCCAGCAGCGACTCAGGCTCCGGGGCCTGGGCCTCGCCGGAGCCAGGATGACTGACGCTGGGGCGCAGCAACTGCTGGGCGACGGCACGCAGTGCACGCACCTGGTCAGGATCGAGCCGGTCCACCATCCGATGCAGGTCGACATGCTCCGGGCCCATCGTCGTCAACCCAGGGTACCGTCGGCCAGAGAAACACCGCCAGGATGCGTACCAGCGGCGGGATGGCAGACCGGGACGAGATCCGCTCAGCCCGTGATGCCTCCCGCCATGTGCTGACTCCGTTGGGTGCCCTGCGGCGGCCGCCCCACACAGGCGTTCATCTCGGGCAGGGCGTGCTGAATCCGTGCTGACACCAGGGGTCCGCAGCTACTCCAGCCGTGGTAGTCCTGCCTTGTCGAACCGTTCCATCAGTGACGGCCGCTTCGCGTACCGCGTCCGCAGCTCGCGTACCCGCGCCGTGAACGCCGCGATGTCGTCCTCCCGCCGCGCGAGCACGTGCAAGTCTCGCAGAAGCTGTGTCGCCTGGTCATATTCTTTCGGCTTGGAGAACATGGTCAGCTTCTCCACCTGCTGCCACGTCTCGTCCTTGCGCCCCGCCAGCTTCTCCAGGTGACGCTCGTGGGCGGCGGCCTGCTCCGCGGCCCGCCGTGCCCGTGCTTCCTCCCGTGCCCGGGCCTCGGCCGCCTCCCGTGCGGCCCGCCGGGCCTCCGCGCCCGCCATCAGCTCGCTTGCGGTCCGCCCCGCGTTGGCCGCCGCGGCGCCTGCTGGCCGGGACTCCCGCCGGAATCGTCGTACCAGCAGCGCTTCCACCTGCGACCCTTCGCCCTCCGCGACCATCGTGAGGAACTTGTCCTTCTCGCTGGCCGGCAGCGCCGTGACCCAGTCCGCGATCCCGTCATCGCTGACCGGCACCAGCGGGGCGCTGGCCTCCGCTGCGGCCTCGATCAGGTCGTTATCGATCTTCAGGAACTCCGCGACCGAGGCCAGCGACTCGCTCAGCTCCCTCAGCCCCGCCGGGACCGGTGGCTCGGCCTCGTCATCCAAGTCCTCGTCGTCGTCCTCGTCGAGCCCGCCCAGCTGTACCTTGAGCAGCCACCCCAGGTAAAGCAACCGCAGGTCCCCGGTGGCCAGCTCACCGCGGGCCGCGAGCAGCGGGTCGAGCAGCCCCTCGCCCTCGATCCAGTCGTCGCCCTCATCGTCGTCCCACCGGAACCGGACGATCACGTGCTCCGCGGTCTCCGTCACCCACGCCCGGTGCTCCTCATCGCAGTACCGCCGCGCCGTCTCCGCGTCCAGCAGCGCCCGGGGCAGCCGGAACGCCAGCTCCCGCGTCCCCCAGTTCGCCGCGTACAGGTAGGCGTCGAAGTACTCCTCCAGCAGCCGCGCGGGGTCCCCGCGGAAGTTTCCGAACGAGTACTCGTTGGTGAACCGCGTCGCCGAGATCTCCGCCCGGCTCGACAGCGACCGCAGCCGCCGCTGCTGCTCAGCCGTCAGTCGCCTGTCCAGCGCCCGGAACTCGTAGTACTGGTACTCACTCACGCGATGCTCGCCTCCTTCCAGCCGCCGCCTTCAGGACCCTGCTGCGGTCAGCGCGGCCTGCGCGCGGGCCAGCGACTCCCGCAACTCGGCCAGGGCATGGCTCTTCTTGCCTTTCTGCTGCCTCAGGAGCTCCGTGCACCGGGCCAGCCCGGCCGGACCGAGCACGTCGGCGTACTTTGCCGGGCCGTCCGTGAACACGTCCCAGCCGGTGTTCAGCCTCGCTGACACCAGCCGGTCAGCCAGCGCGACCGGGCCCGGCGGCGCGGCCCGGCAGGCCGCCAGGTGCAGTTCGTGTGCCATCTCCAGGGCGTCGGTCGGGCCGCTGCCGTAGCAGTTCTCGTAGTCCAGCAGTCTCTCGATCCGCGTGATCACGTAGTCGGCCAGCTCCCGCAGTTCGTCGGGGGCGTCCTCCAGGTAGGTCCCGGCCTCCTCGATCAGGGCCTCGACTCCCTCGAAGTCGGGGTACCACTCGCCGTAGCCGTCCTCGGCTTCGCCCGCGGCGTCGTCCTCGTGGGCGTCAAGCGCCGATTCCAGTTCGGCGCGCAGTTCTGCTAGCGCACCGGGTACCTCGGGATCCGCGGCTTCCGCCAGCAGCAGCCGGGTCAGTTCCGCGTTGCCGTCCGCGATCGCCGCCAGCCGCAACGCCAGCCACGCCGTCGACTGTCCCTGCAGGACCGCGAGCAGGTCAGGCGTCTCCTCATCGGTCCCCGTCCGCACCCAGGCCAGTGCGGCGGCCACCGCGTGCACGCACGGGGCATCGTCCGGGCAGGGGCACTTCCACGCCAGCGCGTCTTCCAGCACCCGGACGCTGACGGGCATCCCGGCTACGGTCGCGAAGACCAGCAGCCCGTCGGGCCGGACATCCGCCACCATCCCGGCATCGACCAGCCCGGCCGCCTGCCCGAGTACCTCATCGCCCGCGATCAGCCGCAGGCTCTCCTCGCTCACCTCGATAACCGCCACCCGCAGATACTGCCGCATCCCGGACGCTGCTGCCCGGCAACCGCAGAGATTGATGAACCACCCATCTCGCGGGCGCTCCCGGTCAGCGGGTGACGATGACCGTCGCGTGGTGCCCGGCGGCGTTCTTGAGCTTGACGTCGCCGGTCAGCAGTTCGCAGCCGAGTGCTTCGGCGAGCGCGATGTAGGCAGCGTCGTAGGCGCCGAGGTTGTGCCGCAGTTCCCACATCCGGGGGTGGTACGGCCAGACGGGATGGCGGGTGATCCTCAGGCGCGCGTAGTCGGCCAGCATCTGCTCGCCGCGGTGGTCGGTGATCTTCTTCCCGGCGGCCAGCCCCCGGACCGTTGACGCGACCTCGACGTCGAGATGATGCGGGGCGTGCAGTGCGCGTGGCGCTGACAGGCGCTGGCGCAGCACCTCGTCCTCCTTCCGGGCGGACAGCGCGTCGATGACAAGAGAGCAGTCCACCACGTAGGTGAGGGTCACCGCCGTCCCTCGTCGCGCGCGGCGAGGATGTCGTCCATGGTGAGCTCCACCGGTTCCCTCTCGCGGGCGATCCGGGCGATGACCTCGGCATTGGTCTCGGTGGCCGCGTCGGCGTCCATCAGGTCCCGCAGGTACCCCGAAAGCGACTGGCCGAGTGACCTGGCACGCTCGCGAAGGACCGCGAGCGTTACCGGATCGACATCGCGGACCTGGACGATGCTGCCATCCGTGAACTCGCTCATGGGCATACGCTACCACTGATTCATGCACCGTGCATGAATCAGCGTCGGCGTGGCCGCTTCGGGCGGGTGCGCTGCGTCCGGGTGGGGTGTGGCCGGGGCGGTCCGTGCAGGAGCGGCGAGGCGACTAAGGACCGGAACTCTTCCAGGGTCTCCGGGACCGGGAACCCGGAGACAAGCACAGTGCGGACGAATTCCTTGCGCTGCCCGGGAGGGAACTGGGCGAGCTGCTCGGTGACTGCCTCGGGCCCGCCGAGTTCCAGCAGCTCCAGCAGGGAGCCGACCATCATCCAGGTGGCCTCCTCCGGGGTCGCGTCCGGCGGGCGGGGGCCCGGCCGCCGGGCGAGCAGGACGACCGGGCGGTGCTTGGGGTCACGGGCCAGGCCATCGAGGAGCTGGGGACCCTCCGGCACGGCACTGGCGAGGGCCTGCAGCAGGGCGACGCGCCGGGTGACGAACGTGCAGTCGTCGATCGCCTGCACGAGCGGGTCCAGCGAGCCGCCGTGGGCTTCCCGCCAGCGGGCGATCTCCTCCGCGGCGCTGGCGTTCACACTCCGCTGGCCATGCCGCGGGCCGAGGTCACCGCGCCGAGCGCCTCGAAGGCGTCGAAGATGTGCTCCACGTCGTTGTCGGCCCGTTCGCGCAGGCCCATCAGGCCAAGCGGGCTGAGGAAGTCCAGGTCGAAGCGGGATTCGACGGTCTGCCAGACGGACGCCGCCAGCCGGGGCACCGGGACCGGCTCCTCCATGCTGTAGATCGAGGCCAGGACGTCGGGCACGATCACGTCGTACAGGCGCTGCACCGGCGACGGGGGCTCGTCCGCCCAGATGGGCGGGCAGGCGGCGGCGCCGATGACGAACGCGGCCTCGAACGCGCGCTGCCACAGGGACTCGGCGTCCGCCAGCAGCGGCCGTGCCTTCACCAGCGGGAGCAGCCGGGTGCCCTGCCGGCGGATGATCCGGGCCTGCAGCGCCCATGTCACGACAAGGTTCAGGCCGGGCAGCTCAGCGGCGCTGCGGAACTTCAGGCCTTCCTCACCCGTGCCGAGCAGGACGACCAGCTCCCGGGCGTCCGCGGGCCTGATGTTCTTCGCCGTCGTGAGCGCTCGGCCGTCCGGCCCGAGCCACTCCGCCAGGGCGCGGAACTGGCCGACCACCGTGCTGCGCCCGGCAGCGGCAGCCAGCTCCTCGCGGGCCGGGAGGCGCACCGGGAGCTGGGGCATCTTCCGCTCCACGTTCAGTGCGGGCAGCCTGGCCTGCCGCGCGATGGCCGCCTGGACCACGTCGGGGTCCACCTCTGGCAGCCCCTCCGGCCCGTCCCGCAGGAAGGCCTCGATGGCATCAGGGTGGTCAAGCCCGGCGGCCAGGGCCATGGTCTTTGCGAGCCCGTACCGGTCCGGGTCGGCTACCGCGGCCTCGAATTCCGTGGCCGTGGCGTCGATCGCCGCCTCGTTCTCCGCGGTGCTCGCGCCCCGGGGGTCGCGCAGCCCGGTCGCCTCCAGGTAGCGGAGCAGGGCCCGCAGCGTCTCCGGGGCGTCCAGCAGGTCCTCGGGGACGGCCGTGACCTTCCCCGGGATCCAGTGCAGCAGCGCCCGCTCCACCTGCGCAGGGGTCCAGTACCCCAGCCGCCCGTCCGTGCTGAAGTGCCGCGAGTCCAGCAACGCCTCAGCCAGCGACGGCGCCATCGCCAGGCCGCGTGCCGCGGCCCACGCCTCGCACCGCCGCAGGAGCGTCTCACGGACCGTCAGGTAGATGTCCGTCTCCTCGATCTCGAACCAGGTGCGCATCCCTGAAAGATAGTGCGCCGGGCGCGTTCCCGGAGGCAGCGCGGCATAATGCGAGCTGTGTCCCCCCCGCCTGATCCCCGCCCAGGCGCGCAAGGCCAGCAGGCCCCGAGCGTCGCCGTCCTGGACGGCGTGCTGGAGCGCGTCACGTTCTGCAACCCGGAGACGGGGCACACGATTGCCCGGATCGCCCCGGACCGGGGTATCGGGCGCGGGCCGGTAAGCGCCGCCAGCGAGCTGGTGACGGCGGTGGGCCTGCTGCTGGGGGCGCAGGCGGGGGAGTCGCTGCGGCTGCGGGGCCGGTGGTCCTCGCACCCGAAGTACGGGCGCCAGTTCGAGGTCTGGTCGTACACGACCGTGCTGCCCGCGACCGAGCAGGGCATCCGCCGCTACCTGGGGTCCGGGCTGATCAAGGGCATCGGCCCGGTGATGGCGACGCGGATGGTTGACCACTTCGGGGTGGACATCATGCACGTCATCGACGACGACCCGGCCCGGCTGGTCGAGGTGCCCGGGCTGGGGCCGAAGCGGTGCGCGCGGATCACGGCGGCGTGGGCCGATCAGCGGGCGATCAAGGAGGTGATGGTCTTCCTGCAGGGCGTCGGCGTCTCGACGTCCCTGGCGGTGAAGATCTACAAGAAGTACGGCGACGAGTCGGTCGAGACGGTCAAGCGGGAGCCGTACCGGCTGGCGGCCGACATCTGGGGGATCGGCTTCAAGACCGCCGACACGATCGCCGCGTCGGTCGGCATCGCACGCGACAGCCCGGAGCGGATCAAGGCCGGCCTCGTTCACACCCTCTCCCAGGCCGCCGACGGCGGCCACTGCTACCTCCCGGAGAGCGAGCTCGTCGCCGAAGGCGTCAAGATCCTCGGCGTCCCGCAGGGCGCGGTCGCCGCCCAGGTTCCCGACCTGGCCGCCGAGGAACTGGCCGTCTGCGACAAGGTCCCGGAGGATGACGGCGTGACGGAGGCCGTCTACCTCCCGCCCTTCTTCCATTCCGAACGGTCCTTGGCATCGTCCCTCACCCGGCTCCTGGCCGCGCGGGAGGACCGGCTGGCGGCGTTCCAGTCGGTGGACTGGGACCGAGCGCTCGGCTGGCTGAAGGCGCGAACCGGGGCCGACCTCGCCCCTGAGCAGGCCGACGCGGTGAAGCTCGCGCTGACGCGGAGGGTCGCGGTGCTGACCGGCGGCCCGGGCTGCGGGAAGAGCTTCACCGTCCGGTCCGTGGTCGAGCTCGCCCGTGCGCGGGGCGCGAAGGTCATCCTCGCCGCGCCCACCGGCCGGGCGGCCAAGCGGCTGGCGGAGCTGACCGGGCACGAGGCCGCGACGATCCACCGGCTGCTGAAGCTGCAGCCCGGCGGCGACCCCGCCTACGACGCCGACAACCCCCTAGATGCCGACCTGATCGTCATCGACGAGACCTCGATGGTCGACGTCATCCTCGCGAACAAGCTGGTGAAGGCGGTCCCCCCGGGCGCCCACCTGCTGCTCGTCGGCGACGTCGACCAGCTGCCCTCGGTCGGCGCCGGGGAGGTGCTGCGGGACCTGATCAGCGCGGGCACCGTCCCGGTGATCCGGCTGACCCGGATCTTCCGGCAGGCGCAGCAGTCCGGCATCGTGGTCAACGCCCACAAGGTCAACGCCGGCCGCCCTCCGCAGCTGACCGGGTACCCGGACTTCTTCTGGTTCACCAGCGACGAGGCCGAGGCCACCGCGTCCCTGGTCGCCGACATCGTGGCCCAACGCATCCCCGCCAGGTTCGGCCTCGACTCGCGCCGCGACGTGCAGGTGCTGTGCCCGATGCACCGCGGCCCGGCCGGGGCCGGGAACCTGAACGCGCTGCTGCAGGAGGCCCTGACCCCGTACCGGGAGGGCGCGCCGGAGCGCCGCTACGGCGGCCGGGTGTTCCGCGTCGGCGACAAGGTCACCCAGCTGCGTAACAATTACGACAAGGGCGCGGCCGGGGTGTTCAACGGCACCACCGGCGTCATCACCGGCATGTCCCTGGAGGACCACGCGCTAACCGTCCGGACCGACGAGGATGAGGAGGTCTCCTACGACTTCGACGAGCTCGATGAGCTGGCCCACGCCTACGCGGTCACCATCCACCGCTCCCAGGGGTCGGAGTACCCGGCGGTCGTCATCCCGCTGACGACCAGCGCGTGGATGATGCTCCAGCGCAACCTCCTGTACACCGGCGTCACCCGCGCCAAGAAGCTCGTCGTCCTGGCCGGCTCCCGCAAGGCCCTGGCCGCCGCCGTCCGCACCGCCGGCACCGGCCGCCGCCACACGGCCCTCGCCCACCGTCTCCAGATGGTCATCTAGCCGGGGGCCGGGGTGTCTGGCGGACCGCTCTCCGCGACCAGCGCGGCAACCTCCTCCGGTGGCACCCGAGGGTCAAGCATCCGCCGGACGTTCTCCGCCTGCCGTCGGCCCGCTTCCGCCCGAGCCTTCTTACGCGCTTGCTCCGCCCGCTTGTTTTCCGCCTGCACCCGGTCCTGCTTCTTCTTCCGGCGGCTCTTCGCCACCCCGTCACCCTCCGCATCCATCCTGCACTGCTTTGCGATGGAGCCTGGCGGCATCAGGGACATGAGGTGAGCTGGCAACGGGCTTCGGTTTTCCGGCAGCCTGGGGCTTGCGCCTGCGGTGCGGCAGGGGAGAAGACGGCGTTGCCTTCCGGGCCGGGGGTTCTCGTCGATCCTCGAGGGATGGGCTTCTGGAGCATGTCCGGAGCCGCTACGCTCACGGCCATGTCCCCCAAGAAGCGCGACGGAGTCAAGCGCCTCAGCGGCAATCCCCAGCGTCGTGAGCAGCAACTGGCGAGCCCGGAGCCTGACGAAGACGGGCAAGCCTGACGCGTCGTCCTGGGCGCGGGAGCTCAGCATCGAGGACCGGCGGTCGTTCGGCGACCTGGCCCGCAGGCTCGCTGGCTGGGCGCCCGCCATGCCATGGTGGGCGCAGTCCGAGCCAACAGTGCTCCACTCGCTGGGTCATCCGGTGCCCGCGTCTTCTGGCCGCTGCTGTCGGCTGCGCGTCACCGCACCGACAATGACCCTGAGCCCGAGTCCGATGATCAGGAGATCGGCGATCATCTGCGAGGTGACCACGAGCCGCGCCGCTTCAGATTTAGCCGTGATGTCGCCGAACCCGACCGTTGAGAACACGGTGACGGTGAAGTACAGCGCGTCGGTGTGCGTCAGTGGCTCACTGAAGTTACTGGCGGAAATCGTGGCCATGACGACGTAGACGCTGGCGAACAGCAGCAAGAACAGCGGAATGCTGGTGGCGAGGGCTTCGATGGCCCGCAGGGCCGGGAACCGCGACCGGCCTATGGAGCGGACCTGGAAGGCGATGAGCGCGATGAACAGCACCAGCCCGATCACCAGTATCGTGACGGCGGCCCAGGTCGAGGAGTGGTTCAGGGGCAGCAGGTAGTAGATGGCCACCAGCGCGACGGTGGATCCCGTTGCCCGTAGGAAAGACCGCACGATCCTGCGATATGGAGGCCTGGCGTCAGGCTCTGGACCTGTATTAGCGGACATGGGGAAAGGCTAGCGGGGGTGGCGGCACGAGCCCAGTTCTGGCAGCTCCGGGCCGACCGGACGCACACCATGATCCGCGTGTGCCGTCGAAATCGCGGTGCCGCCGCCGTGGTTGCGGGCCGTCCAGGCCATGGCGGCGCTAAGGTCGCGGTCATGGCTTCGGGACCAACGCACCAGAAGATGGCGGCGGACATCTGGTCGGTGGTGGACCTGCTCCGCGGCGACTACCGGCGCACCGAGTACGGTCACGTGATCTTGCCGCTCACGGTGCTGCGCCGGCTCGACGCGGTGCTGGGCCTGCAGGACGAGCAGCGCACCCTCCAGCTTCCCTTCTGCAACACCTCTAGCCTGGACTTCACCGCGATCGCATCGGACGCTTCCGCGGTGGCGGAGAACCTGCGCGACTACATCAACGGCTTCTCGCCGAACGTCACGAGGATCATCGACCGCTTCGGCCTCGACCGCCAGATCACCAGGCTCGCCGAGGCAAAGCTCCTGTACCGGATCGTCGGCAGGTTCGCCGCCATGCATGACCTGGACAAACTGTCCACCCACGACATGGGCTACGTCTTCGAGCACCTGATCCGCAGGTTCTACGAGGACGCCAGCGGCGAGGCCGGCGACCACTTCACGCCGCGCGAGGTCATCGACCTGATGGTGAACCTGCTGATCGCCCCGGACATGGACACGATCCTCGGCGAAGGCCAGGTCATCACCATCCTGGACCCGGCCTGCGGTACCGGCGGCATGCTGACGTCCGCCGAGGACACGGTCAAATCCATCAATCCGAACGCACGGGTCTTTCTCTTCGGCCAGGAGTTCAACGCCGAATCGTGGGCGACGTGCGAGTCGGAGATGCTGCTGCGCGGCCGGCCCGGGAGCATCGTCTTCGGCAATTCCTTCGGCGAGGATGGCTACTCCGGCCGCACATTCGACTACCTGCTGGCCAACCCGCCGTTCGGCGTGGAGTGGAAGAAGGTCAAGGAGGACGTCGAAGCCGAGGCGAAACTCGGCCACGCGGGCCGGTTCGGGGCTGGCCTGCCGCGCATCACCGACGGCTCGTTCTTGTTCCTGCAGCACATGATCGCGAAGATGCGGGCCGCCGAAGACGGGGGATCGCGCCTGGCGATCGTCTTCAGCGGCTCGCCCCTGTTCACCGGCGGCGCCGGGTCGGGGGAGTCCGAGATCCGGCGGTGGATCCTGGAAAACGACTGGCTGGAGGGCATTGTCGCCCTTCCGGACCAGCTGTTCTACAACACGGGGATCTCGACGTACTTCTGGATCCTGTCCAGCAGGAAGACGCCGGCCCTACGCGGCACGGTGATCCTGCTGGACACCCGCGACCAGTGGGAGAAGCTGCGTAGGTCCCTCGGCGACAAGCGCAAGGAGATCAGCGAGGCGCAGATCGAGCACGTCACGAAGCTGTACGTGAACGCCCTCGCGGTCGCGGCGGATCCCGGTCATCCGGACCACGCGAAGGTGAAGATCTTCCGCACGCGCGACTTCGGCTATCACCGCATCACGGTCGAGCGCCCGCTCAGGCTCCGCTTCGAGGTCACCGAGGACACCTTGGCGTCCCTGGAGGCGTCCAGAACGCTTGCCAGGTGGGACGGGCGCGACGCGCTGATCGGGGCAGTGCGGGCCCTGGCCGGTTCGGCCTGGTGGACGCGGAAGGAAGCGTCGGCGGCGCTCCTCGCGGCGGCACGGTCGGCCGGCGCGCTCTGGCCGTCGACGGCATCACACCTGAGGGCGGTCTATGCCGCCCTCTCGGTCCCGGACCCGGCGGGCGAGGTTCAGCGGGACGAAGACGGCAGGCCATTTGCCGACCCCGACCTGCGTGACTACGAGAACGTGTGCCTCGACGAGGACATCGACGCGTACTTCGAGCGCGAGGTCAGGCCGGACGTCCCGGACGCCTGGATCGACCACGGCAAGACGAAGACCGGCTACGAGATCCCCTTCACCCGCCATTTCTACGTCTACACCCCGCCCCGGCCGCTCGCCGAGATCGACGCCGAGCTACGCGACCTCGAAGCCCAGATCCAGGCGCTGCTCGGCGACATGACCGCATGACCTGGACGACCACGCGACTGAAGCACCTGGCCCGGGTCGGCTACGGACTCAGCCAGCCGCCGGCCTTGAGTCATACCGGTATTCCGATCCTGCGCGCCACGAACATCATGCTCGGGAAGTTCACGGCCGACGGCCTGATCTTCGCGGCCCGGGAGACCCTGCCGCTCGACCGCGCTCCGCTGTTGCGCGAGGGCGAGATCCTCGTGGTCAGAAGCGGGGCCTACACGGGCGACTCAGCCATGGTGACGGGCACCTGGGCGGGCAGCGCGCCCGGGTATGACCTGCGGGTAAGCCCGGTGGGCGCGCACCCGGCCTACATCGCGTACTGCCTGCTCAGCACCGTCGCTCTGGACCAGATCGACCTGGCCAGGAACAGGGCGGCGCAACCGCATCTCAATGCGGAAGATCTCGGCGATGTCATCCTCCGCATCCCGCTCATCGGCGAGCAGCGCCGCATCGCCGAGTACCTGGACGCCGAAACGGCCCGGATGGATGGGCTGCTGGCGGCGGCGGACCGGCAGATCGAGGTCCTGAACTGCCGGCGTCTCGCTGCCTTCAGGGCTATGACCACCGGGATCGCCGAACGTGTCCCATGGGCGGCAACCGGCATCCGCGCGATGCCGCTGACGCGCGGCGACTGGAAGCTGTTCAAGGTCGGGAGGTCCTTCAAGACGGGCAGCGGGACAACACCTCGCTCGAGTGAGCCGAGGTTCTTCGGCGGGCCGTATCCGTGGATCAACACCGGGGACCTGTGCGACGGCCTCATCCGGGATCCGGCGAGAAGCGTGTCGCCTGCCGCGTTGCGGGAGTATCCCGCTTTGCGGGTATACCCGTCCGGCACCCTCATGGTCGCCATGTACGGCGCGACGATCGGGCGCGCCGGGATCAGCGTAGCCCCGGCCTGCGTGAACCAGGCATGCTGCGCGCTGATCCCGCTCGGTCCCGTGGACGTGACCTACGCGTTCTACTGGTTCGTCGCGCACCGGGCGGAGATAGTGCAGCTCGGCTCCGGTGGCGGGCAGCCCAACATAAGCCAGGATCTCGTCCGGTCACTGCGAATCCCGGCGCCGGATTCGGTGGCGGAGCAGCGGAAGATCGGACGTGACTGCGATGCCCGCGCGGAAGAGCACGCGAGCTACCGGTCGCGGCTTTCGCGCCGCTCTGCCCTCCTGGCCGAGCGGCGGCAGGCGCTGATTACCGCCGCCGTCACCGGGCAGCTCGACGTCACGACCGCCCGGGGAGCCGGGTAAACGCCCTTCCCGCCGGGTTTGAGTGCAATCCGTGCTGCAATAGCCAAATTTCTTTTAAGTGATCTTCATGGTCTTGCTGACCTGCGGCTATACTCAAGATCACTAAAGATACATCGTTAGGATCGAGCCCGGCACACGACAGCGCAGGCTAGGTGTGCTCATCCTCGTGGACACCACAGCGGTCAGTCGCCACCTTAGCCCGGTTTAACCAGGGTGAACTCGTAGTGGATGGGATCACCGCGGTTGAGCTTGAGTTGCGGCTGGACCTGAGCATCGGCGCCGCCCTGCCCCCCGCCGGGCGGCAACGTCGGGGTGGCGGCAGCCCGGGAGCTTGGCACGCACGCGCCGCCTGGGCGACAATGCCGGGATGACTCGTGATCCCAGCTGGACCCAGGTGCTGCGGGGGGGCTGTTTGCCCATTCTGGACGAGGCCAGGCCCTCGGGGATGCTCGGATGGGTGCCCCGTGTCGCCCCGATTGTTACCCAGGCCGCCGTCGGGGCCGGGCACTGGGCCGCCGGGCGCCGGCGGCGGGCCCTGGCCGCGTGGACGAGCGCTGCCGGCTACGGGCTGGTGGCCTGGGGCCTGGGCACGGAAGCGCCGACCCCGGCCGAGGCGCGACAGAACATGGAACAGAACATGCAGCGGCTGCAACGGGAGGGCCTGGTGCGCGAGCCTGGCACCGAGGCCCCGGCCGCCGCCCGGACGCCGACACCCGCGGCCCGCCGCCTAGAGCGCCACTTCGAGCGCCACATATCGCGGTACAACGCCTTGTTCAGGGCCACGGACACCCCCCAGTACAGGCTTGCTTCCACTGTCGTGGGGATGGTCATCGGCGTGTGGTGGGGCCTGCGCCACCCGCGGCGGCTGACGGTGCTCGCGATCGCCAGCGAATCCTATACCGTCGTGTTCTATGTCCCCTGGGTGGCCCGGGCCGTGCAGCGGCGCAGGCCGAGGATCGCCGCCGGGTGGGCCCTGGTCGTGGCCGGATCGGTAGCCCGGCTGCGGGCAGCATCGGCTGAACCGCTCCGGTAACAGCAGGCCCGCAGCGGCCACCGCGGTAACAGAACACCGGGG
>WNGR01003543.1_pt1 | contig 17404 bp, 11 predicted proteins | sample 5407581 | NCBI WGS metagenome assembly WNGR01 (sample SAMN13153383, study PRJNA577476) | soil metagenome | isolation source: 80 cm soil or saprolite under Garry oak tree replicate 2 | place: USA:California | collected 2016-06-15 | reverse complement strand
GACGACAGAGACGCTGACCTGAGAGCCGGACTCGCTATGCTGTATCGCATTCAGCAGCAGGTTCGAGCAGAGAACCTCGCAGTCCTCCTCGAAGAGCCGCACCACAGCACCATCGATCCGCCCAAGCAGAATCTTTACGCCGCCAAGAGCTGCAACCGATGACAGCTGCTGCTCCGTATGACGAAGACAGGTTGCAAGGTCAGTCATGGATGCGGTTTCCTCGACACCTGCTTCCCTCTCCTGTCGAGCCAGCGTCAGCATCTTGCCTACGATCTCCTCCATGCGGACCGAATCCGTGTGGCATCGATCGAGCCCGCTCTGGTACTCCTCGACCGACCGAGGCTTCAGGCCAAGCACCTGTATCGAAGACTGGACCACAGCCACAGCCGTCTTGAGCTCGTGGGCGGCATCGCTGACGAATCGGCGTTGCTGCATGAAGGAGTATTCGAGATCTTTGAGAACCGTCTGCAAGGTGCGCGCGAGAGGCCCTAGCTCCTTCGTCGTCATCACGTCGGCGGAAGGGTCAAACTTCCACGATGTTGCCGACACCGTGGATGCCTTCGCGGCGATCTCACGGAGCGGCGACATGCCCCGGTTAAGAAACCAGGCCATCGTAACTCCGGTCACCGATAGGAAGATAATGCTTGCCAATGCGTAGAATCGCACCTCGCTGCCAATGGCCTTCCGTAGGGGTCTTGTTGGAACCCCATAGGTGATGACGACCTTTCTCCGAATTCCACTCCCGTTTGTCTCCAGATCGATTACGCGCATCGCATGTGTGCGTATTGCTCGATAGTGCTTGTCGTTCATCTCCATCTTGAAGTAGCCATCGGCGCTGGGCGCAGACCCGGCCTTCGGCCCGGCTCCCCAATTTGCCGACTGGCCAACCAGCTTCCCGCCCTCATCGCGGATCTCGTAGACATCCTCCGACGGCAAGTCGAGTCCCGTTCTATCGATCAGAAGATTGTCCTGCGCATCCTCCGCATCCTGGACGGCGCCCAGCAGAGAGTCGGCGCGACCTCGCACCATGACATCGAAGGCGCGGAATCGTTCGCGTCGCTCGTGGAACAAGGCCACACCCGCCAGACAGAGAACCGATAGCAGTTCCATAAGCAGAACCGTAATGATGACGCGCCGAACGATGGAGCGGGACTTCATCGTGAAATCTCATGCTGCGGCAGCGCGAGCCTGTATCCGCGACCTCGCAGGGTTTCGATGCTCGGCTGCTCGGTAGCAGCGTCGAGCTTCTTCCGCAGGTTCGAGATATGCGCCTCAATCACGTTTGAGTGGTGCTCCCAGGTGTAGTCGTAGAGGTGTTCGAGCAACTCGCGCTTAGAGACGACGGCGCGTGGCCGATACATCAGGTATTCAAGGATCCTGTACTCCATCGGCGAAAGCTCGATCTCCTGCCCTGAGCGGCGAACCGTCTGCTCCAGCGTATTCACCTCAACGTCGGAGACCGTAAGCATGGGATGAGCAGCTCCCTTCCCCCTTCGCACAAGAGCCTTCGTCCGGGCGATCAGCTCTCCCAGGTCAAACGGCTTGCTCAGGTAATCATCGGCGCCTGCATTCAGCAGATTGATGGTGGAGTGCTTGTCGGCCAGTGCTGTAAGGATCAGAACCGGCGTGCGATCTCCGCGCGAACGGATCTTCTTCAGAACGCCCATGCCGTCGAGCACCGGGAGCATCAGGTCGAGGATGATGAGGTCATAGCACCCCCCGGCCGCCAGGTCCGCGCCACTTACCCCATCAGCCGCACAGTCCACTGCGTATCCGGGCCCCTCCCGCAACGCCATCGAGACATTAGCGGAGAGCCTGACCTCGTCCTCAATAAGAAGCACACGCATGATGAACAGTTTCGCCCATCGCGGCTTAACCTGTCCTTAAGACGGGGGCAACCCCCAAAACCCACGATCCCCAATGCTGTTGTCCTTGCCTCTGTCTCTGTCCTTGTCGGTAGTGGGTCAGTTTGAGAAAAAGCCGAAGTTGTGACGCTCCCCAAAAATCCACACCCGGCGATGGTCTCAAGCGCCAACGGCGCGCTCCTATACCAGCCCAGGGCAAAGCCCTGGGTGCAGATAGAGCCACAGCCCCAAGGGCTGAAAGCCCGGCCTATTCGTATCCGCAGGCTGCATCTACGAACAGTCTCATGTCAAATTGACCCACTACGTCCTTGTCCTTGTCATTGTCATTGTCATTGTCATTGTTTTACGCCCGTCATTCTGACCCTGAGCTAGTCGAATGGGGAAGAATCCCCGCATTTCGCCTTTGCCGTTGCATGTTCTTGCCTTTGTCGCTGCCCTTGCCTCTGAACCGCCACAAAAACCCAGCAAAAAACCTTGTCAAGCCCCCAAACCACTTAACTAGCTGAAGATCAATGAGATCCGCGTGGCATAGTAGTTTCACCCAACCAGCTATAATCATTACAGACTTAAGAAAGCCCCGGACATCCTCCGGGGCTTTTGCCATTAACAGCCATAAACCTTTTAGAAAGACGATTTTAGCCGTAACCCATTTAGATGGAATATTTTGCAAACATCAAAATCTGTATCTCGCTGAATCAAAGGATTTTAGCCAATGGGTACCCCCCGGGGGGAGGGGTACCCCTAGAACGTCTTAAGGTATTCGATCAGGGCGCGCTTATCTACATCGCTGAGCGGTGGCTCCTGGCCAAAATAATCTGTGCCGAAGTAGTGTCCGCGGTTGACCACGAAGTCCTGGCATTTATTCAACTCCATCAACGGCTGTTTGAGATTTGAGAATACCCTTGCCACCTCTTCGTCGCTTGCGTCAGCGGGCAGGCTCTTCAAATCGTGCTTCGCCTTCACGAGAAGGTCGAGAACTCTTGCCTGATACTTCACCCGCTCGAAGGGGTCCCTGGTCTCGGGAACGACGTTGAGGTTCGTCAGCAAGGCGACCGGAGTTCCCTTGGGAATCGGGCCGATCTGAATGCCTTCGTCGTTGAAGAGCCACGGGAACCAGCGGGCCGCTGGACCGCGCAGGCTCTGGAGGAAATCGGGCAGATAGCCGGAGGTGACGCGGAGATAGCTGCGCTCCGTAGTGCGATCGATCGTACCCGGCACCTTGTCGCCCAGTACAGAGTCCTTCTCCCGCTTCTCAGGCCAGAGCAGCTTCTCGATCGAATCCTGGAAGGAGCCCAGGCGAGCCTCGACCGAAGGACTGGAGTTGAACTTGCCCAAACTATTGTTCAGCAGGAAAGGAGCCGTAGACCAAAGGCTGATCAGCGATGGTGGCCTCGTATAACCTCGGCCACCGGCAGGAAGGACATATGGCTTCTTCTCTCCGGTAAAGGGGTCGTAGATAGTTGCGGTTCCGGCAGAGGGAAGGTCTTTGTACGACTGCGACGAGAAGTTATCCCAGATGTTTCCGCCGATTGCATTCGTTGCCAACGGGCTGCAGGCGTTCGTCTGCAGCAAGGTTACCGGCACCCGCAGCTCGGTTGAGAGATAGTTGCCCTGCGCGAAGTCAGGAGCGAGGACGATATCGCGCATCTTCTTCTTGAAGTCGTCTGTCTTCGTCCAGTTCCAATAGCGATTCCAGCAGTCCATGTAGCCTGCGCCGGCACAAGCTGCAGGATTGGCCTCCGGCGGCGGGGTCGGACCTTTGCTCGAATGGCAGCGGGCGCAGCGCTCCGCGAAGGCGATCTTTCCGCGCGTCAGCACGGCTTTATCGGTAGTCAGGTGAGCAGCCCCGCCCGGAGCATCCTTCAACAGGTGCGGCTCCGTGCTCTTCAGAAAGAAGAGCGCCATATCCACCGTCTGGGCCTCAGTGGCCTCGAAGTAACTGGAGTTGGCACGCGCAACCTTTACTTCGATGGGTGTAACTTCTCTCCCGCCCACCAGCGCGTTGAAGTGCAGGAGCCACTCTTCGCTGAAGGTTCCGATATTCAGATAGACGCGATTCAGCGCAGCGAGCGCGCCAACGGAGTCGGCTCCATCCTTGAGCACGCGCGGTGTCTGGACGATGTCGGGAGCCTGGTAGAACTTCGTAAGCGGACCGGAGGAGACATAGTCGTTGAACTGGCGATTGTCCTTCTGGCCGTCGGCCAGCTTTTCCTTGCCCCAGCGCGCGGCCTGCTCCAATCTTGGCCCAAGGTTGTAGATGGCATTCATGCTGCGCGGGTTGTTGATGTTGTCGCTCGAGATGAGTGATGTGTCGAGCGTTCCGGGCCGCGAGGTGTGGAAGAGTTGGAAGACGAAGCTGCTTGACTCCGGGTTCCAATCGAAGATCCTGTCGATCCAGAAGTACTGCGCTCCCACATTGGAGCTGAGGTTCTCCCACTTCGGGTTGTTCGGATCGGCCGGCGGTTTGATTGGATTCGGGCCTACGTGGCAAAAGGCGCAGGACATGCCGACGCGATAGGGTCGAACGAGGTCCTTGGAGAGGTAGTAACTCTTGTCCGTGTAGTACCGTACCGGGTCCCACTTCTTCGCAGCCTTCTCATCGAAGGCTGGATTTGGAAAGAGCCGAAGCCCAACGATGCCGGTTGCGTACCCATAGTAGGAGCCAGCGTCAATGTTCTTGCCTCGTGCCCCGATCCTGACGCCAGGATACTTCTGCTCGTTTTCAAATGGGTCTGCAGGGCAGTTGGCATCGCGCTGATCCAGCCACAACCCATAACGCTTCGGGTCAGGGCCGGTTGCCTTGGCAAAGCAAGGCTCGTTCACGAGACCGAGATACTCCCACCGGTTGTCTCGACTGGCCTTGAGGCCAGGATAGGATGACAGAGTTTTAAGGAAGTCCAGATTGCCGACACTGGTGGTGGACAACACATCCCATAGCCGATCGTCGCCGGCCGTCCAGACCAGCCACGTATTTCGACCTCTTACCTCGTCGGCGCTCAGACGGATCGCGCCGTCCATGTCGTGGAAGTAATCTTCGCCGGCAGCCGGGAATGTGTTGGCGGCGCGACTGGCAAGATGTGCTTCGTCGTACACCTTGCCCGGCTGCGCACGGTTGCAACCGAGCGGCAGAACTGCGAGTGCCAGCAAGGTCGAAGCTGCTACAAGATGACAAACCCTTTGTAGCGACTGATTAAGCTTTGTGGCAGCCAAGTATCTCATCGTTGTCCCCCGTAGTAGGTCAAACTCTTGCGGCACGTGCAAGGTATCGTAGAGCACGCACTCCTGGAAGAAAGAAGTAGGCTCCGCCGCGAACTGTAGTGAAGCGCGGTAACCCTCGTATCTGCTGCCGTACACCGCCGTCAATTGGAAGAGAAAATCGATCGACTGGATAGCCCGCTATAACTTCACGGTTTCCCAGCAGAGGATCGCTCTCCTCGCTCAGGCCATCGAACTTACCGCTCATCAGCCACGCGCTCTGAATGAACTCAAACTGGCGCGCTATGTTGGCGTTGAGACAGACGAACTGAAGACCGCTCGGCGACTCACCTGGAGAAGGCGGCTGAAGCCGCTGATCGGGCGAGAGCTTGGTGCCGTATTCACGCCCGCGTCGCAGCAGCCGGTGGAAGCGCGTCGAGGCCACGATATCTTCACGCATCGATTTTCTGCCGAAGCCCAATAGGCGCACGAACCGCGCCACCAACCCATGCGTTCCCGTAGGATAATCCGCGTTGCGTGGATTCGCGCGACGCACATGTGCACCGAATGGACAGCGAATACCGTCCACATCGCTATCAAACGTGAACTGATTCCGCAGCACGTCCTGTGTGTCAGGGCCAACTCCCGCTATAGTCTGCGTCATCTTCGGCAACAGCGGATCTCCCGACATCTGCCGTCCAACCATCTTCTCCGCGAGATCCTGCCGCTTCGACGCGTCCCGATCCACCTGCGCGTCGATGAACTGCCAAAAGCTCCGCACATCCTGCTCGATCTGTCGGATCACCAGGTAGGTTCCGTTGCAGCCTATGTCTTTGAATCCCGGCAGATCTTCCGCCGGCGGCAGATCGCCAACCTCTTGCGCCATGATGGTCGGCCTGCCGGTGTATTTGCCATATTCGTTGGGATAGCCAAGGACAAACTCACCGAGCATGCTCACATTTTCGTAGGTGAGCTTATCGCCTGCGACGTTTCGTCGTCTCTCCCAATCAAGCTTTGGCTCGCTAACACCATCTACGAAACCAAACGGCTCAACCCCACCCATGTCAGTCGTCGGAAGGCATCGCAGGAGTTTGAATCCCGATGCCTTCAGACCATCTTCGGTTGTGCTCTGCCACTCGGCCAATTGACCCCGCTGTGCATAGATCATGGCGACGAGATCCGGAACATCAGCTGGGCCACCCCACTGCCAATACTCCGGCGAGCTGGCACCAACATCACCGAGGCGCCGTGAACGATTCTCATCGCCGGACATGCCTGAGATGAACTCCGCAGAGAAGTTATTTAGCTGATCTTCAGAGATCCCTAGCTTTCGCAGCCCCTCGCAGGTGAATGCCAGTTGCAGCGCACGCACAGGAGGCGGATTCTGCTCTTCAGCCGTGGTCACCGGAGCTGCCTCCAGCCAACGGCTCGCAGCGGCAGGATCGTCTATTCGAAGCAACAAAAAGCATGCCTCGGCTAAACGACCATAGCCGTAGCGCAGCAGACCTTGTATATCCCGATAGTCTGCATTCGTAAGAGCCATCCTTACTTTCCTCGTAGTCTTTCTATTACCGCCTCGATCTGCTGCAGTGATACTCTTCGTCGGTTACAGGTCACAAAAGCTTGATCCACTCCGAAAGCTCCTCGTCAGTGATGGATTGCCGCTCAATCCCATCGCGGATGCGTGAATTGCGTTCCATGTCGTAGGCCGTAACGCCAGGTGCAGCGTCATACCAGACTGCTGTCGGGAGCTGGTGCCGGCGTAGGAAGTCCTTGAACGTCTGCTCATCCTTGGCTCCATCCATGACGAGCCAGTTCGTCTTTGGATACCCGACTCCGTTACTGAAGACGATGTTCAATCCCCACGCAACCTTGTTGATAAAGTCGCCCATGTAGGTTTCGAGGCCGCCATCGTAGTTGCTGGCGAAGAACAGCCGTGTGCGGTTGTCGAGGAATACCCAGCGTGCGAAATGAATCGTATTCACGCGTGCCAGGAAGCCACGGTTATATATATGACGTGTGGTGTATTGCACCAGAAAAAATAGGAATACCAGTGTCCATCGGCGGAAGGCGCCCGGCTTGATATTGCCGTATGCACTGAATTGGTTGGTAATGACTCGATCTTCAAGGCTTGCGAGAGCCTCTATACGATCCGACACCGGACGGGGAGCAATCACCGGATCACGTGACTCGCGGATTCTCAATTGGATGAGAAAGATTGGAAGATAGAGCAGAAGAAGAGGCGATAGCAGAAGCAATAGCAGCGGCACACCTACACAGTGCAGCACCTCTTTCATTCGCCACGAAAGAGGTGTCTGCGCGGGAGAGGTGAGCGGCAACCGTCCGGCTGCCTGCTCTGCGCTCACGAACGCACGCAACCGGCCCCATACCTGCCTTGGGCTCTCCGTCTGCGAGGGCCGTGCTCGCAACTGCAGATCGAGTGCAGCCTGCAAATCGCTCTCTTCGCGAAGCTGCCTCGCTGTGCGCCCAAGCCAATTGGTGTAAGCCGTGGCCGCCGGCTTCTCGTGTTCTTCCATCCAGCGCAAAAGGTCGGAGTCAGGGGCAAATGATTCGCAGAATGAAAAGATCTTTCGCAATCCGGGTTCTGCGTGGGCTGCTAAATCGCGGCGCAATTGGTCGGCCGGACCGTCGCAATCGCATAGGAACGCCAGCGAATTGGTCGCACTGGGCACCGGAGCCCCATAGACCCGCATATCTTCGCGCGTCTGATCACTGAGGATGACGAAGCGCGCAAAGTGCAAAGTCGCAATCTGGCCGAAGGGCACCAAGGTATTCGCGGGATCGGCAAGTCCAGGTTCTCGATTCATCGTTGAAAGCAGCCGTAGCAGCTCAGCTTCACGGTTGGCGATAATCGGTGCAACCACCATGATGTTGGATTGTGGAGTCATTGTTCTTTCCAGCTAATTAACTAAGAGGTCAGAACTCCAACGCAAAATGGATGAGCCGGTCCTTCTTCCAATACACGACTCCAAGGTAGAGGTTAGGCGCGATGAGACGAATCTCATCGCGAATCCAATGCGCGACGAATGACGTCTCTGAGTAGTCAAGCACCACGCAGTCTTTGCCGTCGAACCAACTGGTTCCCTGGTAGACCTTCGCCACAATAGCATTCAACCCAAAGACCGTGATGCGATTACGGAGTACGCCGGCGCTCGCATCGAAGTTCTTCCCCTGCCAGGTAAATATGGTAATGAACTCTGCTATTTCTTTTGTGAAGCGTGTTCCCGGAGCCACAATCGCAGTTCCCTTCGCTTCACCGTTCGGGATGGGACCGGGGGCACCGATTTTGAAGCAGTCGTCGAGCTGCTCCTGCGTCATGCTGAGTAGCTGAGATACGTCGTATGGCATGGCCACCTTCGTCTCGAGAGAATTTTGTTTGAGCAAGACCTGCACAGCTCGCGATCTACTTCGCTGCGGTGAACTTACGCAGCACTTCGGGCCCGGGTTCTTGATATGAGATGAGACGATATAGCTGCTTGCTGGCCTTGTCAACGATAGTTTGCCTGGATAGCAACTAGCCATCCTGAGCCGCGGTCTCAAGGATGACCTCCGCGGCCTTCTCAGCAATCATGTAAATTGCGCTGGTTATAAAAAATCCTGGGATGCGCGGGAACACCGACGCGTCCACCACTCGCAGACCGCGTGTGCCATGCACCCGGAAGTCGCTCTGAAGAACTCCGTTGTCCTCGCGCGCGCCAATGGCACAGGTCGAGGAGGCGTGATGTCCCCAGGCGTGCTGGCGAACGAATGTCTTCAGGTCGTCATCGGTTTGGACGTGGTCGCCCGGCAGCTCCTCCTTGGCGATGAGTTTACTGTCCTTGAAATGCTGCGTAATCTTACGGACGAACCGTATGCCTTCCACAACGGCGTCAAGATCTCCGCCTTGTGTGTCGCTGCCTTCTTCAAAGTAGTGGAAGTTTATCGCCGGCATATCCCGCGGATCGGCGGATCGCAGCGTGACTTCTCCGGCACAATTGTTGGTATGGGCCTTAAGCACGACCCACGTGAGGTAGTTGAGGTTTTCAGCAAAGAGCGCAGAGTAGGAAGGAAAGTAGCCACGGAAGAGACCGAGGAGCGCGAGACAGAAAATATCCGGAACCGCACGGTCAGGAAAAGAGCGTTTGAATGCTGTCAGCACTCCGCCGTTGGTTGTATATGCTCCCGCGCGGCTGCGCTGCCACTGCTGAAACTGCGGGTCACCCTGGGCAAAGTGTGCCCCCTTGAAGACCTCCCACTGATCGAAGTTCATCCTGTTCACGACCGGAACCTCGTAACGATCCTGCAGATTTTTCCCGACGCCAGGCACATCCACACGAAGGGGGATGTCGTATTCAGCAAGCTGCTCCGCCTGTCCGATGCCCGAAAGCATGAGCAGTTGGGGTGTGTTGAATGCTCCGCCAGCGAGGATCACCTCGCGGGTCGCATGTGCCGTTCGCAGCTCGCCAGCTTCTTTGCTGGGGATGGCGTGTGCGCGGTACATCTTTCTACCCTTCAGATATTCCACGCCAATGGCGCGGTTGTTTTCATCGAATAGAACTCTCGTGGCGAGCGCGTTGAGTTCGATGCGCAAACGATCCGGGTGCTTCCCCGCGACTTCGAGGACACGCTCTCGCGACCCCACGCGTGCATGGTTACGGGTGGTCAACGGCGTGTAACGCACTCCTCCAGCGCTCTCCTTCACAAGCCGCCAGTCATTCGGATCAAAAGCGCCCTTCAGCAGCCACCGCAGGTGATCACGTTTGCTTCCGGCGTTCTTGAACGCCTCCCACGCAGACTCGAAGATCGTCCTTAGCAGACTCCCATCCAGCAGCGCAACAAACGGAATCGCCTTCTCAGTATGCAGCCATCCCTCCCAGCCATGCCTTGTTGGGTTATAGCCCAGCTTCGCGAGCCAGCGATGAAACTTGCGGTGGTGACAGTTCTCCAGCCTTTCGAAGTATCGCCGCATCTTGTCCGCACGCCATGATGGATCGCCGGTCATCTCGGCGATATGGTCCCAGTCTTCGTTGTGCGGATAGACGAGGATCATCGCGTTGTGGGCCGTGCATCCACCCAAGGTACCGGCTCGCGGATACAACACACCATCGACATGTTTCCCGTCGACGGTTTCCATATACTTGGGGTCCTTCCGCTGTTGCGCATCATCGCTGTAATGTCGTACGAAGAAATCCCACTTCAGCTCATCGTTTTCTGAGGCAAAGCCATGGAAGACGGGAACATCGTATTCGTTTGGGAGCCCCCCGCTAGACGGCACGGGCTGCTGCTGGTGAGCGACGTCTTTTGGGTCTCCGCCAGCTTCGAGCAGAAGTACGGTACGACCAGACTCTGCAAGGCGTGCAGCCAGTGTTCCCCCGCCCGCGCCGGAGCCGACGACTATGTATTCGACACTCTGACTCTGTACCTCCCTGCTCGTCAAGGTCCCCTCTCCCGTCTGTGTAGTTGCACCTAATCCTAGCTCTACTCTGCAGGAACTGACTATGCATGACACTTTCTCAATTGACAAAAATTCGGCCTGAGATATAGTTGGCGATACTCTCAGTAGCGCCAATCAATGTGGACGCAGCCGTGCATGTCTCAACATCGGGCAGATCGAAATAGTCATAGCTACGACTTTTATCAGTGTCTCAAAGCACAGTGGCAGTTCTTCTCTCGGGTGAACTGCCGAACGGACGGTACTCCCAAATGGACGGGACACCCTTGAATATGAACCCCGATCGCCCTCTACCGAAGGCCAATACAGGTTCTGCGCTTCGAAACTGGCTGGCCGACACATCAACAGCCCTGGTGCATCTGGAACGCCGGTTCGATCCGTTCTTCCGTCCGGCCTTTGACTCCCTGCTTCGCGATCCACTCTCAAGCCTGGTCACAGCGTTGATCAACCTGAACCGTCCGAACGATCATCTGAAGATCGCTGAAGAAAAGTTGCTCCCAAATGAAGAGGCCTACGTCAACTCGATCATTGCCAGCTTCCAGGCGCAGATGCGAGGGCTCTGGAAGCCCGGCAGGTTCGAGCGTGGGGGAAATACAAAGACACACGGGATCGTGCGCGCAGAGTTTATCGTGCATGCTAATCTCGCCCCGGAGCTGCGTCACGGCATCTATGCGGAGCCGCGCACCTACCGCGCCTGGGTCCGTTTCGCAGGCCCCGGCCCCTACATCACGCCGGACATCGACGACGTCGGTTTCATGAGCATGAGCATCAAGCTGATGGGCGTACCCGGACCCAAGATGATGGAAGAGGAGAAGTTCACGCAGGACATGTTCGGCGTTTCCCCTCCCACCTTCGTCACGCCGGATACCGAAGCGAACGCACAGCTCCAGGTCGAAAGCCTGAAGAATGCGCAGATCTTCTACTTCATCAACCTTCATCGGCACCACATCCTCGATCTCATCATGCAGTCGCTGTGGATCAAGACTCAGAGCAGCCCATTTGAGGCTCCTTACTTCAGTTGCGTACCCTATCTATTGGGTGAAGGTCAGGCAATGCAATACTCGATGTGGCCACGATCGACTCGTCGTTCGCCGATACCACGTCTCCCGCTGCGGCCACCCGATGACTATCTCAGGGATGCGATGGTCGCTTCACTTGCGAAAGAAGATGTCGAATTCGATATCCGGCTACAACTGCAGACGGATGCGCATCTTATGCCCATTGAGAACAATGCCGTACTTTGGCCCGAAAAGCTTTCGCCTCGCCAGTCCGTGGCTACGTTGCGTATCCCGCGACAGACCTTCGACTCTCCGGCGCAGCTGGATTTTGCCAAACGCCTCTCCTACAATCCGTGGCACTGCATCCCGGAGCACCGCCCCTTAGGCAATCAGAGCCGCGCCAGACGCCGGATGTATGACACCCTCTCGAAGCTGCGGCACACCATGAACTCCGTACCGCTCTACGAGCCGACGGGAGATGAAGTGTTTGAGTAACTCAATCCACTGTTAGAACAGAATCCTTCCACCCAGCTGAATTTGCCTGTTTGGAAAGCCGCTTGCACTTCCAGTTACCTTTCCGAAGTTAGCCGAGTTGAACGTTCCTGTCGGTGTTCCGAGATTTGTCAGATTGAAGACATTTGAGACCTCAGTCCTGAATTGAAATTTAACCCTCTCGTAGATGCCGAAGTCGCGGAACAAGGATGCGTCAACATTCCGTACGCCCGGAGCGTCCAGTGAGTTGGGACGAACCGTTCCCGAAGAACCCGCCGGGCCTACTCCCGGACAGCTAGCCAGTGAGGTCGCACTGAAGACGCAGTACGCCGAGGTGTCAAACCACTTCGACATGGAAGCGCTACGTGATCCGCCAGTGTTGTTAAGTTTGGCAACTTTGCCGGCCGCAATGTTGGGGCGGTCGTTACTGTTTCCATCCGCATTGAGATCTGAACCGGCAGTTATGTTGAAGGGTGCGCCGCTTTGCAAGGTGACGATCGCAGTCACAGTCCAGCCATTCAGTAAGCCTCGCACCATGCGGTTGGCCCCGGAAAAATAGTCTGGCTGCCAGACAATGGACGAGACGCTGGTATGGCGTTGGTCAAAGTCCGAGCGCTGCTTATCGAGGTAACGGTTGTTGTAGTCCTCGAATGGATTGGCCAGGCTGTTATTGTCCATCGCAATGCTCGCCAGAGTCTTGCTCCAGGTGTAATAGCCCTTTAGGCTGAACCGGCGGCTCAGCCGTTTGTCCACGGTAACCTGCAGTCCGTGATAATTAGAAGTCTCGCCTGATTCGACGAAAAGCAGTGTTGAAATCTGTCCCGGCAATATCGGCCGTCGACTATTGGTCGCGACCGCACCTGTGGGCGATGATGAAGTAACAGACGTTACGTTTGTCGCAGGGTTCGCCGCGTTATAGAGGGGATAGTTGTGATCGATCTCCATGGGCAATTTACGCGCCAACGCGCCCACATAGCTGATGCCGACGGCTAGAGTATTGGTCAACTGCTGCTGTACCCCGAAATTGATCTGGTAGTTGTAAGGCCATTTGTAGCTGTCGGGAAATACAATGAGCGATGCTGGCTTAATATACCTGGGATTTTTTGGGTCATATACATATGGGTATGGAGACACACCTCCGGGAAAGTCGGTTGGGTCCGTTGCGTAGATGTTGGTCAGGGAGACTACGTTGTTGTATTGAGCGCGCACATCAAACGGCTGCGCGTTAGACATCAACTCAAACTCATTCCCGCCAATGCTTCCAAAGAACAATCCAGCCGCGCCATGGAAGATCGTCTTCCCGGTGCCATATGGATCAAATGCAAAACCCAGTCGCGGCGAGAAATGATTCGTCTGCGTCGGCACAATCGTCTTGAGCACTCCAGAATCTCCATAGAATTGCTGACCAGTGATTGCGTTTGGTACGGCGGCAGACTGAACGCCTTTCCTGAAGGTGGACACGCGATTCAATGTATCGGTTGGCGTTGTCTGTATGTCATAACGCAGACCGGCGTTGATGGTAAGCCGTGGAGTAATTCGGTAATCGTCCTGCACGAACACGCCGTAGTTCCAGTAGTTGGCATTGGCATAGACGGGAGCATCTTGATTTAAGGTATTCGGTCGACCAACCAGGAAATCCGAAAGAGCATTGCCGGTCTTCGCTGATGTACTGGCAGTAAAGGTAAAGACGCCGTAGTTATTCAGCAGCGTGTTCTGCGCATCCTTCTCAAGCGAACCTTCTGCGCCGAAGTAGAGCGAGTGCCTTCCTCTTGTCGTGTTGATGATATCGCGCAGCGAGTACACATTAGCTCCAGCAACAGGACCGGCGATCGATTGAGCGAGAGTAAAGTATCCCGTCACGGTGATCTGGGGCAACCCGGCAGGTCCTTGCGGCGAAAAGGTGGACCCGTAGTCGGCTAGCGATCCCGTCGGAGTATTGGTTCGAGCCGCAAGCATACGCGAGTAACTTGCCCACACCTGATTCACGGTTCGCGAACTCAGCGTCCAGGTGTCACTGAGATTCGCATTCTGTTGCCGCCACGTGAATAGCTGCAGCGCCCAGGGCAGGTTGCCCCCGGGGCTCTGCTTGCTGTTCCCATTCGTCTGAAAGTAACTTGCCGTCAGACGATGGTTCTCTCCGAGCGCATGCTCCACTTTGATTAGGAACTCATCGTTCTGCTGCGGCACGGTTACAGATCCGGTAAAGCCGGTCGTCCCGATATTTGGCAGAGGAATATTCTTATTAATAATATTTTGCGCCGTGCGATCCAGAGCTGCAGTTGGAATGAAATTGCCGGCGTAAGGCTGACGTGTAGCCGGATTGCAGACGATGAAGTTGCCCGCTGCCTTATCCGCCGCAGATAGCGCCATATTGCAGTTCGTGCCAATAGCACCGCTGCTGGTAGGGAGATTTGCGCTGAAGTTTCCAGTTCTTTGTGCAGAGGTGGGAACAATCGCCCCAGTCAATAGAGAGCTCGTCGACTGACGGAGACCACCGTAACTACCAAAGAAGAATGTTCTGTCATGCCGGATTGGGCCACCCACCGTAGCTCCAAACTGATTGCGATGATATGGAAGATTCGTCGTCGAAGCGTGAGTCGTAGCATTGAAAGAAGTATTGCGATTGAACTCGAAGATGGAACCGTGGACAGAATTTGTCCCCGACTTAGTAAGCACCGTCACGATACCGGCCGACGTGCGACCATACTGTGCGCTGAAGTTATTCGTCTGAACGACGAATTCGCGGATTGCATCGGGGTTTGGCAGAATATTGCCTGTGTTTCTCAGGCCGCTCATATTGCTTCCGCCATCAAGGTAATAACTCACCTGCCCGACGGTGCTATCGCTTGACCCATTGATGATCGTGTGCTGCTCAGGGTACCCCAAGAGATTCACATTGGTCGACGACTGTACGCCCGCCGTTAGGGTCAGCAATTGATAGACGTTCCGGTTGACGAGTGGGAGGTTATCGATCTCCTTATTGTCCACAGTCCGGCCGAGCGTAGCATTCGCCGAATTCACAAGCGGAAGTTCGCTCGTCACAGAAACCGTCTCGCTCGCCTCACCGACGCTCAATGGCAGATCAAGATGGGCAGCTTCCATTACCGTCAGCGTAATGCCGGTCTGCTCCAGCGACTTGAACCCCTTAGCCTCAGCCTTCACGCGATAGGGTCCCACCGGCAGAAACTCCGCGCGATAGGATCCGTCATCCTTCGTCGTTACCGTACGCGTCAGGTTCGTTTCGGTCTGCGTCACCGTCACCGTTGCATTCGGGATCGCCGCCCCGGTCGTGTCGGTCACCGTGCCGAATAACGTAGTCGTGCTGATCTGTGCGGAGGCCACCCCCACCGCAAAGATTGCCAAAGCCATGCAGCAAACTCCTGCCCGTACTATCCTCATAACCCCTCCTTGCTTGTAGTTCAAAAAGAAAACTCCCAGCCAAACTGCGCGCTTATCGCTGCCTTTGCCGTTGAAACAACCAGTCGCTCCCCGCGTGGTTCAAGCGAACCCTTATCGACAGATCCCGGCCTCCCTGGCCCCATCACGACATTCGGTTCAATCTTTGAGCTTGCCTGCGGTGGCAGTCGCAGAAACGCGTTGAGCGCGACGCCCTGCACATTGATCTGATATCTTTGCGATCCCGCCTGCTCTACTTTCGTATCCGAATGGAGCATCTCCGTGAAGATATGCGGGGCGCTGCTCTCCACCACGTCGTTTACCTCGATCTTCCCCGGTGCCGTCATCGTGATGCGCCGTCCATATCGCTTCAACCCCAGCGAAGAGTCATACACACCGGCCCCCTCACCTTCTATATCGAAGCCTCGCGCGCTTAGGTCCGCATGCGTAATCCGGGCCTTGTTCATCTGTCCGTAAGGAAACCCCGCCCAGGCATCATGGCCCTTCCCCTCATGGCCCTGACCATGCCCATCGACAAGCAACGTATTGTGCTCAATCGTCAACGGCACGCCCGCGTACCCGGAGTCACCGGTCAGATATTGGCCATGCGCCCACAGGATGAAGCTGTTCACGTCAGGATGCACGTGCCCCTGCTCCGTGTGCCAGTCCGGCATCGTTGCAATCAGGTCCATAGCGCTGTGGCCCTCAGGAGGCCCGCACTTGAACGCAATTGCGGTTGCGTTCGCATTCCAGCCGCTTCGCCAGAACACGACATCGTGATCCTCAAAGCGATGCCACGGCTCCATCTTTTCTATAGGCGTTGACTTCAGCTTTGGATTACGCCACGCCAGGGTCCACCACTCCTCCTGCCCGGTATGCCCCATGCTCCTCATCCAATCGGCCACTCCCTGGATCTCGCCATCGCTATAGCGGGCAGCGAGATCGTACAACAAGTTGTAGTTTGATTCGAAGTTTCCGCCAGGATGACTGCGCTCGTAGTCCTCTCCGGTCTTTGCTCGAGTGATCGGACCCGCAAAGACGTCGCCGAAGTCGAACATCATCTGCCCACCGGGCGTCAGGCTGTGTGCCGCATACAGATGTGTCTTTCGCAGCCCCGGCTGGTCAAAGAGATCTTCGCCCGTCGCATGCTTTTGCGCATCGAGGTAGTGAATGATCCACGGCGTCGAGAATATCCAGTATTCAAAACCCTCGTAGTAGTAGCCATCCTTGGAGTAGGTTGCCAGCACCTTGCTATAGATAGCCCGCGCAAGCGCCGCCCACTCCTTCGCTTCGGGAACCTCTCCATAGACGGCATAGGCCGCCACACCCAACCCAGCCATTGGAGTCGTACCCCACTCCCATTCCATAGAGCAGATGTCCTGCGGCCAGATCCACATTCGGCTTGCTGAAGCTATAGCCCCACACGTCATAGCTGACGGCAGCGTCCATGTAACGCTTAGCCGCCGCAAGATATTTTGGATCACCTTCTATCTTGTATGCGAACGCAGCCTCGGCAATCGCAAAGGCAACATCATTTTGCGCACGCCTCTTTTCAGCCGGTGGCGGTGGCGGCGGAGCTTGCAGCGCGCGAATGTGCTGAAGCTGCTGCTGCCACCATACCTTCTGCGCTCCATGTGCCTCCGCTCGCAGCGCCTCTAACTCTCTGTCCGTGAAATAGACACGAGGATGTACACCGGCAAGCTCGGAACGCACACTTGACTGAAGCGTCTTCATCTCCGCCAGGAGTGGCGTGCTCGCGCTCCGTGTCGCATTGTCTTTCGGTCCCAGCGCCTCGCTGGCGTCCTGCGCCATCACCCGGCCGCATAGCATACCCGCAACACAAATCAGCGTTAGTGTCGCCATCGAAGAACTTCGCCAGCTACAAAAGCGCGTCTTGCGGACATACTGGCGAGAGGCTTCAGTAGGCCGTTCCATCCGCGCCGCAAAGCCCATTTGTTTCGGAATAATCCCATGTGTTATCGTTAGCACCCGAAGACACTAACACA
>WNGR01003389.1_pt1 | contig 17404 bp, 18 predicted proteins | sample 5407581 | NCBI WGS metagenome assembly WNGR01 (sample SAMN13153383, study PRJNA577476) | soil metagenome | isolation source: 80 cm soil or saprolite under Garry oak tree replicate 2 | place: USA:California | collected 2016-06-15 | reverse complement strand
CCGCTGAGGGTTTCTTGGATCGAAGAGGCCGAGTCTACACCGATATCAATGCCGAAGACCGGGAGCATGTAAGTCGTGTCGAGGAGCAGGCTCCTGGTGGATGACAATTCGTCGTGTAACGCTTATATTTTCGAGTGAATAAAGCTTATTCCGGTGAAAGAGTTGGCGACAAAGGCCTCGGGTCGAGTAGGCCAGAAAGGAGAACTGTTTCCTCCAAGAGAAGTTAGAGAGGAAGCAGGACTAAAGCCAGGCGACCACGTGATATACAAGGCAGACCACGGCCGCATCGAAGTGGTCAAAATACCCGGACTCCGCGAAGCCTTCTCCCGCAGGAAGACCGCGAAGATCACCTTCGCAGAGTTCGAAAACATGACCGGCGAAGTTCTAGGCGAGTAAGAGACAAGAATGAAAGAGGCCCTGGAACTAGTCCGCGAACGGAAGGCGTCAGTATGGAGAGCGGCAAGAATAACCGGAACGGACTATCGAACAATGCCGGCGGCTCTTAGAACCCACAATGTCCCGTTCCCGCTCTCCGAGAGAGAGCTAGAGCGAGAGCTTGACGAACTTACCAGTAACCAGTGATGGCAAGCCCACTCAGCCACGTGGCCAAGATCGGCCTAGTCAACCTCTTCCGAGAGATCTTTACTACAATCACTGGCCACAGAAGTGACCTGGAAACAGCCTAGCATCCGAGCTGTATTCTGGGGGTTTTATGTTGCCGGACAAGGGTCTTCCACAAGGCAGGTTTCAGGTTTTTGTTTCCTGCGCTCCGCCTGGTAGCACGAGTGTGTGTCTTCCCAGATTTTCCTTCGCGGATTCAGTTCACAAATAAATCATGCGGAAAGGGTTCAGAGAATTATCTCGATTGTCTTGGGCCTCTTTTCTGAAGCCATGGCTGTAGAGTCGGATTCGTCCAGGTGGTAGAACTCGTAAACTCTGGCTGGGACCTGGACAGCAAAATGCCCGTTCTCAAGGGTTGCCTTTGCTTTTTCCTTGAAGAGAGCGGTCCTCTCCTATTCCGGGATCGGTTCAGGTGCCAGTGCTGGATGTCCAACGTCTAGGGCGTAGACTATGAAGCTGGATGGCTTGGGACCACTCCAAAGCCGCCTGTCAAAACTGATCTGAATGGTTTCAGCCATCGGCTTTCAGCCTGCTTCAAGATCATCTCTAGCATAAAGCGACACGTATATACACGTAAGTGCACGCAATGCTAACCATGGCTCACAAGACCCTGACTATATCGGAGGAGGCTTACAATGCCCTCGCTCGGACCAAGGGCAAGGACGAATCGTTCACCAAGGTCATCCTTCGACTCACCCGGAAGAAAGCTGCGGGGAACCTCTTGGACTATGTCCGCTCCTTCTCTCCTGACGAGGAACTGGCCTCTGCGGTCGAGAAGGTCTTGGAGAAGCGCAGTAAGATCCGGCTTAGAGCTCCTGAGTTCTAGATAGATCATGGTCTGTCTAGATACGACCTTTCTCGTGGACCTAGTTCGGGCGAAACCGGAAGCCGAAAAGAGGCTGCTTCATTTTCTGGAGAGTGACGAACGAATAACGACCACGCCCGTGAACGCGGCTGAACTCTTCGATGGGGCGTTCTCCACTAAGAGTCGAAGAACTGAGACGGAGAGAGTTGGAGGGCTTCTGGAGCACTTAGAGCTCCTGGAAGTCTCTTTGGCGGTCTGCGAAAAATACGGCAGACTCGTCAACGACCTCAAAGCCAAAGGTTCACCGATTGGCGACCTTGATACGCTCGTAGCCAGCACGGCGCTAGTTCACCGACAGATTCTGTTGACTCGGAACAAGGCTCACTTCGAGAAGGTTCCTGGGCTCGTAGTTGAAACCTGGTAGATAGAAACACCGAGCCTACGTGAACGGCCTGAGAAGAGGAACGGTAGAACGAGCGATAAAAGGGAACGGCTTATTCGGAGGCATTCTTGAAGAGAGAACTCTTAGCCTTGGTTACGTCTTGCTTGTTGACATGTAGTCCTTTCCAAAATCCCTTCAGCTTGACAACGCGCGGGCTTCGTGGGGACGAGAGCCCGATCTTGATCTCGGCCAGCTCTCTCTCGATCGCGTCCAGTCTCTCTTCGACTTTCAAGCTTCGTCCCCTTGAATTATTCCTCGGACCAGACTATTAAACAGAATCCTACTCTGCGCCTCTCTTGCTATCGCTGGAAGGAACTTTGATCCTAGCTCCTCTTCTCTTGTATGAAACGCTTCGGGATTGGACTTGTCACGGAGGGAGAGTGTGTGTTTTTCACAGATTTTCTCTTACCGGTCTCTTTCGCAAATGAAGTATATGTGAACGTGGCTGAGCGCTCGCTTCAAGGGCGTCTCAGAAGGTTATGGTGATAGTAGGTTCTTCTGGAAGCCGAGCTTCGGTCCCAGACTCCTTTTCGAAAAAATTACTGGAGCGGCCTATCACACGCGAGGTTTTGATCGGAATAAAGACTCGCGGGTTGAGGAGGCGTATCTGGTACTGGGCGCTGGATCGGATGGAGAGAGGATTGGTGGACCTGACCATACGATGGGTGGACAAAGTGCGAAGCGGACCGATGACGGAGACACTGATGCGGATACTAGAGAAACTAGCCCAAGCACTAGAAACAGGTATGGGAAGGGTCCCTGAAAAGGTAGAGAGCTCGCCACCAGGGCGAGTGAGCTGGCATTAGAATTGGGAAACGAACCTGCCTTTTACTGGCAGTGTGAACAGGTCTTCTCAAGAGCCTTGAGTATCGGGCCCTTGTCATGAAGTGAATGGCACGGGAAAAATATGCCACCCTTGGGGGTAGAAAAAAGCATGCTTATTCTTGACAAGAAGAAAATCAAGGAGTTTACTCGAAGGCTAGGGATGGCGGCAAGGGCGTACGGGTTCGCGTTCGCGGCGTTACTAATTCCGCTAAGCATCAGGGCCATTCCAGAAATCCTCGCAGGACCCTACCCCATAGGCTACGACACAATCACGTCCTACGTCCCTGCAATGCTCGATTGGAAGATCGGAAACCTTAGCGGCTTTCATCCAATAATTGGTGGTTGGCTAATTGTAGGGCTATTGGGAGTGGCAAAAATTCTCACAAATGCTGATCCGTTAATCATCATCAAGGTGGCAGGTCCACTTCTCTACGGGCTACTCGGTGGTTCGGAATACTATCTCGCCCGAAACGCACTCCATTGGTCGAACCAAAGATCTTTTTCTCTCGTCTTGGTTGCATCCGGGTACTTCGTCCTCATGCGAATGTCGATGGATCTTCTTGGCAATATTTTGGCCATGAGCCTTCTTTTGATAGCCATTGCAAAGACGGACGTCTCGAAAATAGCTTCTTCCCATCGCTATTCTGTTGCCTATTCATTTCTGGTCTGGCTAGTGGCGTTGACCCATTTGCTCGTCGGCATTATACTCATCGCAATCCTATCCCTCGAAGCGATTCGATCTCGGAGATCTGCCCCAAGAATATTGCTGTGTATAACTCCAGCAATATTAGAGGTGTCTGTGTCTCTGGTTGGGATGCAACTGCTGGGCGTGACGCTCACACAAAGCAACGGCTCGACAGTCGGCTCGTTGTATTCTTCAGTGTTCCCTGTTTATGCCTTCTTGCCTCTTCTCCCTCTCGCATTTGTAGGTTATAGAAGATTGTCCAACAGGGCGGTATCATCTTGGTTATTGATTTGCTGCGTTGGATTGATTGCGACTTGCAGTCCGGCATCTATTTCGCATGAGGTCGTTCAACCCGACAGGTGGAGTTTTATGATGTCTCTACCCCTCGCGATTTATGCTGTACAGGGAATCGGGGTTACTTTGCCGTCGTTGGGAATAAGATTTAGCAGGTTTCTGTCAATTGGATCTCTTTTAGTCATTTTGTTACTTGGTAGTAGTTATCTCGTTCTTCCTGCACAACAGGCTTTGCCCTACTATCGTTTCTTTTCTCCGACATCAATGCTACAAAGCACAGTTCCCGTTCAGAATAGTCAGGACCTTGCAAATGCGATAATTTGGCTATCGAACAACATACCCGCCGGGGCGGTCTTCATGACGCCACACCCTATGTACGGTTGGGCAAGAGAATTCTTTCACGCAAGAAATGTAATATTGGATTTCAGCGCGGAAACGAACCTTAGCGGAGCGTTGGCTCAGACACTCGCAAAGGGATACACGGAGATTTACACAGTTTGGTGGATAAACGGGCTCGGCTGGTACGGAGACCCGAATGTACCTTTAGGGTTTGTTACTATGCACGTCGATGGAGAAATGGCGGTCTATGGCTTCTCCTGAATCTCGAGGTGCTCGATAGAGTTTCTATCGTTCGTTGTGATTCGATCTGAATTCTGCAAAAATTAAAGAACCAACTCAAGTATGGTCTCGTTCCAACGGTTCTCCCTCCTTGACAGCCCAAAGGGTACCAACCAAACCAGGGAGCGAAGCCTCGATTACGATTGGAATACCTGCTTACAATACGGAGAGAGACATTGCCAAAGTGATAGTTAATGCAAGACAATACTGTGACAAAATTATCGTATGCGACGATGGGTCCTCCGATGATACAGGCAGAATAGCGAAATCCCTCGGATGCGAGGTCATTACCCATCAACGTAATATGGGATACGGTGCGGCTATCCGAACCATACTAGAAGCTGCAGCCAATAATGGGGCCGAGATTCTTGTTACTGTCGACGGTGATGGTCAGCACGACCCAGGCGAAATCTCCTCTCTCATAAGGCCGCTGATCGACGGTCACGCAGACATGGTGATTGGCACTAGGTTCTCCGGAAAGAGCAGGAATAATAACCTGCCTAAGATACGAAAGGCGGGAATTCGATCCATAACGTGGCTGGTTGGAGGCATGAGCAACCAGAATATATCTGATGCTCAAAGTGGTTTTCGCGCATATAACAAGAAAGCTCTTTCGCTTGTCCGCCCTGGCGAACAGGGAATGGGGGCGAGTACGGAAATACTTCTCAATGCAATGGGAGACGGGCTCAAGATTCTTGAGGTCCCGGCAACAATTAGTTACAGATCCACTAACAGGCCGACGCTGAGCCAAGGTGTTCATTTTGCAGATGTTGTTGCGAGCACTGTCAAAATTGGATCAATCCGTCACCCATTGTTGTTTTTCGGATTTCCTGCGTTATTAGCGCTGGCTGCTAGCTTGTTTTTCGGGATCTGGGATCTTGACATTTACTCTCAGCAGGGACGACTCGTAACCAATCTCACACTACTTTCGGCAGGAACGGCAATAATAGGAACAATTTTTGCTGTCACGGGCCTTCTAATCTCTGTTCTCGGCACAATAGTCAGGGAAAACTCAACTCAGATTCAGAGATTCGCGAGAGAGACAAGTGAGGCCCGACCTCCGGCGTTGAAGGGATACCTCCCGAATGAAGAATCCTAGACCGAGACTCCCAATCAAACTCTTGAAGGTGATCTAGCACATCTTTGCTGCATCAAACAGCCGAAGGTGCTCTTGTCTCAATTGTGGTCCCGGTCTTCCAGTGCAACCCTGATCACTTGAGACTGAGCTTGAAAAGCCTCTTTGAGCAAACATATGACAATCTAGAAATCGTATTAGTTATCGACTCGCCGTTAGGGAGGCGAGACATTGAGACCTTCGATGTTTTGACGGAATTCCAAGACGATCATAGGTTACGCATTTTCGAAAGAAAACATGATAGGGGATTCTGCAGTGCGCTAAACTCGGGGATCCTTCACTCTAATGGTGATCTCGTGGGAAGGCTTGATGCTGACGACTATTCCGAACCTGATCGAATTGAGCGACAGATCCAAACTCTCAAAGAATCAAACTTGGCTCTGATCGGCACGTGGGGTCGTCTCATCAACGGACACGGATATGAGATCGCTAAGGTTCATCCACCGGTGACCCAAGCTGCCATCAGGCAAAGAATATTGCTACACAACCCCTTCATTCACTCCTCAATTCTTCTTTTCAAAGAATTATTTAGGGATGTTGGCTTGTATGATCAAAGGTTTGAGGGAGCAGAAGACTACGATTTCTACCTCCGGCTGATTTCGAAGGGATACGCTTGTGCCAATTTGCCCAGCTATTTGACGAAGCTGAGAGACACTCCCCGCTCAATAACTCGGGGATATGCTTGGAGGGGAACAAGGGTCCGGTATCTGCTGACGAAATGGAAGGCGATTTCTGAGCTAGGGTATACCCGCGGCTGGGACGTGGTATACGCGATATTGTCGTTACCCTCCATGCTAATATCTCCTGAACTCTCCGGAGTCGCCAAGAAAGCCGCCGGATGGTATTCGTGAGCGAATCCCGACCATGGGAATCAGTGTTCTCGACTGGTACAATAAAGTCCACTCACACGAGCCATTCCGATCGGATCTAGATTTTTACAAAAACGTATCGGAAATGGTCAAAGGATTGCACCTGGATGTGTCATGTGGAAATGGGCACCTTCTAAGGTTAGGACAGGGTGTAGGGTGTGATTTTTCAGTCGAATCCGTGTCACGAGCAAAACGGGCTTCTCCCGGAAGCATGTTTGTAGTCTGCGACTCTCAATACTTACCGTTTAGAACTGAGACTTTCGACACTATCTCCTGCCTTGGAAGCCTTGAACACTATCAGGACCAGAAACTTGCCACAAAAGAACTGTCCAGAGTCCTAAAAACAGGGGGCCGGTTTCTCATTTCCGTAACCAATAGTAGGCGATGGACAAGGCCGTTTAGACGCATCATGCCGGGGTTGATGCAACCGGTTGACAAACCCATCGGCCTACCTCGAACCGTAAGACTTCTCTCAAATGCTGGTTTGTTTGTAACGAGTGTTGTGAATCCTCATCAATTCGATTTCATCCAGTACTCGAAGCTTCCGTCAAATCTTGCTATGTTGCTCAATCTGTTTGACAGGGTGATACCGATCGCGGTCAGTATTGAACCTCTGTATGCTGGATCGAAATCGGAAGAAGATAGGAAATTCACTTGAAAGTAGTGCTCGGAGTGGGGAATTATTCCTACGGTTACGGAATGGCTCATGTTGTAGACGGGCTAGCGAGAGAACTCTCGACCCTAGGAGTAGAAACTCTAGTCGTATCGGGTAGAGCGAGCATTGACACTAGGATTCCCGTCATATGTTGTGGGTATAATGAATTCCTCAAGCATACCCATGTTTCCAAGGTAATTGCTGAGGTTTCCAAAATGAACCCAGATATCTTTCACTCTCATTACTACCCGATGGATTTGTGCGGTGCGGCACTATCGAGATCAATGGTACATGTAATGCATGTCCATGGAATCCTTTCAAGAAAATACTGGCAGAACTTGCGCGTCGGTCTTGAATGTTTTCGATCTTCAATCGCCGAAAGAGTTGGACTCATGTTCTCCTCGAAGGTAGTGGCAGTCAGCAAATTTTTGAAAAGGGAACTGATGAGGATGGGCCTGAAGAGCGAAGATGTAAATGTGATTTATCCATTCATCGACCCCGATTTCTTCAGGCCGATTGAGAAACGGATTGATGAGATTCCGCCTTCATCGGAAGGCGCTAACATCTTATCCGTCGGAACAATTTGTGAACGAAAGGGCCAGCACCATCTCGTGGAAGCAATGAAGTTTGTTACGCGGGAAGACCCAAATGCGAGGCTCCTTTTCGTAGGGAGGACAGGTCAAGAAGACCCCTCTTATCTCACTAGGATTAAAGAGAGGATCATTCACCTTAGGCTTGAAAATAATGTGTTTTTCAAGGGGTTTATTCCAGTAGGTGCCCTTCCTTCAATGTATTCATCATCGGATATTTTTGCCACAGGTACGATGTGGGAAGGCTTCGGACTGCCTGTAGCAGAGGCAATGGCGAGCAGCCTACCTGTCGTTTGTTTCGATACTACTTCCCTTTCGGAGCTAGTGTTCGACGAGGTTAATGGATTTAAGGCGTCACCATTCGACGCCGAAAGCCTCGCTTGGAAGATTACTACTTTGGTGCAGGACAGAAAGCTTCGTCAGAAGATGGGAGCCAATGGAATGAAAATGGCCCAAGCTAAATTTGGTCGAGATAATGTTCGTCAATTGTATAAGCTATACGAGGTGGCAATGAAAAAGAAAACCTGAGCTAATGCCAATTTTGAAGATTCTGGTTGGCAGTCCTACATCCTTCCCCAATATGCTGGGTCTCTACGAGTATAATCTTTGTCACATGCTAGAAGATGATGGTCAAGACGTCTGCAGTCTAACTCTTTCCGGAGATAATTCCAAATATTGCAGAAGGGCAGTTTCTCTGTCATCGGGAAGATCAGCACTTCGAGTTCTCCTTCAACAGGCTTACTCTCCTGCCTTGCACAAGATTCTTTGCCAGGAGATGCCTCACGTCATACATGTCAACTCACCTCTATGGAGCTTCCTAGCGCTTCAGACCACCGTTTTGAAAAAGCTCAGCAAGCTTTCTGCAAAGATTGTTATTACGACTCATTCGTTCGACACCGTCTACGAGATGAGCCCGGCTGACGCCCTCCGAGAGTTTGCGAAGACGTTCGACCCCAAGGTCCTCCTCTGTGGGATGAGGTGTCTTCCCCTCGAACATGCCGACAAGATCATCTGCCTATCAAATCTCGAGAAAGAATTTGTCCTTCAAAAGTTCGATAGGCGATCTGAAGACGTCGTGGTTATTCCGAATGCTGTTGATCTAAGCCGCTTCCGTGCGGAATCGTATGATTTCAGGCCGAAATTTGGAATCCGGAATGAGTTCATGCTCCTATATGTGGGCCAAATAATTCCAGTAAAAGGACTTCACTACTTGATTGAAGCGTTCTCTGCGGTGAGAAATGCCGGATTCGATTGCGCACTCACTCTGATTTCTTACAACATAACGGATGACGTGACGGAACATGCCAAAGCATTAGGTGTGGAAAAATCTCTCCACATAATTAATTATCTCAGAGATCGACTGACGGATGTTGACCTTGTGTCCGCATACAGGTCCAGTGACCTTTTCGTGCTACCCTCCCTACGTGAGTGCATGCCCACAGTGCTGCTGGAAGCAATGGCAAGTAGCAAGCCGATCGTTGCAACAAAAGTAGGAGGAATACCCGAAATTGTTGCAGACGGTCAAAACGGTGCCCTTTGCACCCCTGGGTCACCCGGCGAACTCGCCGATAAAATAACTTACTTCCTGGATTCCCCCAGTGCCATGCGCGCCGCAGGCGCAAAAGGGCGTACCATCGTGGAATCAAATCATGACTGGAAGAGAATCTATCCTGCCCTCAAACGTCTTTACCTGAGTCTTCTCGAATGAAAGCCCCCAGCCTACGGAATCTCGTCGTAGATTTTCTTCTGGCCAACGCCTTATTCGCTTGCATCCTATTAATTACGCTAAGCTTTTCCGGAAACACGTTTCTTGCATTGTTGGGTCAGTCGACGAGCGGTCCCCTCGTTCTAAGCCCAGGTAACCTATTTCTGAACTGGAGCCCTTTGGTAGCGATGAATCTCCAGTCGTCTCTACCCGATATGGCCATCTTCGGAATTACCTGGATCTCGATTTTTCTGGGGGTTTTCCTGATCGCTCGAGATTCATCTATTCCAAGAGCGGCAATTGCAAGTTTTTTCGTTTTCGGCGAAGCTGCCGGCCTCCTAGCTGTCGTTGGTTGGAAACTATCTTTAACCGACACAGCACTACCCGCAGCTGCATTCATTCTCGGAGGAGCACTCGCAACAAGAATTTTCGTATTAAACAAAAATCATCGAGTATATTTTCCGAGGGGTCCTCGAATTAGATCAACGACTCTCCGTCAGTTGTGGTTCGTTGCGTGCCTAGCATTCCTATCGCTGCTGTCTATTGCGGTCGTTGGAGGAACAGATGCGCACCTTGCTGCAAGTGTAATCCTACTACTACTATGGACTTTTTCACTAAGCCTTTCAATCGGTCTAGCTCTATGGCTAACCGTCAAGAAAGCACTTGAACTTCCCATTTCCGCTACGCTTGCAGATCTATTTTACGCGGGCGGAATTGGAATAATCGCGACATCAATAATCAGTTTATCGCTACTCGAATCGGGCTCATTCAATCTTGTGACATTATTTGCCATATTGACTGGAAGCGTTCTCTACGTGAGTCATAGGTTCGGCATTAGGACCTTAGAAGGAACGTTTCGGAAGTCTGTTTCTTCGAACTCCACTAAAGGTGGAATTATCGCCGCAATTGTCTGTTGCGTATTGCTGACATATCTTCTGGGACATCAAGGGGTTGACATACCCTGGTTCGACATTTGGCATTGGTGGGGTAATGCGTATCGTCAAGGATTTACCCACATGGTCTACGATCGATACTCTTTCTTCTTTCCAGGTACAACGGGAATGCTTCCTAACGCGCTCATTTCCTCCACCTTCGCTTTTCAACCGGATAAGTATAGTTCTATTGTTTTCTTGAGAGTTTTTCAGATTATTCTGGTTGTAGCTCAATCCATCCTCGTTTACATGATCAGCCGTACCTTGATCAGAAGGAATCTTTCTTGTCCCGACTGGCCTGCTATTTTCTCGCCGATAGCTTTCATTTCATCTTCTTGGACACTGTTCTACGGATCGACCTATACTCGAGAATCCATTGGACTCCTCTCAATATCGCTTCTTGTCTCACTACTTTTCTATTTCTATGGCAACACATCAGGAGCCGCGATCAGCAAACGAAGGCAATTCCGAACGTTTCTTTTCATCGCGCTATTAACATCCTCAATTGCATACTTCTCTCCTATCGAATGGTTGTTCGGCTACGGATCACTGCTACTCTTCGTTCTCGTTTTAAGAAGAAGGCTTCAAACAAACCAGCTCTCGCGAAGCGCGGTGTTAGGACTCATAACGGGGTCCTTGCCGTTGCTGGTAGCGGTTGTTCAGTTCGCACTAACTAGGCAGGCATTCAGCGGATCCACACCAAGTGAAGAAGTGCCGGGACTTTCTGGGATTTATCCCTCACCAGGAGCTTCCGTCGCAGCTTACAATAGTATTCTATCGTCGTTTTATCCATCCTTCGCTCCTGCAAACATATCAATAGTTCTCTCCGCAATCGGTTACACTCTAACAAATTCCTTGGGCGTAATTGGTTTCTCTGTCTCTATTATCGGTCTGTTATATCTGCTGAGGCGAAAGGAGCTCCCAAATCAACTAGTGGTAATTTATTCGGGACTTCTCATTTTATTTCCAATTGCATTTCTGCTTTTTCCGACATCTGCAACTACTCTTGATTTGAGGAGGAGATTCGTTCCGCAGCTGGCCTTGGCGACCTCGATTCTATTTGGGTTCGGACTTGCCCTCGGACTCTCGAAGTTGCCAAGAATAGGCAAGTCAAGATTGTTCGTCGGATTATTATTAGGGGTTATCATCATTGCACAAGTGAGTTATCCACTTCAAGCAGTCCAGGTCATGAGTTATGATTCTCAAACGCAGGTGACGAACGTGTTCCAAAAGCTTGACAACTTGATTCCGAAGTCTATGACCGTCGTGGCAGACACAGGACTCCTTGATCAAGCCGAGGGACTTCTCGCTCCTCGCTACGTCGTACGCGGCGAATACCTTGCTTCATTGTTTCCGAATATACCAAGTAATGAGACCCAAGTTCAGCAATTAAGATCATATTTGCAAAGTGAAAACGTCGTTATCTTGACGACCCTGGCGCCGTATTCTCACCTTCAAAATGTACTGACCAACGCACCGCTTCTAAACGCATCTGCCCTACCACTCGGATCGGCAAGGATTCTATTGGATGGTACGAATAGAATTCTCTTTGCCGTCGTTGCAAGCGGGCGACTTGACTCCTTACTCACTCAAGAGATTGTCCTCGCGTCGGGAAGCAATGTCCAAAATTGGACATTGGACATTCCAGGCGACTCCCTGAGCGCAGCTAGGGAGGCAACCTGGACAATTGTTGCCTCTCAAGGATGGCATGATCTCTACATTCCATTAACTGTTCAGACAGATATTTCGAAACTCGACACAATTGAGATCAGTGTCAGGTCAAATACTACAACTAGCCTGTTTCAGGTCTTGCTAAGAGACTCAAACTCCAACAGATTGGTTGGCTACGAGTCCCCTATCCTCGACACACGCACGTCTATGACAATCGCTGACCTTCAAAATCCGTTGTTCCAAGACAGCGGATTTGACCCGAGACTTACAGTTCAACTAGTCATGGCAATCTACATTAATGCAAGTGCCCCCGCCCAAATCAATATTGGTGACATTTCTGGACTCAGAAGCATTGTTACGAATTCTTGAGCGGGCGCAGTTTCTTTCAAGTGGGATGGTTTCCAAGCGGGGTTGACAAAATTGACCAAGAGGGTCTTGATAACGGGAGGGGCAGGATTCATCGGAAGTCATCTCTGCGAGAAACTGGTAAACATGGGACACAAAGTGAGTATTCTAGACAACTTCTCCTCGGGGAAGAATGGAAACATTCGCTCCCTTTCAAGGTCAGATGATAGAATCAGACTCATCAAGGGAGACTGCAAGAATCCTCGGGACGTGAAGAAGGCCCTCTCCCGAGTGCAAGTGGTTTACCATTTTGCCGCCAAACCGGAAATCAGGCTCGACCGCTCTGACCCGCCAACCTGTTTCGAAGAAAACATCTATGCTACTTACGTTCTGCTAGAACAAATAAAGAACTCTGAAGTGGAGAGCATCGGGTTCGCTTCTTCGTCAACCGTTTACGGTGAGGCGAAACTGCTTCCGACCCCCGAAGACTATGGACCCCTCGAGCCAATATCAATCTACGGAGCGTCGAAGCTTGCCTCAGAAGGACTCATCTCCGCCTACGCCCATTCATATCACATGAAGGCAGTCATTCTTAGGCTCGCAAACATAATTGGGCTGAGAAACAACCACGGCATTATCAGTGATTTTCTTAAGCAGATCCAAAAGAGGCCTCGCGAGCTAAAAATTCTGGGCGACGGCAACCAAAGGAAATCTTACCTCCACATCGATGATTGCATCTCAGCAATCCTTAGCGCGACCCAGAACATTACGCAACCCGTCAACGTGATCAATATCGGATCTTTGGATCAATTGGATGTTTCTACAATTGCCAATCTTTCCCTAGAAGAAGCCAGACTGGAGAACACAAGAATCAAGTTTACTCAAACAATCCCGGACGGTAGGGGTTGGAACGGCGACGTAAGGAACATGCTTCTCGATGTTAGCAAGTTGAGATCGCTAGGTTGGACGCCCAAATACACTAGCGAACAGGCCGTTAGGTTGACGCTGAGGTCCCAACTTCATGGAAGCCCAAAGTTGGCTCCTTCCGCCAGGTCGCAGTCAATGAGACAGGAGCTTGTCTCCGCTTAAACCTTGTCCAAGCACAAGTTCATCGATGGGCATCCAGGAAGCCCCCCTATTGGGAGTACATCGCAAGCTCATGGGAGGAGTTGGGCACCATCGGTTCTTGTTCGGTTTTCCAAGCCTCGTAGAGCTAAGCAAAGGCACGGTCAAGCTTATGACTAACTCGATATCAAACAACGGTTTCAAGCGCGCAGCCGATCCGTGGCCTCTTGCAATGAATCCCAAGACACATCTCGGTCAAGGATTCAGGATTTTAGGTGCATTAGGTCTAGAATTGATCTACATTATCTCCAAAATAGAAATGCACTTGGTCAAAGAAATAGTCGTCCCTTGCAAGCAACCTATATCCGTGTGAGTTGATCAGCGACGTTACTTCCTGTCCAGAAACCTTCGAGTTCGGATGGACCTCGATTAGGATCAATTTCACTCGATGCCTCCTGAGCATATCTTCCATGCCTCTTAGGACAGACTTTTCATGTCCTTGTACGTCAATCTTCAGAAGATCTATTCTATCGATCCCTTCTCCTTGGACAACGATGTCCAGCGGCTCGCCCCTAACTCTCTGCCCAAACGAGCTAGAAGTCACCCGAAGATCAGAACTGTTACCTGAGAGTCTCACTTCTTCCGTGCGGTCGTGAGCCGCGACATTCCTGGCCACAACATTGTCCATCGAATTGAGCGCTATATTATAGCAGAGAGAATGGTAGTTTTGCGTACCAGGTTCTAGTGCTAGAACTCTTCCCGATAGGCCTGACAAAGCCATAGTTAGGTCTCCGAGGCAAGCCCCCACATCGACGACGACCGGGAAGAAATGGCTTCTTCCCGTCAATTGGTCCAGCCGTCTCAGATACCAAAACCTAGTCTTGAACATTCCATATACAAAACAGCGCATTGATTCCTGAGAAGTAACCCGTATCTTCCCGAACGGTGTTCTTAGTACGCCTCGAAATCTCAGAACATACGGGATGGGAGAGAGCGCCATCATGACGAGTGGAGACAAGTATTTCGGAGAGGTACCTGAACGCCTCGTTGCTTCGACGACCATGGCAAACATCCACCTCACAATCGAACCTCTAGAAGGACCACGACTAACTTCCATCGTCACCCACCAATCCCAAACTAACTTTTTCACATTTTCCCAATCTTTGCCCCAACTTGTGTGAACCGCTTTATCTTTCGATGCCTCCGGGAAACAACGAAGGAAAGAGCAAGAGGAAGAACCACGCCGATTGCAAAGCTAATCATCAATCCCAGAGTTCTGGGGAAAATCATGGTTATTTGTCCTGGAGATGTTGCAGTTGGCTTAGGATCTGTGTCGATCGAAATGGTTTGAGAAGTCACGTCTTCTTGTCCCACTTTGTCGGTAACCATTAGACTCGCTGTATAGTTTCCGACGACCATGTACACGTACCAAATCGTTTGTCCTCTAGCTTTGTTCCCGTCGCCAAAGGACCAGGTATAGTTGTAGGGTTGTATGCCTCCTGTTGCGGAACCTGTGAAGTTGACAGTCGACCCTGTGTCCGGATTGGCGGGGGAGAAGGTGAAGCTGGCCATGAGCGGTGTAGGTGGCGCCGGGGGAGTCTTGAAGAACTCCATCATGGAAGGTGATCCTCCGTCCTTCGCTGTGAGTGGTTGGAGTCCCCACGCGGCTTCTATTGTACTGGTTAGAGAGTAGTGAGAGTATTGTGTCGAGGACTTGTATTCGGTCTTAACAACAGGTCCTGCCCAGACGGTGTAGACGTAGTCGGTGGGGTAGCGTCCGTATCCTTCGTCAAATGTGATGAAGAGAGCGGCTTTCTGGGTCTTGAAGATGTAGCTGTTTAGGATCAATGGGACGAGTTTGCTGAGATAACTGTCCCCTCGCAAAATTGAGCAGTTGTGCATGTTGTCGCAGAGGTTCGGTGTGAGCCATATGTAGTTGGAGGCTGTGCTCGTGGAGCCGAGAGCATTGACAAGGTTGTCATCTGGCAGTCCCTTTCCGCTGGAATTTGCCGGGACCACGTGGCTGGCACATCTGGTCGAGTTGCCTCCGATACTCTTGTAGAAGATGAATGGGTCCGTTAGGGAGGTGTAGTTGCCGAAGTTGCTCTTGTAGCATGGTGAGGGCATGTCTTCCATGTAGGCCCTCCAAGTCAGCCCTGCGCTCTCTATCCTATCCACGATGCTAGAATTGCTGGTCGTGCAGGATCCTATTGGGCTGCAGTTTGTTCCGCTGAAGTAGTTGTTCCCGCCTGTCAGGCACATGTAGTTGGGAAGGCTGGGATGGTCGCACGCACTATACTGTGATACTAGAGAGTAGTTGTGTGCCAACTGGTTCAGGTAGGAGGCTGAAGAACTCCCGTTTATCTGGCTGAAGTTCTTGTTCTCCATCAGTATGATCAGAATGTAGTCGAACGGTCTGTTGCTGGGGAGCGGGGCGGCTTGGAAGCTTGTTGGAATTCGACCAACATGTTGCACAGTCGTTGTCTGAATGGGGATGAAGATTCCCGGAACGATTGTAAAGCACAGAAGTAGAACTGCCAGTCTGGCGGCAAAGCCTTTCGGGTTCGATTCGGACCCCCCTGTCACTGCGCCTGCCATCCAGTTTTTTCTTAAGAGTTCCGGAACACAACTTGTCTGGTGTGAAGAGTGAGATGAATCGTCTCGCGCTCATGTTTGGCGGTAGAGGTTGGTGGATGAGGTAGCTCGGCAACAATATGTTTTACATTTGTGTATCATGAATTCTCACCGGGCCGATGGCGAAGACTGTTGCAGTTGGAGAGGAGACTTGCCTCCGCGTTCAGCTTTGTAAACAGCCCGGAGCACAATCCAGAAGAACTGCTCCTCTGAACTCGACCCGTCCTCGTTGACTGACACAACGGTCATCTTCAATGTTCCACGTGGAACAGCGTACATCACAGCCCAGCAGCTGGTCATCTACGCCAGCTCCTTCATCTACTACGTACTCCTGATCCGAATCCTCAACCTCTCCCAGATCGGAGAGGTATCCCTCCTCGCTGCGGCATCCGCCGGATTCACTACGATAACTCAGCTCGCCCTTCCACTCGCGGCGACCCGGTTCATCTCCGCAACTAGTGGAGGCAAGGATCCTCAACCGCCGGATCCGTTGCGCGAACAAGCCTTAGACTTACGATAACTATCGCCGCACCTACACTACTACTGTCCGTCCTCGCATCACCCTGGATCGCCAGTACAGTTTTCAAGAACTCCGACGCAACCTCCTTCCTCATCATTGCTTTCGTCGCCTCCTTTCTCCTCGACCTCACCGCGCTCTATGGCGCATATTTTCTCGGCCTGGACGCTATGCTGAGATGACGTACCAGAACGTTCTCTATCATCCTCTCAGCCGCGGCTTCGGACTAGTCCTCGCCTACAAGGGCCTCGGCCCCCTAGGAATACCAGTAGGCTGGGCTATCGGAGCGTCAGCAGCCCTCCTACTATCAACCTACCTCTTGAGAGGCAGGCTTCCAAAAGCTAACGGTTTCCCGGCCCGAACATTGCTCGTCTTCAGCCTCCCATTATTCGCCTCAGCCCTTGTCACCCTCCTCCAAGGCTGGGGAGACATCGCACTCCTCCAAGCAATCCTAGGCCAGTTCGGCACGACAGGCGCCTACTACCTCGTCGTAACAAGCGTCTCCTTCCTCTCCATCCTCTGGACCCCAACTGCAGGAGCACTCTACCCTGCGCTATCCTCCAGCTACACTAGCCAAGGACCAACGGGAGTATCGGAGAAGCTAGCAGTCGCAATGCGACTCGTCAACCTAACTGTCCTCCCCACCGGCACTGCTTTAGCTGTAATCGCACCCACTGCACTGGAAGCGGTCTATGGACCCTCACTCGTCGCTGGCGCAGTCCCCTTCGCCATACTCGCTGCTACGATAATTTTCTCCGCCCAGAGCCTTCTATTAATCACGACTTTGCAAGCCATCGGAAAGACGAAACCGATCCTAGGGATCAGTCTCGCCGCCACCATACTCGACCTATCAGCCGTCGGTCTCGGAGCACGACCCCTCGGAACAACCGCTGGAGCCATCGGCAGAGCACTACTCGCCATCGGAATGATGACCCTAGCATGGTGGAGGCTGCGTCGGGTCCTACACGTGCCTCTGACTCATGGATTGTCTAAAGC
>WNGR01003386.1_pt1 | contig 17411 bp, 13 predicted proteins | sample 5407581 | NCBI WGS metagenome assembly WNGR01 (sample SAMN13153383, study PRJNA577476) | soil metagenome | isolation source: 80 cm soil or saprolite under Garry oak tree replicate 2 | place: USA:California | collected 2016-06-15 | reverse complement strand
TCCGCTACGCTCCGGCCCTGCGCTCCATTCGTCGCGCTCCCCTATCCCGCGCGCCCTGCCGCTCCCGCTGGTCGCGTCACCCTACGCGGAAAAGGCACCCGCTCCGGGCCGTTCGGACCGCAAAGCCATAAAGAGCAAAGGCCCATCATTCTCGGCCGGGTGCAGGTTGCCGGGTGCCACGACGCAAACGGCGCGCCGCGAATACGCACCCGGCACCGTCGCGAGGGGATGCGCGGCGCGCCTACCTGCACCCGGCGCGATGGTTCATAGTGTCCGAGGCCAAAGACAAAGCCCCACGCGCGGCGCTCCGCGCCGCGCCCCTACCACATGTGCAAACTTTTGCATGGTGACGGTGGACACCGAAGGCATGTATATTCATCACAAGTTGTCGGGCGTTTGCGTGTCCGCCGCTGGTGTCCAAAAATCTTTGGACACCTCATCCCACCCAATAAATATAGGGGTCTAGCCGTTTCCAGTTGACTTTCTGGAAGGATACTCCAGCGGCGTTCATTGGAGCGGAGGCACACTTGAGTGGACGTGCATTCTGCCTAAAGGCAATCAATGCTAATAGGGCGGAGGGGATGAAGGGTCGCGGAAAACGCTATTGGAACGCCGGATATCGCCCACCGACCCGAAGTTGGCCAAGGTGAAGCTGTAGAGGTATTGGGTTTCGTCTCGGAGCGATCCGAGGGCGAAGCGGCGGTAGCCGAGGGTGATGCCGCAGCAGTTCCAGTTGTAGACGGCCTGTATGCCGGCATACTGTAGTGCGCCCCGGACGAAGTCGTATCCCCCATTGGCGGCAAGGTTGAACCCGACCATGCTTGGCTTACCAATCTGAAGAAAAGGCTCCAACTGCTGACTCTGAATGATCGAGGCGGAGGCGCCTTTTTCATCTACGGCGTTCAGCAGTGCATGGCCCAGGCCAACAGTGGTGTTGCCCCAGCTGTAGCCTGCGTAAACGTTATTGGAGCCCAAGCGACCGGCCTTCGGGTCATAGTCGAGATCCCATTCGATGCGCAAGTTATCGATGGCCTCAAAACGCAGACGCGAGGTAAGTGGCGACAGATTGCGCGGTGAAGTGAGGAAAGCGATCGCGCTGAGGTCGAGCGTGGCGTCGAAGACGTTGCGGCGGTCGGGAATGAGAGCCCCGCCGAAGTTGGGATCGAGGTAGTACTTCTGGGCAACTTGCCAACTGGCCCATTCGCGCGGATGAGCCGGACAAGCGTCTGACCCCTCCGATGTGCAAGGCTGATCGCTTTTGGAGCGAATATAGAAGCGCTGGGTGAGCGAGAAGCCCACTTCATTGGTATCTGTTGCGATATCGGTTTTGTCGATGGCGAGCACCTTTCGCGCTTGCCCGCCGATGCCGCCGACGAAGTGGTACGTTAACTCTGGCTCGATTACGTGGCGTAATTGGCGGTTCCAATGACCGAGGGTAAAATCCCGCTCGAGTGAAGGCGGCCGAATGTCGAGGTAAGCCTCTGCATCCATGCGGCGCAATGGATTGTGGCTGACGGTGGGCACACCGCCATTGGCGCCGGAGAGGTCGGGAATCTGGCTTCCGGAGTAGAACGTGGCGCGCAGCGCGGCTGCGGGGACGATGCTCCAGCCTGCGACGACGATGGGCAGCGAGAGATGGGGATATGCATCGAAGCGGCCAACGTTGCGGGCGTGGAAGGCGGTTCCGCCATTTACTCCCGGTTCGGCACGGTCCAGATGGCTCGAAGATGAGGCCAATCCCCAATTGAATGGGGAGGAGCCGAGGGGCCGGTCGAGCACGTCGTAACGCAGGCTGGGCAGGTGGAGAATTCGAGCCTCATCACCCTCGTTGGGGCTGGCGAAGGTCTGGTTGCGCGCCAGCCAGACAGATGGGATCCGGCCATTGTGGGCGTGGGTATAGGAGATGTCGCTTTTGACCTCTGAACTCACGGCTACCCAGTAGTTGTCGTTGAAGACCAGCCGGTAGATGTAGCTGGAGAGATATTCAACATTGCCGGCAACGCGGGTTTCCGGTGAAAGGTCTTTGCGGCCTAGGGCGACAACGTCGACGCCCCCCTGGTTGACCAAAATGATCTTGCCAGCCTGCGACCCTGAGGTTTGCAGTTGCTTGATTCCGCGATCAAAGATGGCGTTCCAGCGTGCCGTGAGATGGTCGAGGCCCTGGCCTTTGTAGCGAAAATCACCATTGGGCGCCCAGCCGCGGCGGCTGTAGAATTCCGACCCGATGATCATGTCCATGCTGCGATTGATGACCCAGTAGTACTGCTCGCCGAAGGTAGACCCCCTGATGGAAGATCCGTTGCTGATGACGGGGATGAGGAACCCACTCTCGCGGCCGTTTTCGTCGATGGGATGACGAAGATAGGGCAGATAGAAAACAGGCGCACCGAACAGCTTGAAGTAGGTGTTGGAGGTGGAGGCCAATCCATTGGAGACGTTGATGGTGTGCGAGAGCAGTTGCCAGTCGGGCTTAGGAAGGCGGCAGTTGGTCATGGATCCATCGATGACCTTGTAAGATCCCTCGCCGGTCTGAAGGAGAACGCGCGCGGAGAAGATAAACGGATTGGGAGTGGAGTAGACGGCCGTACGTCCGGCCCTGCGCACCCCCATGGTGCCGGTCACGTCGTAGAAGCGGGCCGTGTGCATGTTGAGGCGCATGTCGCCGTGCGAGGCGTTGAGAACGATGTCATTGAGGCCTCCAGTCATCTGAAGATGGCCTTCGGCCTCGAGTTCAGATGTGGACTGGTGAAAGACCACTTTGTCGGCGCGCAGGATGTAATTGCGATAGTGAATCACGACGTCGCCACTGAGAGTCCACGTATCGCCAACGCGCGACTGGTGGAGCGCATTGATCTGTACCGGCACACCGGTGGGTGGCTCTGGTTCGGGCTGGGCAATGGGCAACGCCTCCTGACCGGGATCGTCGGGAAGAGAGTCTGCAGTTTGGGGAATATTGGAATTGCTCTGACCGGAAATGGGCTTTTGCGGAGGGGGTAACGCATTAGTCAACGCCTGCCCGCTAACTAGCGAGTGACAGAGCATTACCACCGTGATAAACACAAAAGTGCGAGGACTCATCCGGGACCAAGGCTCAGCATAGCAAATGCGGGCCGCGATCATAGGACGCGCACCGCGCAGCTCTGGCAGCAGGACAACCCGGCTCATCATGCCCGCACGGATCGCGCACGGTCCGGGCGTACCTGCTTGTTCTCTCGTGGACCTCCAACCTCTTGCAAGAACAACGTCTGCAGCGCAGACAAACATACAGGCGCTCGCAGTGGAGCGCCAAACTTGAAGGGATCACTGGAGCCTTGAGCACACAGCCCAACACCTTGCCCACCTGGAAGCAGGAAGTAAACCAGCGCCTCGCGGCGCACAAGAACCGGAAAGGCTCGGCTCCGGCCACGGATTCTCGCGATGCGGTGCAGAGCGGAGCCAGCAGCCGCGCCGCCGAGACGGCTGCGCGCGTTGCAGCGCGCTTTGCCAAGGCACCCAGCTATAGCGAGTTGCAGGCGGAGGAGACGCGCGTTGCTGTGAGGGCCGCAGAGATTGCTACGAAAGTGGCTCTCGAGGCGCAGGCGGCAGCGGAAACGGCGGTGGCCGAGATGCATGCCGCGGCGGTTGAGCAGCCTTCGCGCGGCCCGGCAGTGGTGGAGACGTTTGCTGCTCCGGTGCGCAGGCAGGCGACGGAGCAGGTTCAACATTCGCAAGCCGAGCTTCTTCAAGCAGAGCCGGCGACACTCGAGGTGAAGACCCAGCCGGCGACGAGAGACAGCATCGAGCACGCTCGGAAGCCCGCCGTGGCGGTGGTTCAGCCCGATCTGTTCTTCACGCCCACTCTGGCTGAAGGGCAGTCGTTTGGAATCCGCTGGGAGCCAGACATGCCGGTGCGTTCCGCAGAGCGGAAGCCGGCGCCCACGCGGCGGCAGGAGGAGTTTGAGCTTTCGGCGGAGGATTGGTGGACGCCGGCGGAAGTAAGTGCGACCTTGCGTAACGAGCCGATCGAGATCGTAGAACCGGAGCCTGCTCACGCCAACCTGATCGAGTTTCCGCGAGAACTGGTGGCGACCCGCAAGATTCGCCCCCGGCTGGCAGAAGTGGCCTGCGGTGCGGTGGCTGAGACCGAAGGTCAACTGAGTATTTTTGAAGTTGATCCGCATTCGGTTTCGACCGAGGTTACATCGACCGATGCGATGCTCGAACTGGGTGCTCCCTCATGGAATGGGGCAAGCGGGGCGGAGTGGTCCGGCATGGAACTGGACGCTCAGCCTGCACAGGAGTGGTCACCTGCTCGGAGCGCTGAGCCGGTTGCCAGCGGTCTCTTTCTGGCTCCTCTGGGATTGCGGCTGATGGCGCTGGTCGTGGATGGCGCGTTGATCACCGGATTGTTCTTCATGGCGGCATTTGTTGCTGCGGCGGAGATGACGCAACCCCCGGTGGGCAAGTCCGCAGAGATGTTGGCGGTTGTGGGGCTGGTGCTGACACTGCTGCTGTACCACGCCTTGTTTTTCACGCTGGCGATGTCGACGCCGGGGATGAAGTATGCGGGAATCGGGCTCTGCACCTTTGACAATGCGAGCCCCACTCGGACGCGGTTGCGCAAGAGGCTGGGTGCGATGGCTTTGTCGCTGCTGCCGATGGGACTGGGAATTGTTTGGGCGATCTTTGACGAAGACCACCTGAGCTGGCACGATCGCATTTCGCAGACATATCTGCGGAAGCTTTAGCGGGGATTTGGCTGTATGCCGTCATGGTGCATCGCGTTGCGCGGTCTGCGACCCTGGCATATACTAATGTATATGCCGGGAGGTGCACGATGAAGCGTACAGCCAAAATCTTTATGAATAACCGCAGCCAGGCAGTCCGGCTCCCAAAGGAATTTCAATTCTCCACCTCGGAAGTTTTTATTCGCAAACAAGGTGATGAGGTAATTCTTTCTGCCCGTCCAAAGGACTGGTCTGCCTTCCTGACTTCCAGCCCCGTAGCATCAGAAGAGTTCATGGAGGGTATTGAGGATCTGCCCGTCCAGGAGCGCTCGCTCTAGTGCCGCAGTACATGCTCGACACGGATATTTCTTCGTACATCATGAGACGTTCTCATGACGCTGTTCTCAAAAAACTTGAGATGGTTTCGGTCGCGGACGTTTGTATCTCCATAATCACCAAAGCCGAATTGCAATATGGCGTCGAGGTCTCGCCGCGGCGGCAGCAGGATCAGGCGGCACTCGACTCTTATCTGCGCTACGTCGAAGTGGTGGACTTTACCGATCAAGTTGCGCTCGATTATGCGCAGATCCGTGCCCATCTCAAGGTGCATGGAACGATGATCGGCGCCAACGACCTGCTTATTAGCGCGCATGCTCGTTCGCTGGGACTCACCCTGGTGACCAACAACACAAGGGAATTCGGGCGAGTACCAAAACTCAAGATCGAGAATTGGACCTAATCGAGATTTTGCAGAACTCATGGGTGCTTCAGGGAAAATGAAATTCCGGATGAAGATGCTCACTGAAGCCTATCTTCAGATGTCTCTCCTTAAGAATCCGCATGTCTCGCGGAACTGTTTCTTCATTGGCTTCGTACGACGAGAAGAATCCTGATCCAGGTGCGGCGCCCACCCCGGGCGCGGAATCTCAGTGATTTCAATCTTGTGGGGGTGAGTCCTTGGCCGATCTCCTGTCTGACATTCGACATGCGGTGCGCATGTTTGCGAAGAATCCTGGATTCACCTTCGCCGTGGTGGCGGCGCTGGCACTCGGGATTGGGGCTGATACGGCGATCTTTTCGGTAGTGAACACGGTTTTGCTGAAGCCGCTGGCCTACCCTGAACCTGATCGTATCGTGCAGTTCCTTCTGACCTCGCCAGAAGGATCGGGGGCGGGCGCGTCGGCAACCGAGTTCCACGTCTGGCAGCAGCAGGCTAGCGTCTTTCGGGACGTGGCCGCATACGACTTCAGCGGCAAGGGTTTGAATCTTACGGGGGCGGTTCCAGAGCAGGTACACGGCGTTCACGTGACCGAGGCATACTTTCGCCTGTTTGGCGCGCCGATGTTTCTGGGGAGAACGTTCACGCCGCAGGAGGATGCTCCCCAGGGCGGCAACGCGGTGGTGCTCAGCTATGGTTTGTGGAAACGCAAGTTCGGCGGCGACCCGCACATTGTGGGCAAGGCGATTTCGCTGAGCGGCGAGCCGTATACGGTGCTGGGGGTGACAGGGCGGGAACTTGAGACCGATCCGGTGGCGGATCTCTGGCTGCCGTTCCAGTTTCCGCCGAACACGAACGACCAGGCTCACTACTTCGTTGCGGCCGGGCGGCTCAAGCCGGGAGTGAGCCTGGAACAGGCAAAAAGCCAACTCAAGCTGGCGTATGCGGAGTTCATGCGCAAGTATCCGGACGCGAATCCCAAGAATGGTTTTAGCGCGCAGTTGCTCAAGGACTCGATTGTGAGCGATGTGAAGTCTTCGCTGCTGGTGCTGATTGGCGCCGTGAGTTTTGTGCTGCTGATTGCGTGCGCCAACGTGGCCAACCTGCTGATGGTGAGAGCGGCGGGGCGCAAGCGGGAGTTTGCGATTCGCGCTTCAATGGGCGCCGGGCCGGGGCGGATGATTCGCCAGTTGTTGACGGAGAGCGTGCTGCTGGCGCTGATCGGCGGAGTGATGGGACTGGGGCTGGGGTTCGCCGGGGTGCGCTGGTTGTTGTCTGTCAGCCCGGGGGATATTCCGCGCATTGGCGAGGACGGCGCCGGGGTCGCGCTGGATTGGCGAGTGGCGCTGTTCACGGTGGGGATTTCGATATTTACGGGCGTACTTTTCGGCTTGATTCCGGCGCTGGGAGCCTCGCGGCCCGATTTGGCGAGGACGCTGAACGAGGGAGGCAGCCGTTCAGGATTTGGACTGCGGCAGAGCAAGACGCGTTCGACGCTGATTGTGACCGAGGTGGCGCTGGCGCTGGTGCTGCTGGTGGGCGCGGCCCTGCTGATCAGAACGTTCATCGCGCTGCGGGGAGTAAACCCGGGTTTCGATGCCCACAATGTGCTGACGATGGAGATGGCTTTGACGGGGCATCGCTACGAGCAGACGGCGGGTGTGGCGCAACTGATGCGCGATGGCCGGGAGCGGATCGGCGCGATTCCCGGAGTGTCGACTGTGGCAGTGACAAACTCGCTGCCACTGGTGGGAGGATTCGGCCTGCCCTTCATCGTGGTGGGAAGGCCGCTGACCGGTCCTGCAACGGGCGGGGCGGAGTGGAAGGCGATTTCGCCGGATTACTTCAATGCCTTCAAAATTCCCATCATTCGCGGGCGGGATTTTACGATGAACGATACTGCCGCGGCGCCTCCGGTGACGATCATCAATCAGGCGATGGTGAAGGAGTTCTGGAAGAAGGGCGAAGACCCTCTGGGGCAGCAGATCATCATCGGCAAGGGTGTCGGGCCGGAGTTTGAGGAACCGGCGCGCACGATTATTGGCATCGTGGGCGACGTGCGCGACGGAGGGCTGAACCGCGATCCGGGTTCGCTGATGATTGTGCCGCTGGGACAAATGACGGATGGGTTGACGCTGCTGAATTCGAAGGTTGCGCCGCTCACATGGGTAATGCGCACACGGCTGGACCCGCACCAGGTGTCGGCCGCGGTGATCGAACAGCTCAGGAACGCAAGCGGAGGCTTTCCGGTGGCGCGGGTGCGCACGATGGACGAGGTGGTGGTGAAATCGACGGCGCGGCAGGATTTCAATATGCTGCTGCTCACGATCTTTGGCGGGTCGGCGCTGGTGCTCGCTGCGATTGGAATTTATGGGCTGATGGCTTACTCGGTGCAACAGCGAATTCAGGAGATCGGGATTCGGATGGCGCTGGGAGCGGACCGCAACAGGATACGGCGCATGGTGGTGTGGCAGGGGATGCGGCTGGCGCTGGCGGGAGTGCTTCTCGGGGTGGGCGCGGCCTTTGCGCTGACTCACCTGATCGCCAGTTTCCTGTACGGAGTGAAGAACTGGGACCCGGCGGTGTTTATCACTGTGCCGGTGGTGCTGAGCCTGGTGGCGCTGGCCGCGGTGTGGATGCCGGCCATGCGGGCATCGCGGTTGGACCCGATGAGGGCGTTGCGAATCGAATAAGGCGCTTACCAGGTGAGGGCGCGCAGGGCGCTGACGCCGGCGCCGATGATGGCGGTTTCGTCATCGGGCTGCAGGACTTCGAGCGAAAAGCTTTGCAATGGGCTCATCTTGACCATGGTCTCAAGGTGGCTGCGCAAGATTGGCAGCTCGAGGAAACCTACGTTGTGGCCGGTGAAGTAGAAGCGCCCGGGACCGGCGAGGTGGATGAAGGACGCGGTGCCAGCGGCGAGAGCGCGATGCCACAGGTCAACGAATTCACGACAGCGGGCGTCGCCTTGCTTAGCGTGTTGGAACACCTCTTCGGGCTCGCGGTCGAGAAACCGCAGCCGCATCGCTCGATAGCCCATGATGCCTTCGAGATGGCCCACGCCGCCGCATCCGCAGAAGCGCTCTTTGGGATCGAGAGTGTCGGTGATATGGCCGCTTTCCCACACGCCCTCGACGTATGGCCAGCGACCGTAGCCTATGCCGTTGCCGATGGTCCAGACGCGCGTGAGTTTGTTGAGCTGGCCGCGGGTGGCGGCTACTCCGGCGGCGATGGCATCGGCATCGTTGGCGATATGTACCGGCGCCGTGATCCCGCGATCTGACAGGACCTTGCCCAATTCTTCGGCCATGCGCATGCCTTTGATCTGGGGCAGATTGGGGCTGTCTTCGACGATTCCGTGGCGAATCACGCCGGGAACGGCAACGCCGATCGCTTCTACCGGGCTGCTGGCGTCGGGTGCGAGGCTGGCGACGAGTGACGCGATTGTCTCGACAAGTTCACCGCCGGGGATGGTGACCAGGGCGTCCACTTCATCGGAGTCGGCGGGATAGCGCACGGGCTTGCCGGTGAGCTGATGGTTCTCCAACCGTCCAGCCACGATATGTTCGGTCATCACGACGCCTATGGCGATCGTCATTGCGTCCTCCTTGGGGACTTGTTTCGGGGAAAGCTCCTCTACTACTCCGACTGGTATCGGTGGAGGCGGCCGAGGCCATTGAATGCCGCTACTTTGTAGCACTCCGCCAGGGTCGGATAGTTGAAGACGGTGTCGACGAAGTAGTCGACAGTCCCTCCGAGGGTCATGACGGCCTGGCCGATGTGCACCAGTTCGCTGGCTCCTTCGCCGATGATGTGAACGCCCAGCACTTTTCGGGTGTCACGGTGGAAGACAAGTTTGAGGCGGCCCGTGGTATCGCCGCGAATCTGACCGCGGGCGGTTTCGCGATAGTAGGCCATGCCTACTTCGTAGGGGACGTCCTCGTCGGTGAGTTGCTCTTCGGTCTTCCCGATGAAGCTTATTTCGGGGATGGTGTAGATGCCGTAGGGATAAAAGCTGGGATTCGAACTGGTGGCTTTGTCGTCGAATGCGCGATGCGCGGCGATTCGCCCCTGCTCCATGGAGACGGACGCGAGGGCGGGGAATCCGACGACATCGCCTACGGCAAAGATGTGTTCGACCTTGGTCTGATAGTTTTCGTCGACGGGAATGCGGCCACGGTTGTCGGCTTCAAGGCCGGCGGCGGCAAGGTTGAGATCGTCGACGGCGCCTTGCCGGCCAATGGCATAGAGCAGGGCATCGCCGGATATGCGCTTTTTGCTTTCGAGGTTCGCAATTACAGTAGCGTCGGGGAGTTCCTCGACGCTCTGCACTTCTTCGCCGAGGCGGAGAGTGACGCGGCTGTCGCGCAGGTGATAGCTGAGAGCCTCAACAATTTCCTGGTCGGCAAACTCGAGGAGCTTGTTGCGTTTTTCGATAATGGTAACGCGCACGCCGAGAATGGCGAACATGCAGGCATATTCGACGCCGATGACGCCGCCGCCTACCACGATGAGGGAGCGAGGCAAGGCGGGCAGATCGAGAACCTGGTCGCTATTGATGATGGTACGGCCGTTGATAGGAACCTTGGGTGATGAGGACGGGCGCGTTCCCACCGCGATAATGAGGCGGTCGGATTCAAGAGTCGTGTCGCCTTGTAGACCCTCGACGCGCACATGGCGCGGATCAAGGAACTGGGCGATGCCGTGCACGATGTCAATGCCGTTGCGGGAGAGTTGGGCTTCGGTGACGTCTACCTCGGTCTTGATCACCGCCTGGACGCGAAAGGCGAGATCGGCCATGGTGATCCTTTCCTTGACCCGGTAGTTCATACCGTAGACGGATCGGTAGTTGTAACCGGAGAGATGCAGAACCGCTTCACGCATGGTCTTCGAGGGGATGGTTCCGGTGTTGACGCAGACGCCGCCGACGACCGCTCGCGCTTCGACGACGGCTACGCGCTTCTTTATCTTGGCAGCGGCAACGGCGGCGCGCTGCCCAGAAGGCCCGGAGCCGATGACGGTCAGGTCGTACTTGACGGCGCTCATGCGAGTCTCTCCACAAAAGGTTCGATGCGGTACATCCCGCGGGGTAGCGCAGCGGGAAGCGGCGATGCGCCCATAAACCGGAGCCTACCATAGCGCGCGCATCGGGAGATGATCAAGCGGCAGATTCGATTATGAGATTGGGGGAGTTTAATTCGGTTCGGGATACTGAATCAGAGGCGCCTCGCCCTTGGGCCTGGAGGAGGCCGCAAGGGCGGGGACAAGGCGGACGGGGCGCCGCCAGATGATATTTGGGCGAGCGATTACGAGTGCGCGGGATTTAAGCCGTGTTTGAACCGAGGTTGGCTTTTGCCGCCGAGGGAGCCTCCGGATTGTTGATCGCTTTCCAGACGGAACTGGCGAATCATGCCGTCAAGATCGTTAGCCAGCGAGGCGAGGTTCTTGAGCGCTTCGACGGCTTCTTCCGCGCCCTGCGAATTTTCAACGGCAAGCTTCGAGATTTGTCCGGCCGACTCGGATATTTCGCTGGAGGCGGAGGTCTGTTCGGTTGCGGCGGTGGCGATGAGGTGAATCTGGTGCTCCACCTGCTTGGAGGACTCGATGATGGCTTCGAGACTGGTGCGCGCTCGGGCGGTTTCGCCGATGCCGGTTTCAACCGCAGCGCGGCTTTCTTCCATTACCTGGAGGGTGGAGCGGGTTTCTTCCTGGATACTGCGGATGGTGGTGGCGATTTCTTCGGTTGCGCTCTTGGTGCGCTCGGCCAGCCGGCGTACTTCTCCGGCGACCACTGCGAATCCACGGCCATGTTCGCCGGCGCGAGCGGCTTCGATGGCGGCGTTGAGGGCGAGAAGGTTAGTTTGCTCGCTGATCTCCTGGATGACGTTGACCACCTTGCCGATTTCCTCGGAGCGGTGCGCCAGCGATGTCATTTTTTCAGAAACGGTGCTGGTGGCGGCGGCGATCTTCTCCATGGTTTCGGCGGCAGTCTGCATCACCGCGCCGCCCTGGTCTGCGGTTTCGGCGGATACACGGCTGGCGGTGGCGGCGTTTTCGGCGTTGTGGCTGATTTCGCCAATGGTGGCGGTCATCTCCTGCGCTGCCGCGGCGATCTGGTTGGTTCGGCTGGATTGGGTATTGGCATTGCCGGCGGCCTGAACGGAGCGCGCGCTCATCTGGGTGGTGGCGGCTGAGAGTGTTTCCGCGCTCTGGGCCACGGAGAGCAACACATCGCTCATGGAGGTTGCGCAGGTGTTCAGAGCCTCACCAAGGCGGCCGATCTCGTCGGTTCCGGTTACGTTGATGTGCGGGGTCATATCTTTTGCGGCCAACCGCTGCAACGCGTCTTTGACGTGTTCGATCCGAGGTGCAATCAACCGCGTGAGGACGATGCCGATGAGCACGCAGAGTCCGACGATCAGAAGGGTGACAAACAGGTTGATCCAGATAGCACGGCCGCTGTTGTGCGAGGTGCCCGCACTGCTCGCTTCGGCTTCACTCACGTTGAAATTGAAGTCTTCTGCGGCCGCGCTCAATGCCTGGTTGACGACGGCGACGGTAGCGTCGGATGTGACCAGGTCCATTGCATCGCCGGTTTTTCCGGCCGCCAGCAGAGCATTGCCACGGTCGCTGATCTCGACGTATTGATCGAATGAAGCGGTGACCTTCTGAAAGAGCTCGCGTTCCTGCGGTCCGTTGACGAGCGGCTCGTAGGCCTTGATCGCGGCTCGATAATCAGCGAGTCCCTTCTGACGCGCAGAGTTGTCTTTAGCCGAACAAGCAGCGGTCTGACACATCAGCAAGGCGAGATCGTAACGCCGGGTTATGCCGATCGCATCTCGGATATTCGCAAGATGGACCACAGAAGGAAGGGCATATTCGGTCACGTCACGACTCTTGGCTTCAATGGCCCGAAGGGTGAAGTAGGTGAAAGCTCCGAGCCCGACACAGAGAATGCAGACGAAGCCAAAAGCCAATGAAAACTTGCGCGCGATGGGTATGTTGCGAAGGGCGGACATCTTGGAGATTCCTTTCCATGCCGAAGGTCCAGCATCTCGAGAAGGCCGAGAACCTCATCTGGCGAGGTTGCCATGAATGCCGGACAAACCCGTTCATCGGCGCGGAGGAAAGAAACTTGAAGGATCCGGCTCTGGCGAGGTGGGTTGTGACCGTCATGGATTGGCACGAGGTATGGAATACCGCTTGCCCGGGGCTGGGTAAATCGATATTCTTGGGACCGTCTTTGCCTGTGGCGAGAAAGGTTCCCCATGGTTGAACAGCTCTCAGTCTCCCCCCGTTACATTTCTAAGGCTGCGCTATCGCTTTTGGCTGGTCTGGCGGTTGTGGCGGGCGGGTTGCGGCTGGATGCGCAGACAGCCGGGCCTGCCACGCCAGCGCCCCGGCCGGCTTTTACGCCGACGCCGGAGATGCTGGCGATTCAGGCTGCATCTGAGAAGGATCATCAACGGGTGATGGACCAGCTCGGTATCAAGGAACTGCGGCCGGGCGCTGATGGGGACGCGAAGTCGCCGCGCGCGGCAAATTACGACGAATCGAAGGCGGATGTTTATCCCAAGTTGCCTGATCCGCTGCTGCTGGACAATGGCAAGCGGGTGACGACGGCCAAGATGTGGTGGAGCCAGCGAAGGCTGCAGATTGTGGAACTGTTTGACCGCGAGATCTACGGGCGCATGCCGGCGAATCTGCCCAAAGTTTCGTGGGAGCTGAAAAGCACGGCGAATGAAAAGAACGGCGATGTGCCCGTCCTGACCAAGACGCTCGTGGGCCACGTGGACAATTCTGCCGATCCGGCCATCAAGGTGAACATCGATCTCACGGTGACGACTCCGGCAAATGCCAAGGGTCCGGTGCCGGTAATCATGGAACTCGGGTTCAGCAAGGAATTCTTAGAGCAGCTGCGGAAGCGGTTTCCGCAGTTTGCACAGATGTAAGGCGAGGGGCCGACGTGGCAGCAACAGGTGCTGGCACGAGGATGGGGGTACGCCGAATATGTGCCGACGAGCGTGCAGCCGGACAACGGCGCGGGCCTGACGGAAGGCATTATCGGCCTCGCCAACAAGGGCCAGCCGCGCAAGCTGGACGATTGGGGAGCGCTGAAAGCCTGGGGGTGGGGAGCGAGCCGCGCGCTCGACTACCTCGAGACCGACAAGGCTGTCGACGCGAAGCAGGTGGGACTGGAGGGCCACTCGCGCTATGGCAAGGCCACGCTGGTGACCATGGCGTACGATCCGCGATTTGCAGTTGCGTATGTGAGTTCGTCGGGCGAGGGTGGCGCGAAGCTCTACCGGCACATCTTTGGCGAGCAGGTGGGCAACGTGGCCGCCGCTAACGAGTACCACTGGATGGCGGGGAACTTTCTCAAGTATGCCGGCCCGCTGACAACGGCTGACCTGCCGGTGGATGCGCATGAGCTGATTGCGTTGTGCGCCCCGCGGCCAGTGTTCATCTCGGGGGGTGCGACAAACGGCGATGGGTGGGTGGACGCGAAAGGGATGTTCCTGGCGGCCGCTGGTGCGGGGCCGGTATATCGCCTGCTGGGCAAGAAAGATATGGGCACGACCGAGTTTCCGCCGATGGAGACGGGATTGATGGATGGCGACATTTCATTCAGGCAGCACGCGGGAGGGCACACTCCGGGGCCGAACTGGCCGACATTTCTGAGCTTCGCGGCGCGCGATCTGCATGCTTCGGGAGAAGGTGCGAAGGGACAGGCGGCTGCGACGGACGTTGTCGTGCCAGCCCCGGTTCACCTGACTGCGGAGCAGGACCGCAAGCGAATGCTTGACCTGCTGGGCCTCAAGGAGGCGGAGCTGCGACGGAGGCCGGACGGCGATGCCAAGTCGCCGAATTCGACTAACTACGATGAGTCGAAGGCGAATGTGTTTCCGAACCTGCCCGATCCTCTCGTTCTCAAGAACGGCAAGAAAGTGACGTCGGCCGAGAGCTGGTGGAACGAGCGACGCCCTGAGATCGTCATGGATTTTGAACACGAGATTCTAGGCCGTGCGCCGGCGAATCTGCCCGGAGTGAAGTGGGAGGTGGTGAGCAGCGTTCATGAAAAATACGCCGGGATTGCGGTTGTCATCAAGCGGCTGCTCGGCCACGTGGACAACTCCACTTATCCGCTGATCACGATCAACATCGACATGACGCTGATGACGCCGGCCAATGCTCCGGGACCGGTTCCGGTGGTCATGGAACTGGCGTTCGATAAGGACTTCAAGACGGCCAACCAGAGGCCTATGCCGGAGAACCTGCCGGTGGGACCGGGGTACTACGGGGTGCCGTGGAAGCCGGTGCTGGAGAAGGGTTGGGGGTTCGCGTTGCTGTCTCCCACGAGCTACCAGGCAGACGACGGCTCGGGGCTGACCGAGGGCATTATCGGGCTGATGAACAAGGGCCAGCCGCGCCAGCCGGATGACTGGGGCGCGCTGCGGGCGTGGGCCTGGGGCGCAAGCCGGGCGCTGGATTATTTGGAGACCGATCGGGCGGTCGATGCGAAGCAGGTGGCGCTGGCGGGTCATTCGCGATTTGGCAAGACGGCGCTGGTCGCCATGGCGTATGACCCCCGGTTCGCTATCGTCTACAGCAGCTCTTCGGGCGAGGGCGGGGCGAAGCTGTACCGGCACATCTTCGGCGAGCAAATGCCTAACCTGGCGGGTCCGGCACTGTATCACTGGTTTGCCGGAAACTTCCTGCGTTATGCGGGCCCGCTGACGCCGGGCGATCTGCCGGTGGACAACCATGAGCTGATTGCCCTGTCTGCGCCGCGCCCGGTGTTTATCGGCGGAGGCGCGAGCGTAGGGGACGGATACAGCGACCCGAGGGGGGATGCCTGGGCGGACTCCAAGGGCATGTTTTTGGCGGAGGTGGCTGCCGGGCCGGTTTATCGGCTGGTGGGTGAGAAGGACCTGGGGACAGCGGTGCTTCCGCCGCTGGAGACCGCGCTCATCGACGGTGATCTGGGCTTCCGACAGCATCCGGGCGGACATACGCCGGTTCCCAATTGGGCGGCATTTCTGGCGTTTGCCGATCATTACCTGCATGCGCCGGTGGATAAGCCGGTGCTGGCGGAAGGCGCACGATAGATCGGGTGACTCTGGCTGGACGAAAAGAAGGAATCCGGGGAACCAAATGTTGAGTTTAGGTCCTCGATTGTGTCAGAGTTCCACTATGGACAAAGGTGCCGTCATCGAGGTGCTACGCAAGCATGAGGCCGAATTGAAGGCTTCCGGCATCGTTCATCTGCGCCTGTTCGGATCGTTGGTTCGTGGTGAGGCTACTCCCCAATCCGATGTCGATCTAATGGCGGATATCGATCGGTCCAAGCGTCTGACGCTAGTTTCCATGGCCTATCTGGAAAACCGGCTCAGCGACATGCTGGAAGCGAAAGTGGATCTCTCACTGGCGGACTCGATGAAGGAGTCTGTGCGCGCACGGGTCGTGCACGAGGCCATCGATGCCTTTTGAGGATACCAAATCGCATCTCCAGGACATCTTCGAGAGCATCGCTCTTATCGAGCAGTTTGTGAATGGGATCGATTTGGAAGCGTATCGGCGGGACAGCAAGACGCAAGCTGCTCGAACGCAAGCTGCTGATCATCAGCGAAGCAGCTATTCGACTGAAGGATGCAGCCGACCTCCTCTGTCCTGGGGTGCCTTGGCGTGACATTCGAGGGATAGGTAATTGGCTGCGACATCAATACCATCGTATTGATGCTGAAACAGTTTGGAATACGATTCAGGATGATCTACCACCGCTCAAGGCAGCGGTCGAGAGAGTACTGGACTCTTCCGCGCCCGATTAGCCGGGCACCTTCATGAACCGGCCGCCGTTGAAAGCTATCTGAGATACAGATCAGAGCGGTTTCGACATCACGATGCAGTGGCATTCCTGGCCGCCTTTGATGGGGTAGGGATAGACGAATTCATCAGTGCCGGTATCGACGAAACCGAGCTTGCGGTAGAGGGGCGGCAACTCGGGGCGAAGGCTGAGAACAGTGATGTCGACGGCTTCGCAGCCGTGGCGGCGAAGATGGTTTTCGGCGGCTTCCATCATGCGGCGGCCGAAGCCCGAGCGCTGGTGGGCAGGATCGACGGCGAGCATTCCCGAGTACCCGCGATTGCCGCGCAATTCAATGTAGATCGAGGCAACCAGCTGACCATCGGCATCTTCGGCGGTGAGGATGGTGCCCTTTTCCATTGACGCTGCGAGGCGCTGCTCGTCGGTTCGAGGTCCGGAAAGAAACGTCTCGACCGCGAAGGCCGCATTGATGAGCGGGATCAGGCGCGGTCGATCGGCGGCGGTTGCAACCCGTATGAGCCGGATTGTTGCGGATTCTGAAGTGGACTTATCTGTCATTTCGCAGCCCTGAGGAAGTTGTGGTTATCGCTGGCGGATTGTCTCCGATGCGATTTTATATTGCAGGAAGATGAGATCGAGGAATCGATCGAATTTGTATCCTACTTCGCGCAAGTGGCCGGCGCGTTCAAACCCGAACCGCTCGAGAAAGCGGAGCGAAGCGACATTTTCCGAATCGACGCCGGCGATCATGGAATGTTTATTGATCGCTGCCGCACGATCGATGAGCAACCTGAGCAGGGCTGAACCTACTCCCATGCCGCGCGAGGCGGAATGGATGTGGACAGTGCCCTCGACGGTAAAGCGGTAACCCGGCCAACTGCGAAAATCTCCGAAGGTCGCATAGCCGGCGATGCGGGTGGCTTCTACCGCAACCAGGACGGGATAGCCCTGATCAAGCCGGGTTCGCCACCATGCGATGCGTTCTTCAAGAGTGGCGGGGCGGTCGCTGTAGATTGCGGTTGAGTTGGTGAGGATTTCGTTGTAGATTGCCGTGATTTCGTCCAAATCGGCTAGAACGGCATCTCTGATCTCCATGGGAAGCAATTCTCTCTTTCGTTCAGGAATCCGTGGAATCCCATAGTAGCGTCAAGCAGGGAGCAGT
>WNGR01019263.1_pt1 | contig 17414 bp, 17 predicted proteins | sample 5407581 | NCBI WGS metagenome assembly WNGR01 (sample SAMN13153383, study PRJNA577476) | soil metagenome | isolation source: 80 cm soil or saprolite under Garry oak tree replicate 2 | place: USA:California | collected 2016-06-15 | reverse complement strand
ATCTGACCGGCAAGCAGCTCGATCGGCTCGTCCTCGTGCAGGATGCCCAGGTCGATGAGCCGGTAGTACTCCTTTCGCGTCCAGCGCCGCGTGCGCACGGGATAGCTCGACATCGCGCCCATGCTAGGCGCGGCGTGCGTGAGCCGTCAATGTCCTTGATCTATGACGTCGCGTGCGTCGCGGAGGGGCTCGCGCCAGTGCCAGCACCGCACGGCTTCGGCGCCATGCTCCACCGCCACCGCGCCCGCGTAGCCCGGCCCGAGCGCGAGCTGGCGGACCGTCCAGCCGGCCGGCGGCGTGTCGCGCATGGCGTCGAGCCCGCGTCCGATCGCCTTCGCGTACGCCTCCCGCGCGGTCCACAGGGCGAAGAACGTCTCGTGCAATGCGTTTCACATGGCAACGGGCGCTCCCACCACCCCGTCGGCCTCGAGCCGCGCCGCGACGCGGAACAGCACGGCCTCGTTGAACGGCGCCGCGATCAGCTGCACGCCGACGGGCAGCGCCCCCGCCGACACCAGCGGGACCGAGATCACGGGCAGGCCGATGAACGACAGCGGCTGGGTGAAGACGCCGAGGTGGCCGCGCGTGGGCACCTCCGTCCCGTCGATCCGGGTCGTCCACGGCGCGCCGATCGCCGGCGCCGTCCACGGCGTCGTGGGCGCGAGCAGCACGTCCACCTCGCGAAAGACCTCGGCGACGCGCGCCCGGTACCACGCGCGGAAGCGCTGCGCGCGCAGGTAGGCGGCGGCCGGGAGCAGCGCGGCGGCCAGTAAGCGGTCGCGGATCATCGGATCGAAGTCGGCGGCGCGTGCCCTGAGGTTCTCGAGGTGGTAGGCGCTGCCCTCGCACGCGGTGATCACCTGCGCGGCCGCGCGGGCGCGGTGCGCCTCGGGCAGGCTCACCTCGCGGCGGGCGCCGAGCGCCGCGGCGACGCGCGTCACGGCCGCCAGCGCCTCGTCGGCGGCCAGCCGCGCGAAGTGGCCGCCGGCGACCGCGAGGCGCAGCCCGTCGATGCCGCGCTCGAGCTCTCCCGAGCAGCGCGGCGGCGGCAGGGTCGAGCACGCGGGATCGAGCGGGTCCGGCCCGGCGATCGCGTCGAAAGCCGAGGCGAGGTCGGCCACGTGACGCGCGAACGGTCCGACGTGGTCGAACGACCACGCGAGCGGCACCACGCCCGCGCGCGACACGCGTCCGAAGGTCGGCTTGAGCCCGAACACGCCGCAGAGCGCCGCCGGCACGCGGATCGAGCCGTTGGTATCGGTGCCGAGGGTGAGGGGCACGAGGCCGCCGGCCACGGCCGCCGCCGAGCCGCCCGACGAGCCGCCAGCGATCCGCGACGGGTCGCGCGGGTTGCGCGTCGGGCCGTAGTGCGTGTTCTCCGTCGAGAAGCCGTAGGCGTACTCGTCCATGTTGAGCGCGCCGACCAGCACCGCGCCGGCCGCGCGCAGTCGCGCGACCGCGGCGGCGTCACGCGTCGCCGGCGGGTGGCCGGCGTTGATCTTCGAGCCGGCGAGGGTCGCGAGCCCGGCGACGTCGAAGAGGTTCTTGGCCGCGAACGGCACGCCGGCGAGCGGTCCCGGATCGTCCCCCGCCGCCAGGCGCCGGTCGATCGCGTCGGCGTCGGCCAGGGCGCGCTCGCCCAGCACGGCCGTGAAGGCGTTGAGCGCGCCATCGCGCCGCGCGATCCGCTCGAGCGCGCCGGCCACGACGTCGCGCGCGCGGGTCTTGCCGGCGCGCACGGACGCGGCGATCGACCGCGCGGACGTCGTCGCGTCGATCATGGATCGAAGCGCGGCGCCGGCTCGATCGGCTCCGGCAGCGCGAACTCGTCGAGGAGCAGCACCGCGGCCAGGAGCCCGGCGAGGTGCTGCGCCACGGCCGCTCGCGACTCGGGCGCGATGGTCAGCCCGACCTGTGCCGCCAGCCGCTCGACGTCGGCGTCGGTCACGCGAACGGGCTCGCTCACGTCGTCCTGCGCGCGGCGACGTAGGCGCGCCAGCCGCCGAACTTCGTGATCTCGCGCTGCCCCTCGCACAGGATCGGCTCGCCGAGGACGCCGAGCGTCTCGTCGCCATCCGGGCGGCTCGGCGAGCAGCAGCGACGCGAGTCCCGCCGCCGGCACGCTCCACACCTCGAGCGCGATCGCGGCGCCGCCCTCGCGCACACGCAGCATCGCGGGGTGGCGATCGCCGATCGACCACAGCCGGTACTCGGGGACGGTGGCGGCCTCGCGCAGGAAGCGCGCGCCGGCGGCGGTAAGATTGCCGTTGAGCTCGAGACCACGCATGAGCGTGCCGTTAACGGCCAGCGGGATGTCTGACGGGGAGCTCACGCCGCCGGTTCTCCGCCCGACCGTCGGGCGCCGGAGCCCTGCGCAGGCGCCCCGACGGCAAATCCAAAGTGACACGCGGCGAGATGGTCGGCGGCCGGTCCGGGACGCAACACCGGCATCTCGCGGGTGCAGCGCTCGACGCCGTCGGGGCAGCGGCCGTGGAACCGGCACACCGTTGGCGGCGGGTCGATGGGGCTGCGCGGCTCGCCGACGAGCGCGATGCGCGCGCGGCGCGCGGCCGGGTCGGGCGCGGGCACCGCCGACATCAGCGCGCGTGTGTACGGATGCGCCGGCCGATCGAACACCTCCTCCGAGCGTCCGCTCTCCACGATCTTGCCCAGATACATGACGAGGACCCGGTCGGTCAAGAGGCGCACGAGGTTGAGGTCGTGGGACACGAAGAGATAGCTCATGCCCAGCCGGTCGCGCAGCTCGGCCAGCAGGTGCAGGATCGTCGCCTGCACCGAGACGTCCAGCGCCGACGTCGGCTCGTCGAGCACGAGAAGCCGCGGGCGCAGGGCGATGGCGCGCGCGATGCCGACGCGCTGCTGCTGGCCGCCGGAGAGCTGGTGCGGAAAGCGACCGAGCAGCTCGCGCGGCAGCCCCACGAGGTCCGCCAGCTCGGCGACGTGATCGGCCAGCGCCGCGCGCTGCGCCGGGGTACCGAGGCGCCGCAGCGGCTCGGCGATCGTGTCGAAGGCGGTGAAGCGCGGGTTGAGGCTGTCGGCGGGGTCCTGGAAGACCATCTGGATCAGCCGCCGCTCCGGCGCGTGCGTGAACTGCGCGGGCGGGATGACGCCGACGTCCCGCCCCGCGAAGACGATGCGGCCGTCCGACGGGTCGAGGAGCCGGGTCACGAGCCGCACGAGCGTGGACTTGCCGCACCCCGACTCGCCGACGAGGCCGACGGACTCGCCGCGCTCGATCGTGAACGACACATCGTCGACGGCGTGCACGCGCCGCTCGCTGCCCCGCACGGGGAAGCGCTTGGTCAGCGCGCGGACGTCGAGGAGCGCGCTCACAGCGGCCTCGCGCACGCGACGACGTGGCCGGGGGCCACGACCTCGCGCGGCAGCGGCGGCCGATCGCAGACGGCGGCCGCGCGCTCGCACCGCGTGCGGTAGCGGCACGGCGTCGTCTCGCCGCGCAGATCGGGCACCGCGCCGGGGATCGGCGTGAGGTCGGCGAGCTTCGCGCCGGCGCGCGGCGTCGAGGCGAGGAGCCGGGCGGTGTAGGGATGGCGCGGCCGCGCGAAGAGCATCCGCGCGGGCGCCTGCTCCACGACGTGACCCGCGTGCATGACCACGATCCGGTCGCAGCGCTCGGCGACGACGGCGAGGTCGTGCGTGATCATGATCGTCGCCATGCCGGCCGTCCGCGACAGATCGCCGAGCAGGTCGAGGATGCCGGCCTGGGTCGTGACGTCGAGCCCGGTGGTGGGCTCGTCGGCGATGAGGAGCGCCGGCGAGCACGCGACGGCGAGCGCGATCATCACGCGCTGGCACATTCCGCCCGACAGCTCGAACGGGTAGGCGTGGTAGCGCCGCTCGGGGTCGGGGATCTGCACGCGCGCCAGCAGCTCGAGCACGCGGTCGCGGCGCCTGGCGCGCGGGAGGTTGGCGTGACGCTCGAGCACGTCGGCGATCTGTTTGCCGACGGGGCGGATGGGATTGAGCGCGGTGCGGGGGCTCTGGAAGATCATCGACAGCTCGCGGCCGCGGTACTCGAGGAGCTGGCCGGCGCTCGCGGTGAGCAGATCGAGGCCGCCGAATACCGCGCGGCCCGACGTCACCCGCCCCGCCGGCGGCAGCAGGCCGAGCACGGTGAACGCCGTCACCGACTTGCCCGAGCCGCTCTCGCCGACGATGCCGACCGTCTCGCCCCTCGCGATACTGAATCCGACGCGCTCGAGCGCGCGGACGACGCCGTGGCGCGTGCGGAACTCCACCGACAGGTCCTCGACGGACAGGAGCGGGACCGCGCTCACGTGCGCCGCCGCGGGTCGATGAGGTCGCGCAGCCCGTCCCCGAGCAGGTTGAAGCAGAAGACGGCGAGCATCAGCGCCAGGCCGGGGAAGAGCGCGATCCACCACTCTCCGGACACGATGAAGGCGGCGCCCTCGGCGACCATGATGCCCCACTCCGGCGTGGGCGGGCGGACGCCGAGGCCGATGAACGACAGGCCGGCCGCGTTGAGGATCGCCCAGCCGAGGTTCAGCGAGGCCTGCACCATCATCGGGGGCAGGCAGTTGGGGAACACGTGGACGGTGAGGATGCGCGCGGAGCCGTTGCCTGAGAGCCGCGCCGCCTCCACGAAGCCGGCTTCACGCCGCACGTTGACCTCGGCCCGCGCCATGCGCGCGTAGAACGGCAGGTTGATGATGGCCGTCGCGTACACGATGTTGGCGAGCGTGTTGCCGAGCGCGGCCACGATGGCCATGGCGAGGACGAACAACGGGAAGGCCATGATGGTGTCGGTGACGCGCGTGACGATGCGGTCCGTCCAGCCGCCGAAGAACCCGGCCGACGCGCCGAGCACGCTGCCCACCACGAACGACAGGGTGACCGCCGAGAGCGAGATAGCGAGGTCCAGCCGCGTGGCCACCAGCACGCGGCTCAGGATGTCGCGGCCGACCTGGTCGGTCCCGAACCAGTAGCGCGCCGAGGGCGGCTCGAGCTTGCGCGCGGTGTCGCTGGCCAGCGGATCGTGCGGCGCGAGTGACGGCCCGACGAGCGCCAGGAGGATCAGGACGACGAACAGTCCGAAGGCCACCGCCGTCACGGGATTCTCGCCCAGCACGTAGCGGCCGTGCCGCAGGAGCGCGCTCACGCCTCGATCCGCACGCGGGGATCGACGAGCCCGTAGACGATGTCGATGGTGAGGTTGAGGAAGACGTAGAGCGTGGCCATCAGCAGCACGAAGCCCTGCACGGGCGCATAGTCGGAGGCGATGAGCGCCTCCAGCGCATACGAGCCCACGCCGGGCCACGCGAAGACCTTCTCCACCAGCACGTTGGCGCCGAGCAGGAACGAGAACACCATGCCGAGCAGCGTGATCACGGGCAGCAGGGCGTTGCGCAGCGCGTAGGTGACGAGCACCGTGCGCGGCGCCAGCCCCGCCGCACGCGCGGTGCGGATGAACTCGCTGCCGAGGACGCCGAGCATCGAGGCGCGCGTCATCCGGGCGATCGGCGCCATCGCGAACAGCCCCAGGGTGACGGCCGGCAGCGCCAGCTGGCGGAGCGCCGCCCACGCCAGCGCGCCGTCGTGCGCGAGGACGGCATCGACGACGAAGAACCCGGTGACCTGGCGCGGCGCCGTCGAGAACGCGTCGAGGCGGCCGAGCGGCGCCGGCGCCCAGCCGAGCAGGAAATAGAAGACGTAGACGAGGAGCAGGCCGGTGAAGAAGATCGGCAGCGACACGCCTGCCGTCGTCACGACGCGCGCGAGGTGGTCGACCCACGAGCCCGGCCGCGTGGCCGACAGCACGCCGAGCGGCAGCGCCACCGTCACCGCCAGCGTGAGCCCGGCCAGTGTCAGCTCCAGCGAGGCGGGCAGGCGTGTCGCGAGGTCGCGCAGCACGGGCTGGCCGGTCGTCAGCGACGTGCCGAGGTCGCCGCGCGCCAGGTCCCGGACGTAATACACGAACTGCTCGGGCACGCTCTTGTCGAGTCCGAGCCGCGCACGGATCTCCTCGATGGCTTGGCGGGTCGCCGCCGGCCCGGCGAAGAACGCCGCGGGGTCGCCCGGCAGCGCGCGATTCAGCAGGAAGGTGACGACGATCACGCCCAGCAGCCCCGGCACGGCGAGCGCGAGCCGCCGGCCGGCCAGCCGGAGCAGCGCCATGCCCGCCTACTCCTTCGACAGCTGACGGTAGTCCAGCTGCCGGTGGAACCAGTACTGGTAGCCCTTCACGTTCTTCTGCATCGCCACGTCGAGCAGCGGCTGGTAGACGGGCACGCGCGGGACGTCGGTGATCTCGATCTTCGCGAAGCCGCGCACGAGCTCGCGGTACTTCTTGGGATCCGTCTCGAAGCGCGCGGCCTCGATCAGCCGATCCATGTCCGGGTTCTGATAGGACGACGTGTTGAAGACGGCGTTCTGGCCGTGGAAGTTCCAGAAGAAGAAGTACTCGGGATAGTTCAGCCACCCGCCGAAGGCGTTGAGGAAGAGCGGCATCTCCTTCTTGAGCAGCATGTTCCGCCAGTTCGAGCCGGGGATCTTCTCGATCGTCGTCTTGATTCCGATCTGGCCGAGTGATTCCTGGACGAGCACCGCCGTCGGCTCGTTGATCGTCGCGAAGCCCTGGTCGAAGGACAGCGTGGTCTCGAACCCGTTCGGGAAGCCGGCGTCCGCCATCAGCGCTTTCGCCTTCGCCATGTCCGTCTTGTACGGCGAGGGGAACAGGTCGTGACCGTAGGTGAGGCTCACGATCGGGTTGCCCGTCAGCAGCACGCCGCGCCCGAACACGGCGGTGGAGAAGATCTTCTCGTACGGGACGGCGTGCGCCACCGCCTGACGAACCTTGAGATTGTTGAACGGCGGGTTCTTGACGTTCATGCCGACGTACGCGAACGCGTTCTCCACCGGATGCGAGACGACGGCCAGCTTGCCGGCCTTGGCCATCTCCGCGAAGTCCTTGGGGGGCAGGTCGAACGAGATGTCGGCGTCTCCGCGCTCGAGCAGGGCGCGGCGGTTGCCCGCCGACGGCACCTCGCGCACGATCACGCGCCGGATCTTCGGCAGCGGCCCCGACTTCCAGTCGTCGAAGCGGACGTAGACGGTGTCCTGGCCGGGCTTCCACGCGACCACGGCCAGGCCCGGCATCGTCATCTTGTCCTTGCGAACGAAGGTGACGCGGAACGTGTAGTCGTCGACCACGACGAACTGTTCCGGCTTCTCGAGCGAGCCGGCCTTCATCTGGAAGGTCGGAAAGCCGCCGACGGTGACCGCGCGATCAAACGACCACTTCACGTCCCTCGCCGTCACCGGCGTGCCGTCGTGAAACCTGGCGTCGCGGCGCAGCTTGAAGGTGACCGACAGGCCGTCGGGCGCGAGCGTCCAGCTCTCGGCGAGCTCCGGCTTGAGCGAGTTGTAGTCGTACATCCTCGAGCCGTCGGGCAGCCGCTTCACGCCGTACGTCAGCAGGCGGTCGTAGAGGTTCCACGACGCCTGGTACGCGGGCCGGTTGGCGCCCACGCCGTGGATGTCCATGGAGTTGGGGCCGGACTCGACGATGACGATCAGCGTTTCCTGGCGGCCCTGGGCGCTCACGGGCGCAGCCGGGGCGAGCAGGGTCGCCGCGCTCAGGACCAGCGTGCCGAGCACTCGCATCATGAGCGTCCTCCGGTGCGGCTGAGTGAGTTCGCGGGCCGATCTCCCGTGCGCCGTTGCACCGCGGAGCGCTTGCTGCATTGCCCGCGGCTTTCTCGGCAAGGCGCGTGCCGGACGCGCTCGCGTGAGGAATCGCGGACTTGACCGTGCGGGACGTCACGGCCCTGCTCACGGGGTGAGCACGCGAGATGGCGCTGCTCATTCGACGAGCAGGGTGAGGCGGTTCGGTCACGCCGAAGTGCGCGCCGTTGCGACGATGCGGCCGTCGGCGCGGCGCGGCATGCGCCTTGCTCGCTTCACGAGCGTCCCGCGACGCTGCGGTCGCGGCCCCCGGTCACCGACGCCCGGAAACGAATCGAGACCAGGGGGCGCGAATGCACAAGATCGAGGCAGAGCGGGACGACATCCTCGAGCGCGCGGTCGAGCGCTCGATCGAGCACGCGGTCTTCGGCGGCGAGCTGGGTCGCCGCGCCTTCATCGCACGCGTGGGCGCCTCGACGGCGGCCGCCGCGCTCGCCTCCGTCTTCCCCCTCGGCGCTGCGCGCGCACTCGCGCAGGAGAAAGCCGGGCCGCCGGAGAAGAAAGACCTCAAGGTCGGCTTCATCCCGATCACCTGCGCGACGCCGATCATCATGGCCGAGCCGATGGGCTTCTACAGGAAGCACGGACTCAGCGTCCAGGTGACGAAGGCCTCGTCGTGGGCGATGATCCGCGACCTCTCGATCAACGGCGAGACGGACGCCACGCACATGCTCTCGCCGATGCCGCTCGCGATCTCGCTCGGCGTCGGCTCGCAGTCGGTGCCCTACACAAGTCGGTGAAGTCGCCCGCGGAGATGAAGGGCTTCAAGTTCGGCGTGCCGTTCGACTTCTCGATGCACAACTTCCTGCTGCGCTACTACCTGGCCGAGGGCGGCGTGGACCCGGACAAGGACGTGCAGATCCGCGCGGTGCCGCCGCCGGAGATGGTGGCGAATCTCCGGGCCGGCAACCTCGACGGCTATCTCGCGCCCGATCCGTTCAACCAGCGCGCGGTCTTCGAGGAGGTCGGCTTCATCCACCTGCTGTCCAAGGACATCTGGCCGGGGCACCCCTGCTGCGCGTTCGCGGCCAAGCGCGAGTTCGCTTCGAGCGCGCCGAACACGTTCCGCGCGCTGCTCGCCGCGATCGTGGACGCCACGCAGTACGCGCGGGATCGGAAGAACCGCAAGGAGATCGCGGCCGCCATCGCGCCGAAGAACTTCCTCAACCAGCCGGTGGAGGTGCTCGAGCAGGTGCTGACCGGCGTGTTCCCGGACGGCCTCGGCAACACGAAGAACGTGCCCGATCGCATCGACTTCGACCCGTTCCCGTACCACTCGATGGCGATCTGGATCCTCACGCAGATGAAGCGCTGGGGCTACCTCAAGACCGACGTGACATACAAGAAGGTGGCCGAGGAGGTGTTCCTGGCGAGCGCGTGTCGCGACACCCTGAAGGCGCTCGGCTACAAGGCGCCGGACACGGCCTCGGTCAAGCACGCGTTCGCGCTCGGCAAGACGAAGGTCTTCGATCCCGACCGGCCGGACGACTATCTCAAGTCGTTCGCGATCCGGAAGGCGTGATGCGGCGCGACCGGCTCCGCGTGGCCCTCTACTCGCTGCTGATCGGCGCCGTGCTGCTCGGCATCTGGCAGGCGGCGGTGGCCGGCAAGCCGGCGGGCAGGTCCATTCCGGGGCCGGCCGCGGTGGCGGCGACGGCCGCGCACATGCTCGCGCACCCGTTCTACGACAACGGGCCGAACGACAAGGGTATCGGGCTCCAGCTCGCGGCGAGTCTCGGGCGCATGGCCATCGGCTACACGATCGCCTCGGTCATCGCGGTCTCGCTCGGCGTGGTCCTCGGGCTGTCACCCGTGCTCTACCGCGCCGTGAACCCGTACGTCCAGGTGCTGAAGCCGATCTCGCCACTGGCGTGGATGCCGCTGTTCCTCTACACCATCCGGGACTCCGCGCAGGCGGCGGTGCTCGTCATCGTCATGTCGTCGCTCTGGCCCACGCTGGCCAACACGGCCTTCGGCGTCGCCTCGATCAAGCGGGACTACCTGAACGTCGCGGCCATCCTCCAGCTCTCGTGGCCGCGCCGGCTCGTGACCGTGATCCTGCCGGCGGCCGCGCCCGCAATCGTGGCCGGCCTGCGCATCTCGGTGGGCAGCGCGTGGGTGGCCATCGTCGCCGCCGAGATGCTCATCGGCGGCACCGGGATCGGCTACTTCGTCTGGAACGAGTGGAACAACCTGGCGCTCACGAGCGTGATCTTCGCGATTCTCGCCATCGGGGTCATCGGCGTGCTCCTCGACGCCGGCCTCGGCCGGCTGTCGCGGCGCCTGGCGTACACGGAATGAGCACGGGCATAGCTTCGCCGACCGTCGGGCGCTGGAGCCCTGCGAAGGCGCCCCGACGGCAAATCCAGTGACGTCCTATCTCCTCGTCGATCACGTGAGCAAGACCTTTCCGCCGGCGGAGGGGCGCGGCGACGGTCTCGACGTGTTCGACGACGTGACGCTGGAGATCGCCCGCGGCGAGTTCGTCACGATGATCGGCCACTCGGGGTGCGGCAAGTCCACGCTGCTGAACATCATCGCGGGCCTCGAGCGCCCCACGCGCGGCGGCGTCGTGCTCGAGGGGCGCGAGGTCACGCGCCCGGGCATGGACCGGATGGTCGTGTTCCAGAATTTCTCGCTCATGCCGTGGATGACGGCCTTCGACAACATCCGGCTCGCCGTGCGCGCCGCGCACCCGGGGTGGGCGCGCGCGGAGGTGGCCGCCCACGTCCAGCGCTGGGTGGAGATGGTGGGCCTCGGCGGCGCGGAGTCCAAGCGCCCGGCCGCGCTGTCCGGCGGCATGCGGCAGCGGGTGGGACTGGCGCGCGCGTTCTCGACGGAGCCGAAGGTGCTCCTGCTCGACGAGCCCTTCGCCCAGATCGACGCGCTCACGCGCGGCGTGATCCAGGACGAGCTGGTGCGGATGTGGTCGGCGACCCGTAACACAGTCTTCATGGTGACCCACGACGTGGACGAGGCAATCTTGCTCTCGGACCGGATCGCCCTCATGACGCGGGGTCCACAGGCGAAGCTGGCGGAGCAAGTGGAGGTGAAGCTGGCGCGGCCGCGACGGCGCGCCGACCTGATCGATGACCCGGAGTTCCTCCGGCTGCGCACGCACATTCTGCGCTTCCTGGTGGAAGGCTCGCTCACTCTCACGTAACGGCGTCAAGGAGGACGACCATGGACCGAACGGCGGCACTCGAGCAGATCCGCGCCGCGCGCGTGGCGCGCGGCGTGAGCTACGAGGACCTCGGCAAGGCGATCGGCACCAAGGACCCGACGTACCTCGCGGCCGCGCTGCACGGCCAGCACCGGCTGTCCGCCGACGAGGCGAAGAAGCTGGCGGCCACCGTCGGCGTGCCCGTCGAGACCGCGATGGCGACGACGGCGATCCCGCTGCGCACCGACTTCCCGCTCACCACCGATCCGTTCAAGTACCGGCTCATGGAGCTGGTCGGCGTGTACGGCGACGCGCTTCGCGAGCGCTGCAACGAACTGTTCGGCGACGGCATCTTATCTGCGATCGACTGCGTCGTGAAGCTCGAGAAGAAGGGCGAGCGCGGCGTGCTGACCATCGACGCGAAATTCCTCCACTACAAGGAATACTAAGGAGGCAGCATGGCGGACGGGGACGGCGGCCGTAACGGAACGGGAATCGGATTGCTCGCACGAGCGGTGGCCGACGCCGTCCCCGGCATCGTGGAGCACCTCTGCGCGGCCAACAATCCACGGGTGCACCGCGAGGCCCTCGCGCTGCTCGAGCGCCCACTGCTCGCCCACGTGCTGGCGCTGACCGGTGGCAACCAGCTCCGGGCCGCCCGCATGCTCGGGCTCAATCGCAACACGCTGCGCAAGCGCTGTCGCGAGCTGTCACTGCCGGCCACGCGCGTGGTCCGGCGGCCGCGGGTGAGGGCGAGCGCCCCGCCGACAGCGTAGCGGCGCGCCTTCGAGGAGCGCCCCGGGTTTCCCGGGGCGCGCCGAGCGTTGGCCGGGGGAGTCCGAGGGGGGCGTAGCCCCCTTCGCTTGAATGATCAGGGGGCCATGTCGGGGCCCCCCACGTGATCGTCCGGCGGCCGCGGGTGAGGGCGAGCGCCCCGCCGACAGCGTAGCGGCCCCGGGTTTCCCGGGGCGCGCCGAGCGCTGGGCGCTTCGCCGCCCTGCGCCTAGCGCCGCGCCGACTCAGCCGCGAAGGCCTCGATCTGGTCGGGCAGGCCGAAGACGCGCACGACGTCGCCCGCGCGCAGCGTCGTCTCGGGCGGCGGGTTGAGCACGAGCCCGTCCGCGCGCCGGACGGCGACCACCGTCACGCCGAAGCGCTCGCGGATCCGCGCGTCGCTGAGCGACTGGTCGGCGACGCCGCCCTTGCGGAGCGTCAGCTCGCGCACCTCCGGCAGCGGGACGGCGGCAGCGGCGTCGCCGGCGTCGGCGCGCTCCATCGCGCTGCGATACCGCTCGAGGTAGGCGATCGTGCGGTCCTTGGGCAGTCCGAGAGCGGCGAGCGCATGGCGGATCAGCGTGGCCGAGGCCTCGAGCTCGGGTTGGATGATCTCGGTGGCGCCTTTCGCGCGCAGCGCCTCCGCCTCGGCGCGACCGTGAGCGCGCGCGAGCAGCGGGACGTCGGCGCGGAGCGCGCGCACGGCGGCGACCGCGAGACGCGCGCGCTCGATCTCCGGCAGGGCCACGATGACGAGCGGCGCCCGCGCGACCCCCGCCCGCGCCAGCAGCTCGCGATGCGCGGCGTCGCCGAAGACGCACGGGACGCCCCGTGCGCGCAGTTGCGCGCAGATGTCGGGATCCCGCTCGATGACAGCGTAGGGGATTTCGAACGTCTCGAGGGCCTCGCCGATCTCGCTCCCCACGCGTCCGAATCCACAGAGGACGACGCCGCCGGCCCGGGTGGACTCGGCGACCGACGGTCCGCGCGCGCGGAAGTGCCACAGGGCGTCGAGCCAGTCCGGGACGTGGCGGACGAGCAGCGCGTTGAACAGGATCGAGAAGAGCGAGGCCGCCAGCGTGGCGTTGTAGACGTCGTCGCCGACGAGGCGCGCGCCGCGTGCGACCTGCACGAGGATGAACGAGAACTCGCCGATCTGGGCGAGCCCGACGCCGACCCGCGCCGCCGTCGACCACGGGTAGCCGAAGAGCCGCACGATGGCGGAGCGGATGACGGCTTTGCCGACGACGATCAACACGATGAGCGCGGCCAGCAGCGGCAGGTTGGCCGCCACGGTGAAGGGGTCGACCAGCATTCCGACGGTGACGAAGAACATCGCGACGAAGACGTCGCGCAGCGGCAGCAGGCGCGCGATGGTCTCGTGCGCGTAGTCGGAGGTGCTGATGATGAGCCCGGCCAGGAAGGCCCCGAGCGCGACCGACAGACCCACCGCCTGGGTGAGGGCGCCGGTGCCGAGGCCGACGGCGAGGACGACGAGCAGGAACAGCTCGTCGTTGTGCGTGCGCGCCACGCGACGCATGAGCGCCGGGACGACGCGCGCGGCCAGGAATAACGCGGGGACGAGCACGAGCGCCGCCTTGCCGAACGCGATCGCCACCGCGAGGGGCCGCTCCGTCACCCCCGCGCCGAGCGCGGGCAGCAGAACGGTCATCGCGACGACGGCGAGGTCCTCGACGAGCGAGATGCCGATCATCACGCGGCCGTAGCGGGTGTGCAGCTCGCCGCGGTCCATGAGAAGCCGCACGAGCACCATGGTGCTGGCCACGGAGATGACGAGGCCGACGGCGAGCCCCTGCCCGGGCGGCCAGCCGAGCACGCCCCCGGCGCCGGCGCCCAGCGCGGCCGTCAGCACGATGCCCAGCGGTCCGCCGAGCAGCGCGACCCACCGGACGCGCAGCAGGTCGCGCAGCGAGAACTCGATGCCGACCGAGAACATCAGCAGGACGACGCCGATCTCGGCGAACAGCTCGAAGGTGTGGGTGTCGGACACGGTGGGGCCCGGCGTGAAACGCCCGACGAGGATGCCGCCCACGACGTACCCGAGGATCAGGGGCTGGCGCGCGAGCCACGCCAGCGCGCCACCGGCGACGGCGGCGACGATCACCCAGGCGAGGTCGCGGAAGAAATTGGGGTCGGTGGCCATCGGATGCGCCGAAGGTAACACGGTACAATTGGCGGCCATGACGGCGCCCATCCGCGTGCTGATCGCCAAGGTCGGGCTCGACGGCCACGACCGCGGCGTGAAGATCGTCGCGCGGGCGCTCCGCGACGCCGGCATGGACGTCATCTACACGGGCCTGCACCGGACGCCGGAGGAGGTGGTGGCGGCCGCCGTGCAGGAGGACGTGGACGCCATCGGCATCAGCATCCTCTCGGGCGCCCATCTCACACTCGTGCCTCGCATCGTCGAGCTGCTCCGCCAGCACGACGCCGACGACACGGTGGTCGTCGTCGGTGGCGTGATCCCCGACGAGGACGTGCCGGCGCTCAAGGCGTGCGGCGTGGCCGACGTCGTCCTTCAGGACGCGCCGCCCGACGAGGTCGTGCGGCGCGTGCGCGACGCCGTGGCCGCGCATCCGCGGACATGAGCGCGCGGGTTGTTTCCCCGACCGTCGAGCGGCGGAGCCCTGCGAAGCCGCTCCGACGGCGAATCAGATGAGCGCGACCTGGCCGCCGCGCTACGACCCGGCGTGGCGGCCGGCGCCGGACGCCGAGCACTGGGCGCCCGGGCTCGAGTGCGCAGAGCCGAAGAAGCGCGACGAGGTCGTCTTGGCCAAGCTGCGCGCGCAGGTGCAGTACGCGTGGGAGCGCAGCCCGTTTTATCGCCGCCGCTGGGAGGCCGCCGGCGTGTCGCCGGCGAGGCTCCGCACGCTCGCCGATCTCGCGAAGTTCCCCGTCGTACAGAAGGCGGACCTGAGAGCCGCCCAGGCGGCGGCGCCGCCGTTCGGCGATTATCTCTGCATCGAGCCGCGCGAGGTGGCGCGCATCCACGGCACCAGCGGCACCACCGGCCACCCGACGGTGTTCGGGGTGGGCCGCGACGACTGGGAGCGGATCGGCGAGGCGCACGCGCGCGTTCTCTGGGGCGCGGGCCTCCGCCCCGACGACCGCGTGCTGATCGCGTCGTTCTTCAGCCTGTATCTGGGATCGTGGGGAGCGCTGAAGGGCTGCGAGCGGCTCGGCGCCACCGTGTTCCCGTTCGGCGCCGGTCTTCCTGGTCAGACGCTGATGGCCGTGCAATGGGCGCGCGAGATGAGCGCGACGGCATTCTACGGCACGCCGTCCTACGCGCTGCACTTCGCCGAGACCGCGCGCCGCGAGGGCATCGAGCCGCGTGACTTCGGCTTCCGCACCCTGTTCTTCTCCGGCGAGCCCGGCGCCGGCGTCGCCGCCACCAAGCGGTTGATCGAGGCCACGTTCGGCGGCGCCTGCATCGACATGGGCAGCATGGCCGAGATGACGCCGTGGATGACCAACGGCGAGTGCCGCCGGCGCACCGGCATGCACCTGTGGCAGGACATCGTCTACACGCAGGTCTGCGACCCCGAGACGTTCGCGCCGGTGCCCTACGGAGGCGAGGGCACGCCCGTCTACACGCACCTCGAGCGCACGTCGCAGCCGATGATCCGGCTGGTCTCCGGCGACCGAGCGCACGTCGCAGCCGATGATCCGGCTGGTCTCCGGCGACCTGGCGCGCTGGACCGACGAGCCGTGCCCGTGCGGCCGCACGTACCCGCGCCTGCCCCTGGGGCTCTACGGCCGCATCGACGACATGTTCATCGTGCGCGGCGAGAACATCTACCCGAGCGCCATCGAGGACACCCTGCGCGCCATCGAGGGATTCGGCGGCGAGTTCAGGGTGATCATCTCGCGCCGCGAGGCGATGGACGAGCTGCTCGTGCGCGCGGAGTACGCGGCGAGCCACGCTGCCGACGCGCCCCGCGCCGCGCTCGCCGCGCGCATGCGGGAGCGGCTGCGCGCGCGGCTCGGCGTCACGCCGCGCATCGAGCTGGTGGCGGCGGGCGAGCTGCCGCGCACGGAATTCAAGGCCAAGCGCGTGATCGACGACCGTGATCTATACAAGAAAGGCGTTGCGAATGTTTGATCCGAAAGCCATCGAGCGAATTCGCGCGGAGCGCGAGGCCTGGGAGGCGCGCGAGCTGGCCGACTTCGTCAAACGCCAGCCCGAGGCGCGCCCCGAGTACCGGACGGGCTCGGGACTGCCCGTGCAGCGGGTCTACACGCCGGAGGACGTCGCCGACACGCCGTGGAGCGACATCGGGCTGCCGGGCCGCTGGCCGTTCACGCGCGGGCCGTACCCGACGATGTACCGCGGCCGGCGCTGGACGATGCGCCAGATCGCGGGGTTCGGAACGGGGGAAGACACCAACAACCGGTTCAAGTATCTGATCGGGCAAGGACAGACGGGACTCTCCGTCGATTTCGACATGCCATCGTTGATGGGCTACGACTCCGACGACCCGCGGTCGCTGGGCGAGGTGGGCCGCGAGGGGGTGGCCGTCGACACCATCGAGGACGTCGAGGCGCTGTTCGCCGGGATCGACCTCGAGAAGATCTCCGTCTCGATGACGATCAACCCGACCGCGTGGATCCTGCTCGCGATGTACGTCGCGGTCGCGCAGGCGCGCGGCTTCGACCTGAACAAGCTCTCGGGCACCGTGCAGGCCGACATCCTCAAGGAGTACATCGCGCAGAAGGAGTGGATCTTCCCGATCCGGCCGTCCATGCGGCTCATGCGCGACATGATCGTCTTCTGCGCCCGGAGCATGGCCCGCTACAACCCGGTCAACGTCAGCGGCTACCACATCTCCGAGGCCGGGGCGACGTCGGTGCAGGAGGTCGCCTTCACGATGGCCAACGGCATCGCCTACGTCGAGGAGGTCACCAGGAGCGGGGTGGCCGTCGACGCCTTCGCGCCGCGGCTGGCCTTCTACTTCGTCGCCCAGGCAGACTTCTTCGAGGAGGCGGCCAAGTTCCGCGCGGCGCGCCGCGTGTGGGCCAGGATCATGAAGGAGCGGTTCGGCGCCACGAAGGCGGAGTCGATGCGCCTGCGCTTCCACTGCCAGACGGCCGCCGCCACGCTCACGCGTGCCCAGCCGATGAACAACGTCGTGCGCACCGCGCTGCAGGCGCTGTCGGCCGTGCTGGGCGGCGCCCAGTCGTTGCACACCAACGGGTTGGACGAAGCCTACGCCATCCCGTCGGAGGAGGCGATGAAGCTGGCGCTGCGGACACAGCAGATCATCGCCGACGAGACGCGCGTGCCGAACGTCGTCGACCCGCTCGGGGGGTCGTACTACGTGGAGGCGCTCACCACACGCATCGAGCGCGAGGTGCTCGCGATCCTGAACAAGGTGGACGCGATGGGCGGCACCATCGCCGCCATCGAGGCGGGCTGGTTCCAGCGGGAGATCGCGGACTCGGCCTACGATTTCGCGCGCCGTAAGGCGTCGGGCGAGGCGCCCGTGATCGGGGTCAACACGTACGTGGAGCCGGCGGCCGCCGCCCCGGACATGCCGATCCACAAGGTCCCGCCCGAGACCGAGGCCCGCCAGGTGGCCCGGCTGCGGGCGGTCCGGGCCCGGCGCGACGAGCGGGAGGTCGCCCGGCTCATGGACCGGCTGGCGGAGGCGGCCTCGGACCCGGCCGCCAACCTCATGGAGCCGACCATCGCCCTGGTCCGCGCCCG
>WNGR01003900.1_pt1 | contig 17419 bp, 15 predicted proteins | sample 5407581 | NCBI WGS metagenome assembly WNGR01 (sample SAMN13153383, study PRJNA577476) | soil metagenome | isolation source: 80 cm soil or saprolite under Garry oak tree replicate 2 | place: USA:California | collected 2016-06-15 | reverse complement strand
GACGAAGGCACCGAGTACAACTACGCCATCCTGACCGCCATCGGAGACGGCAGCGCGCTGGTCGGCAGCATCGGCCTGATGACCAGGTGCGGCCCGGGCGGGCTCGAGATCGGCTACTGGGTGCACCGCGCGTACACCGGCCGCGGCCTGGCCACGGCGGCCACCGCGGCCCTGGTCGAGCAGGCGTTCGGCCTGCCCGGCGTGGACTGGGTGGAGATCGTGCACGACGAGCTGAACGTGGCCAGCGGCCAGATCCCGCGCAAGCTCGGTTTCACCGAGGTGGAGCGCCGCCCGCTGGACTCGCCCGCCCCAGCCGGGACAGGCACCGGCGTGGTGTGGCGCCTGGTCAGGTAGCGTAGGCCGCCATGGGATACGGGCAGGCGGACCAGACGGACCGCGAGATGATGGCGCTGGCCCTGCAGCAGGCGCGGATCAGCCTGGACGGCGGCGGCGTCCCGGTCGGCGCGGTGCTCGCCGCCGGCGGCCAGCTCATCGCGGCCGGGCACAACGAGCGGGTCCAGCGCGGCGACCCGGTGGCGCACGGCGAGATCGCCTGCCTGCGCAACGCCGGCCGTCGCCCCTCCTACCTCGACACCACCCTGTACACCACGCTGTCCCCGTGCCAGATGTGCACCGGCGCCATCTTGCTCTTCCAGATCCCCCGCGTGGTGGTCGGCGAGGCCCAGAGCTTCGCGGGTGACCTCGGCTTCCTCTCCGGCCGCGGCGTCGAGATCGTCCTGCTCGACGACGACGGCTGCATGGCCGCCATGCAGGAGTTCCAGACCCGCTACCCCGAAGTCTGGAGCGAAGACATCGGCGGCCGCTAGCCCGCTCTCACGCGGCATTAATTAGCGATGGCTTAATCTGCTGTGTATGCAGGTCCCTTCGCACGTCGAGTACGAGCGCGCCAGCAGCGTCGAGCACGCGCTGGCGCTGCTGGGCCGGCCGGACCACCGCGTCCTGGCCGGCGGCCACAGCCTCATCCCGATGATGAAGCTGCGGCTGGCCCAGCCTGGCGTGCTCGTCGACATCAACGGCCTGGCCGAACTCGCCTACATAAAAGAACACGGCGGCCAGCTCTGCATCGGCGCGCTGGCCCGGCACGCGGACCTGCTCGACTCGAACATAGCGGGCCAGCACTTCCCGATCTTCCACGACGCCGAACGGGTCGTGGCCGATCCCATCGTCCGCCTGTGGGGCACCATCGGCGGGTCGTTGTGCCAGGCCGACCCGTCCGAGGATCTGTCCGCGGTGTTCGCCGCGGTGCGCGCGACCGCGGTCATCCGCGGCCAGGACGGCGACCGGGAGGTCCCGGTGCGCGAGTTCCACCTCGGCCCGTACGAGACCGTCATCGGCCCCGGCGAACTGCTGGCCGAGATCCGCGTGCCCGTCCAAGCCGGTACCGGGAGCGCGTACGAGAAGGTGGCCCGCCGGGTCGGCGACTGGCCGGTGGCCGCCGCCGGGGCCGCCCTCTGGCTGGACCAGGGCACCGTGCGACAAGTGGGCATCGGCCTGACCGCGGTCGCCGCCGAGCACTTCGTGGCGGCCGAGGCCGAGGACTTCCTCCGCGGCCAGCCCGCCACCGAAGAGAACTTCAAGCAAGCCGCGGCCATCGCCGCGGAGCACTGCCACCCCGTCCCCGACCAGCGCGGCCCCGAGGACTACAAGCGGCACCTGGTCGCCGAGCTCACCACCCGCGCGCTCCGCCGGGCCAGAGAACGCGCCGCCGAACGAACCGGAAAAACCCCATGACCATGCGGGTCGCCGTGACCGTGAACGGCACCGAGTACGCGCGCGACGTCGAGCCGCGGCTGCTGCTCATTCACTTCCTGCGGGACGAGCTCGGGCTGACCGGCAGCCACTGGGGGTGCGACACGTCCAACTGCGGCAGCTGCGTCGTGTGGCTCGACAAAACGCCCGTCAAGGCGTGCACGGTGCTCGCGGCGATGGCCGACGGCCGTTCCGTCCGTACCGTGGAGGACCTGGAGCAGGACGGCCAGCTCGACCCGGTCCAGCAGGGGTTCATCGAGTGCCACGGCCTGCAGTGCGGCTTCTGCACGCCGGGCATGATGATGACCGCGCGCTGGCTGCTCGACCGCAACCCGGACCCGGCCGAGGCCGAGATCCGCGAGGTGCTGTCCGGCCAGGTATGCCGGTGCACCGGCTACGAGAACATCATCCGCTCGGTCCGCTGGGCCGCCGAGCACGCTGCCGATCACCGGGGAGACCCAGCATGACCGCGGGTTTCGGCCGGATGCTGCGCAAGGAGGACCAGCGGTTCGTCCGCGGCCAGGGCACCTACGTGGACGACGTGCACCTGCCCGGGATGCTCTACGGCGCGGTGCTGCGCAGCCCGCACCCGCACGCCAGGATCCTGTCTATAGACACGGTCGCAGCCGAGGCGCACCCCAAGGTCAAGGCGGTCATCACCGGCGAGACCCTGCGAGAGCGCAACCTGGCCTGGATGCCCACCCTGGCCGGTGACCGGCAGGCCGTGCTGGCCACCGACAAGGTCCGGTTCCAGGGCCAGGAGGTGGCGTTCGTGGTGGCCGAGGACCACTACGCGGCCCGGGACGCGCTCGAGCTGATCGACGTGGAGTACGAGCCGCTGCCCGCGGTAGCCGACGCCCGCCGCGCGCTGGACGCCGACGCCCCGCTGGTCCGCGACGACCTCGAGGACCACACGAGCAACCACATCTTCGACTGGGAGTCCGGCGACGCCGAACGCACCGACCGGGTCTTCCGCGACGCCGAGATCACGGTCAGCCAGGACATGCTCTACCCGCGGGTGCACCCGGCGCCGCTGGAGACGTGCGGCATCGTGGCGGACTTCGACCGGGTCAGCGGCAAGCTGACCGTCTGGGCCACCAGCCAGGCCCCGCACGCGCACCGGACCCTGTACTCCATGGTGGCGGGGCTGCCCGAGCACAAGATCCGGGTGATCTCGCCGGACATCGGCGGCGGGTTCGGCAACAAGGTGCCGATCTACCCCGGCTACCTATGCGCGATCACCGGCTCGATGATCACCGGCCGCCCGGTGAAGTGGGTGGAGGACCGGTCGGAGAACCTGATGTCCGGCTGCTTCGCCCGGGACTTCCACATGCGCGGCGAGCTGGCCGCCAGCCGGGACGGCACGATCAGGGCCGTGCGGGTGAAGGTGCTCGCCGACCACGGCGCGTTCAACGGCGCCGCCCAGCCGACCAAGTACCCGGCCGGGTTCTTCGGCGTGTTCACCGGCTCCTACGACCTGGAGGCCGCGTACTGCCAGGTCACCGCCGTGTACACCAACAAGGCGCCGGGCGGGGTCGCGTACTCCTGCTCGTTCCGCATCACCGAGGCGGTCTACCTGGTCGAGCGGATGGTCGACGTGCTCGCCTTCGAGCTCGGCCTGGACCCGGCCGACCTGCGCATGCGCAACCTGCTCCGCCCCGAGCAGTTCCCCTACACCTGCCAGACCGGGTGGGTCTACGACTCCGGTGATTACCCCCGTACGTTGCGGCTGGCCATGGACATGGCCGGCTACGAGGATCTAAGGAAAGAACAGGAGGCCGAACGGGCCCGCGGTCACCTGGTCGGTATCGGTGTCAGCTTCTTCACCGAGGCCGTCGGGGCGGGCCCGCGCAAGCACATGGACATCCTGGGCATCGGCATGGCGGACGGGGTGGAGCTGCGCGTCCACCCGACCGGTACGGCCGTGCTCCGGATCTCGGTGCAGACCCAGGGGCAGGGGCACGAGACCACGTTCGCGCAGATCGTGGCCGAGGAGCTGGGCATCGCCCCGGACGACGTGGAGGTCGTGCACGGGGACACCGACCAGACCCCGTTCGGCCTGGGGACGTACGGCTCCCGGTCCACGCCGGTGTCCGGGGCGGCCACCGCGATCGTGGCCAGGAAGGTGCGCGAGCGGGCCAGGATCGTGGCCGCCGCCATGCTCGAGGTCGACCCGGGGGACCTGGAGTGGCAGGGCGGGCGCTGGTCGGTCAAGGGCGACCCGGACTCGGGGCGCACGATCGCGGAGATCGCCTGGGCCGCGCACTCCAACCTGGAACTGCCGGACGGCGTCGAGGGGCAGCTGGACGCGACCTGCGTCTACAACCCGCCCAACCTCACCTATCCGTTCGGCGCCTACATCTGCGTGGTGGACGTGGACCCGGGCACCGGCAAGGTCGACGTCCGCCGGTTCATCGCGGTGGACGACTGCGGGGTCCGGATCAACCCGATGATCGTCGAGGGCCAGGTGCACGGCGGACTCGCCGACGGGATCGGAATGGCGCTGATGGAGAGCATCGCCTTCGACGCCGACGGCAACTGCCTGGGCGGCTCGTTCATGGACTACCTGCTGCCGACCTCGCTGGAGTGCCCGTCCTGGGAGCTCGGCGCCACCGTCACCCCGTCGCCGCACCACCCGATCGGGGCCAAGGGGGTAGGGGAGTCGGCTACCGTCGGGTCGCCGCCGGCCGTGGTCAACGCGGTCATCGACGCCTTGCGGCCGTACGGTGTGCGGCACGCCGACATGCCGCTCACCCCGGCTCAGGTGTGGCGGGCCATCCAGGGCCGCCCGTTCCGCACCGACCTGGCGATCAGTTAGTTCGCCCCGCAAAGATAAACTCGCACCTTGTGAGCACTGTGACGCACGACTTGCACGACCGGTTCCCGAACGTCGGCGACCTGAACGCCGCGCTGGAGACGGTCGGCTACCTGGCCGGGGACCAGCTCGGCGCCGCCCTGTTCCTGGCGGTCAGGATGGGGCAGCCGATCCTGCTCGAGGGCGAGCCCGGGGTGGGCAAGACCGAGGCGGCCAAGGCCCTGGCCGCGGCGATCGACACCCCGCTGGTCCGGCTGCAGTGCTACGAGGGCATCACCGCCTCCGAGGCGCTGTACGAGTGGAACTACCCGCGCCAGCTGCTGGCCATCAGGCTGGCCGAGGCGGCCGGTGAGCATATCGAGGACAAGGACCTGTTCACCAGCGACTACCTGCTGCCGCGGCCGCTGCTCACCGCGCTGCTGCACCCGGGCCCCCGCCCGGCCGTGCTGCTCATCGACGAGGTAGACCGGGCCGACGACGAGTTCGAGGCCTTCCTGTTCGAGTTGCTGGCCGAGGCGGCCGTCACCATCCCCGAGCTCGGCACCCAGCAGGCCGCGCTGCCCCCGGTCACCGTGCTCACCTCGAACCGGACCAGGGACCTGCACGACGCGCTCAAGCGCCGCTGCCTGTACCACTGGATCGCCTACCCGGACACCGCCCGGGTCGCGGAGATCGTCCGCCGTCGCGTGCCCGCGTCGGGCGAGCAGCTGTCCGGCCAGATCGCGACCGCGGTCAGCCGGCTCCGCAGCCTGGACCTGACCAAGCCGCCCGGCATTTCCGAGGCGATCAGCTGGGCGTTCGCGGTGAGCGTGTTCGGCGCGGTCGAGCTCGACGCGCCGGTGGCCGGTCAGACTCTTAGTACGGTCCTGAAGTATCCGGAAGACGAGGAAAGCGTGCGCCGGGCCGGGCTGGCGTCGGTGGTCGGGCGCATTGACTGATACGGCGGTCGCGCCCGTTGAGCCCGACGTGGCCGCGATGGCCACCGGGTTCGGGATCGCGCTGCACGACGCGGGGCTCCCGGTCGGGCCGGATCGCTGCGAGCGGCTAGCCCGCGCGGTGACGGTCATGGGCGCCACCACGGTGGCCGAACTGCGCGCCTGCGCGCTGGCCACGATGGTGTCCGATCCCGGCCAGATGCCCACGTTCGACCGGGTGTTCGCGGCCGTGTTCGGCGGCCCGTCACCGTTCCGCCACCTCAACCTGCCGACCGCGCCCCGCTCCTCCGAGCGCCCAGAATCCGACGGCAGCCCCCAGCCCCAGGGCCGGTCCGAGGACAAGCCGGGGGACCTGCCGTCCGGCCTGCGCGTCTCGGACGCCGTCCCGGCCGCGGCGGACAGCGACGAGCCGCTGGTCGAGGGCCCGGCCGTGCATCGCATCGCGTCGGCCACCGAGCGACTCAGCGGCCGCGACTTCACCGAGCTCTCCCCGGCCGAACTCCGCCAGCTGGTCACGCTCATGCGCAAGATGACGCTGGCCATCCCGCCCCGCCGGACCCGCAGGTTCCGCACCGCCCGCGACGGCAAGCGGCCCGACCTGCGGCGGACGCTGCGGCTGGCCCGGCGCACCGGCGGCGAGGCGATCAGGTTCGCCCGCAGGGCGCCACGGATCAAGCCGCGCCGGCTGGTCGTGCTGTGCGACATCTCCGGCTCGATGGAGCCCTACGCTCGCGCCCTGCTCATGCTGCTCTACGTGCTGAACGGCGGCGGCCAGCCCCGGGGCCAGACGGTCGGCCAGAACCGGCCCGAGGTGTTCAGCTTCGCCACCCGGCTGACCCGGCTGACGCCCGCGCTCGCCGCGGCCAGCCCGGACACGATGCTGGCCAAGGCGGGGGAGGCGGCTCCCGACTGGTCCGGCGGGACCAGGATCGGCGCCGCGGTCAAGGAGTTCAACGACCACTACGGCAGCCGGGGCCTAGCCCGGGGCGCGGTGGTCCTGATCATCTCCGACGGCTGGGAGACCGGCGACCCGGCGCTGCTCGGCGCGCAGATGGCCCGGCTGTCCCGGGTGGCGCACCGGATCGTGTGGGCGAACCCGCGCACCCAGTCGCCGCGGTACCGCCCCGAGGTCGGCGGCATGGCCGCCGCCTGGCCCTATTGCGACGCCGTGGTCAGCGCGCACAACCTGGACTCCCTGGACGACCTGCTATCCGCCCTGCGCGCCCGCTGATCTCCGCGCGCCAGTGGACTGGCGGAGCGGAGATCGGCGGGCGCGGACGAGCCGCTGGCGCGCAAAGCGGGTGCGCGCCAGCGGCAAGCACTGTACTCCGGGCTAGGCCACATTCACGTGAATCGTGTGATATCCGCTCGCGCCGTCCGGCGGGGCCTTGTGCTTGAGCTCGGTCTGCGTGTACCCGCTCTTGTCGGTGGCCCGCACCTGGAGCATGTGATACCCGGGGGTGGCGTCCCAGGTGTAGTACCACTGCCGCCAGGTGTCGATGGTGTCCTGGACCGGCAGCCTGGCCTGGTGGAAGACGCCGTCGATGCCCACCTCGACGGCCTCGATGCCGGTGTGCTGCGCCCACGCCACCCCGGCGATCGTCACCTGGCCGGCGGCCAGGTTGCTGAGCCGTTTCGGCACGTCGATGCGGGACTCGGTCTTGATCGGCGCCTGCTGTGACCAGGCCGGCTTCTGCTTGACCCAGTACGCGCTGAACGCGCCGAACGTGGTGAACTCCATGTCCACCACCCACTTGGTCGCGGACACGTAGCCGTACAGCCCCGGGACCACCACCCGCACCGGGTAGCCGTGCGCCTGCGGCAGCACCTCGCCGTTCATGGCCACCGCGAGCAGCGTGTCCCGGCCGTCCAGGACCGGGTCGGTGGCCACCCCGATGGTCATCCCCTTCACGTCGCGCATGACGATCTGGTCCGCGCCCCTGTGCACGCCGGCCTTGCGCAGGATCGGCGCCAGCAGCGTGCCCTGCCACCGGGCGTTGCCGACGTAGTTGCCGCCCACCGACTCGGAAACGCAGGTCAGGGTGATGTCCCGGTCGATCATGGGCCGCCGGATGAGGTCGTCGTAGGTGAGGGTCATCGGCCGGTCTACCATGCCGTGGATGCGCAGCTGCCAGTCGGCCGGGGAGACCTTGGGCAGCACCAGCGAGGTGTCGATCCGGTAGAACCCCTTGGTCGGCGTGTAGAACGGAGATATCCCGGCGATGCTGTCCAGCGTCTCGTCCGTCGGCAGCGGCGTCATCGGGTGGATCTTCAGCTGCGGGGGCGGCGACATGCTGGGGCTGGCGACGCTCGGGGCGCTCGGGGCCATGGCCGCCGGCGGGGGAGTCCCGCGGAACTGCTTGCCGAGCAGAATCTCGCCACCCACCCCGGCAACGGCCGCGCCCACCGCGGTGACCCCGGCCGCGCGGAGGAACTTGCGCCGGTCGACGGTGCCCGTCATCGTGTCCTCCTCCGGGTGCCGCCGTGCCCGTGCCTGACCGGGCCGGGCCGGAGCGGCTCTCGCGTCATCTGCCGTTCCGCCATCTGCCCTTCCGTCATCTGCGGCGTCGACGCGCGGAACAGCCACATGGCCGCGGCGACGCCGGCCAGCCCGCCGATGACCACGGGCATGACGTCGCCCACGTGGCTGGCCGGCCTGGTGATCGCGACGAACGCGGCGAACAGGGTGAACGCCGCCACGCCGACCGCGGCGTCGCGCCGGGCCAGCGCCCCGATCACGATCGCGACGACGGCGAAGGTGGCGTACATGCCGAGCAGCAGCACGCTCCCGCTGTGCGCCCCGAAGTGGCCCACGATGGCGTTGCGCAGCGGGGCGGGCGTCCGCTCGGCGAACACCGCCGCCATCGCGCTGACCGGCGAGGTCGCCGACTTGAGCAGCGCCGCGGCCAGGGTGGAGACGCCGAGCACGACGCCGGTGGCGAGGAGTTCGCTGACCGCGCCGACCATCGGCCCGCGCCGCCGCGCCTCCCGCCTGCGCGCCAGTTCGGCCCGCCAGCGGTCCGGGTGGACCCCCGCGTCCGGCGCGGTGAGCCCCGCGCCGTGCGTGAGCACCCGGTTGTCCGTAAGCACGGCCCCAGGCTCGACGTAGCTGCCCGGCCCCAGGTAAGCGCCGCCTGCGTAGCCGTCCGGGGCGCCCCATTCGTAGCCGTCTCGGGCGTCGGCGTAGCCGTCTCGGGCGCCGGCATAATCGCCCTGAGGCTCGGCGTAGCCGCCTTGAGGCTCGGCGTAGCCGACGCTGCTTCCCTGGTAGCCGTAACCGTCCCGCCCGTAGCCGTCCCGGCCGTCGAAGTCGTCCGCGGCCGGGGCGTAGCCGCCGTAACCGTTCGTCACAGCGGGATAGGCCGCCGTGGCCACGGCCCCGTGGGCCTGGTACCGGTTACCGGCGGTCGCCCCCTGCGCGGCGTAGCCGAAGTCATCCTGCTCGCCGTCCCGGTATGACGGCCATCCCTCGGCCGGGGTCGCCGCCGGCCAGCGCTCCTGGCTGGGCGGCATCCGATGCGACGGGTCGTAGGTCATATCTCTATTCACGGTCCTCAGGCCGGGTGCCGTTCGATGTTTGCGCGTGGGGTAACCAACCGGTAAGAAAGCACGCCCGTTAAGAAAGCGGCAGAGCTCAGACCGGGACTTCCTCTGCGGCCACGGGCTCTGCCACCGCGGGCGTTGTGACCGCGGGCTCCGCGGCTGCGGGCTCCGTGACCGCGGTCCCCGCAACCGCGGGCTGGGCGACCTCGGGCCGGGCGGCCAGCGTCGCGCGCTTGGCCAGCTCGTTCCTGATCAGCCAGCCGGCCCCCACCACCACCAAGGGCACGCCGTAGGCGACGGCGTCGTGCAGCCGCCAGGGAAGGAAATACCGGGCGCCCAGGGCCGGATAGGCCGCGTAGTACCCGCCCGCGGCGAACGCCAGCCATTCCGGTCGGCCGTCCAGGGCGACCAGCATGACCAGCAGCAGCGAGTACCACTGATAATGCGGCGTGGCCACCGCGAGGGCGGCCGCGGTCATCACGAGCGCGCCCGTCCAGGGCCGGTCGGGGTGGGAGAACTGGAGCACGGCGAAGGCGACCGCGGCCAGGATGAGCAGCGCCACCACGGTGGCCAGCGGCCCGATGATGAACAGGCCGATGATCCCGTACCTGCTCCCGGTGGTGTAGTTCTCCTGCTGCAGGTAGCCGGGCAGGAAGCCGACCACCTTGGTGCCGACGCGGATCACGTGCGGAATGTAGACGGCGATGAACGCGCTGCTGGCGACGACCGCGACCGTGAACCACCGGCGGCGCATGCCCTCGCGGGGGGGTCTGCCAGGGGGGTCCGGGGGGATGGAGTCCCCCCGGGGGCTAGCACTGTCGTCCCCCCGGGCAAACAGCGCGGGCACGGCCAGCACCGGGGTCAGCTTGGTCGCGATGGCCAGGCCGAGCAGGATCCCCCCGGCTATGGTCCGGCGGGTGGTCCGGGCCGTGGCCAGCGCGAGGACCGCGGCCGCGGTGATCGCCACCGCGAGCACATCCACGTGCGCGCTATTGCCCGCCTCCAGGACCACCGTCGGGCACCAAGACCACAACGCCGCCATCCGCACGTCGCGCCCCAGCCGGCCCAGCCCGACCAGCAGCAGCACCGTGACGAGCACGGCGACCGCGGCCGTGGCGGCCTGGATGGGGAGACTGGAATCGTCGGCCGGATGCAGGTAGTAGACCCCGAGGAAGTACGCCTCGGCCACCGGCGGGTAGATGGTCGGCACGGTCGGCCGGTTGATCCTGGTGCAGCCCGCGGTGAGTTCGGCCGCCGGGTGGCTGCTGACGTAGCCGGGGGAGACGCAGTACTGCGCGCCGGGGTGGAAAAGGAACTCGTTCCGCAGCCCGGTGAGCTGGGTCGCGGTGGGCACGTACTGATACGGGTCGATGCCCGCGGCCTGCACCTTGCCGTCCCACATGTAGCGGTAGAGATCGTTGCTGAAGGCGCGCGGCACCGACACCGCGACCGCCTGGAGGCCGATCCCGCCGAGCAGGATGAGCACCACCGCCGTCCGCTTCGGCACCTTCCGCAGCAGCCAGGCGGCAACGAGGAAGGCCAGCCAGGCACCGATGATGAGCGGCAGCGGGCGGAGGTTCGCGGGGTCGAGGCTGGGCCGGACGACCAGCAGCAGCAGTACCGCCGCCACCGACAGGGCCAGGCCGATCGCGGCCGCCCGCAGTTTTCCGTTCATGGGCGAAGAGTGCCATCCATCCAGGCGGAACGATCATCCGCGGCCGGGACTGTAAGTCAGCATTCGGTAACAGCGTGATCGGAGTCCGTTCGGCACATACCTGGCAGCCCCCGATGGACGCGAACCACCGTCCGTCGACCGTCCAGATCTCGACCTCGCCGAGACCGGCGTCGTAGGCCACGTCGGTGATGTGGTCGGCGCCGACGTAGGCCCAGGGGAACCAGGCGCTGGTCGAACCCCCGTGGCACAGCCGCACGTTCTCGCGCCGCAGCGGCGAGCCGGGCGGCTCGAGTTCGACGATGGCGCGGCCCTGCGGCGCGAGCAATTCGGCGACCCGGCGGAGCAGGGCGGCCGGGTCGCCGCCGATCCCGATGTTCCCGTCCGCGAGCAGCACCGAGGTCCACCGGCCGGTGCCCGGCACCCGGTCGAACACGTTGCGCAGCATGACCAGCGCGCCCGAGGACCTGGCCAGGTCGACGGCGTACGGGGTGATGTCGATGCCGAGGGCCGGGATGCCGCGTTCGGCCAGCGCGACGGTCAGCCGGCCCGGTCCCGAGCCGATGTCGAGGGTCGGGCCCTCGCACCGGTCCAGGATCGACTTGTCGCCCGGGCTCTCGTGCAGCCAGCCCTCCACCGGGAGCGGCTTGCGGCTTCCGTCGGCGTGCTCGATCTCCGGGCGCGCCCAGCCGGCCAGCGCGTGCTCGTAGAGTTCCCCGATCACGCGGACCTCCTCCTTGAAAGCATCCCCCAGTGTTAGCCCAGGCGGAAAAATCACGCGGGCACTTCGGCTCCGAACTGGCCGGACCTTACACAATCGTCACTGTGCTTACGGACCGGTGACGCTTTTGCCCGGTTTGCTGGTGTGACCGGTTGTTTACGTCTTACCGTGGAGGCGTAATCACTGACTAATTGCGAAGAACGGGAATCCTTTGGTAAGCAACCCCGATCCGCCGGGGCGGATTGTCGTTGTCGACGACGATCCCACCGTGGCGGACGTTGTCGGGCGTTACCTCGTGCGGGACGGGCACACGGTCGAGTGCGTGCACGACGGGTACGAGGCATTGCGCCGGGTGGCCGAGGAGCCACCCGACCTCGTCGTCCTCGACCTCATGCTGCCCGGCATGGACGGCCTTGAGGTGTGCCGCAGGCTGCGCGCCAAGTGGCCGATCCCGGTGGTCATGCTGACCGCCCTCGGCGACGAGACCGACCGCCTGGTCGGCTTCGAGACCGGGGCGGACGACTACGTCACCAAGCCCTTCAGCCCGCGTGAGCTGGCGCTGCGCGTGCGTTCGGTCCTTCGCAGGTCGCGCGGAGCAGGCCTGCCCGACAAGCTCGACCTCGGCTCCATCACCGACGGCGACCTGGTCGTCGACCTTTCCGCGCACGAGGTCAGGACCGACGGCAAGCTGATCCAGCTGACCTCGCGCGAATACGACCTGCTGGTCTTCCTGATGCGGAACCCGCGTAAGGCGTTCACCCGGGAGCAGTTGCTGACCGAGGTGTGGAGCTGGACGTTCGGTGACACCTCGACCGTCACCGTGCACGTCCGACGGCTGCGCGAGAAGCTCGAGCCCGACCCGACCATGCCCCGGCGCATCGTGACCGTGTGGGGCGTCGGCTACCGGTACGAACCGGAGGCAGCGTGAGAGCGCTAGCCGAGCCGACCTTCACCCTGCCAGCGGGCATCGCGCCGTCGGACCTGGCCTTCATCTCCCAGTACGTCGCGATCATCGCGGCGGTCTTCGCCGTCGTCGGCATCCTGCTGCTGAAGCGGTTCGCGGGCCGCTCGATCAGCTTCATGGTCGCCATCGTGGTCGCGGTCTGCACCCTCACCTCGATGGCCGGCGTCGGCGTCATCGCCTATCGGATGGTGGGCACCCCGTCCGTTCGCGACGAGGTGCTCGACCTGATGGCCATCGCCGGCCTGGCCGGTCTCGTGGTGGCGCTGTTCGTCGGGCGGCGGCTCACCAAGGCCAGCCGGGCGCTGTCCTCGGCGGTGCAGGACGTCGCCGAGAGCGGCGTCTACGTGGCGCCCCAGCTCACCCTGCCGGCGGAGCTCAAGGACCTGTCCGCCGAGCTCAGCGCCACGCATGAGCGCCTGGCCCAGGCCCGGTCCAGGGAGCGGGCGCTCGAGGCCAGCCGGCGCGAGCTCGTCGCCTGGGTCAGCCATGACCTGCGCACCCCGCTGGCCGGCCTGCGCGCCATGGCCGAGGCGCTGGAAGACCAGGTAGTGGTCGACCCGCGCGAGGTGTCCAACTACCACTCGCAGATCCGCCGCGAGGTGGACCGGCTCACCGTGATGATCGACGACCTGTTCGAGCTGTCCCGCATTCACGCGGGTGCGCTGCGGCTGTCCAAGCGGATGGTCGGCCTGGAGGACCTGATCGCCGAGGTCGTCGCCAGCGCCGAACCGGTCGCCCGGCACAAGGGCGTCCGGCTCAGCGGGGCCGCGGTGCGCGGCATGCCCGTCTACGTCGACTCGGCCGAGATGGGCCGGGCCCTGCGCAACCTGGTGACCAACGCGATCCGGCACACCCCGGCCGACGGCGGCGTCGACGTGCTGGCCGAGGTGCAGAGCGGGATGGCCTGCGTGAGTGTGTCCGACGCCTGCGGCGGCATCCCGCCCGGGGACCTGCCGCGGGTGTTCGACGTGGCGTTCCGCGGCGAGTCGGCCCGCACCCCCGGCCCGCAATCGGGCGGCGGGCTCGGCCTGTCCATCGCGCGCGGCATCGTCGAGGCGCACTCCGGCCAGATCGCCGTGCGCAACGCCGGTCCCGGCTGCCAGTTCCTGATCAGGCTGCCGCTGGCCCGCGGGGGCGTCCCCGCCCTCAACCGCACCGTCCCCCGCCGCCGCGTGGGCGCCCATACCGGCCCCATCCCGGGCATCCACACCGGCCCCATGGCCGCCACCCCCGGCGGCCCCGCCCACCACGCAGGCCCCGCCCCGGCAGGCCCGGCCCCAACCGGCCCGGCCTCCGCAGGTCCCGACCAGCCCCGCGTCATCCCCACCCGCTAACCCACCCGAACCCCGCAGGCCTCCCGCCCCCCGGCGCCCCCGCACGGGCTCCCCGGCCCTGCCGGCGGGCCCCCGCGAACCCACACGGACCCCTACGCCGTGTCGGCAAGCCCACGCGGGCATCCCGTGCCGCGGCGGCAGGCCCACGCGGGCATCCCGCGCCGCGGCGGCAGGCCCACGCGGGCATCCCACGCCGCGGCGGCAGGCCCACGCGGGTCTCTCGCCGTGTCTGCGAGCCCACCAGACCGTCGGCGCCCCTCGGCCCCGTCACTGCCGTCGCTCGCGTCACCTGTTCACCAAACAATGCAGGCCCGGCCCGCGCGGTAACCGCAACGATGCCACATCGTAGCGGTTATAACCGCATCAATGTAACATCGTTGCGGTTGGTTACGCGCACGCCGGAACCCCGCTGGCCTCCTGTTTCACAGGTGCCTCATCGGGCCCGCGTCCGGCGGGTGCGTGAGTCCGCGTCTCCGGCAGGCAGGGCTATGGGCTAACCGCACGCGATCGCCAAGGCGGCGTTAGGCCCGGGCCAGGGCGGGCTCGCGCAGCGGAGCCCTGGCGAACTCCGCGATGCCCGAAGCGAACGGCGTCTGCGCCCGGAAGCCGAGGTCCCGCGCCGCGCCCTCCGGCGAGGCCACGATGTGCCTGACGTCGCCGAGCCGGTACTGCCCGGTCACCACGGGCTCGATGCCGCCGAACGCCGAAGCCAGCGCCGAAGCCATCTCGCCCACCGTGTGCGGCTCCCCGCTGGCCACGTTGTAGCAGCGCAACGACCCTTCAGCCGCGCCGCGGCCGTCGGCCCCACCGCCACCCCCGCCGCCGGAAACCGTTTCAAGAGCGAGCAGGTTGGCCCGGGCTACGTCGCGGACGTGCACGAAGTCGCGGCGCTGGCCGCCATCCTCGAACACCCGCGGCGGCACGCCGTTCTCCAGGCAGGAGCGGAAGATCGCGGCCACGCCCGAGTAGGGGGTGTCGCGCGGCATCCGCGGGCCGTACACGTTGTGGTAGCGCAGCCCGACCGCGACGCCGCCAGTGAGCCGGGCCCAACTAGAAGCCAGGTGCTCCTGCGCCACCTTGCTCGCGGCGTAGGCGTTGCGCGGATCCAGCGGCGCTTCCTCGGCCACCGTGCCCATCACCAGCGACGACCCGCACACGGGGCAGCGCGGCTCGAAAAGCCCCGCGGCCAGATCACCCGGGTCCCTGGGCAGCGGCCGGACCCGGTTATGCACAGAGCAGTCGTAAGCGCCCTCGCCGTACACGACCATCGAGGAGGCGAAGACCAGCCGCCCGATGCCGTGCCGGCCCATCGCCTCGAGCAGCACCGCGGTACCGGTGACGTTGACGTCCGAGTACATGGGCAGGTCGGACAGGTCCACGCCGAGCCCGACCATGGCGGCCTGGTGGCACACCGCGTCCACGCCGGACACCGCCTCGTCCACCGCCGCCGGGTCGCGCACGTCGCCCACGACCAGATCACCAGCAACATGCGAAGGCCGGCCGTTGTGCACGGCGGGGGTGAGCGAGTCCAGGCCGCGGACCTCGTGGCCCGCCTCCCGCATCATCGAAGCGATGTGCGATCCGATGAACCCGGCCGCACCCGTCACTAGTACGCGCATACCTGCAGCCAACCAGCCCTCCGCACCGCCCCAGGCCGCCCGAGACACACCGTCACACCTTCGTAAGGCCCGATCAGCCCTTTTTCGCGTTCATTCGCCCAGCCCCGGAAGTACTGTCAGTCGCCATGGAAATCGATGTCGTCCTGCCGTGCCTCAACGAGGCGGGCGCTCTGCCCTGGGTGCTGTCCCGGATGCCGAACGGCTTCCGGCCCATCGTCGCGGATAACGGTTCCACCGACGAGTCGGCCGCCATTGCCGCTGCGTACGGGGCGCAGGTTGTGGCCGTCCCGCAGCGCGGTTTCGGCGCGGCGTGCCACGCCGGGCTGCTCGCGGCGAGCAGCGACATCGTATGCGTCATGGACGCCGACGCGTCGTTCGATCCCGGCGACCTGCCCCGGGTGGCGGACCCGGTGAGAACCGGCGCGGCCGACCTCATGCTGGGGTGGCGAGCCACGCAGGGCAAGGGCGCCTGGCCGCTGCACGCCCGGATCGGCAACCGGGTGCTGGCCGCCGAACTGCGCCGCCGCGTCGGCGTCCCCGTGCATGACCTCGGCCCGATGCGCGCCGCCCGCCGCGAGGCCCTGCTGGCCCTGAACCTCACCGACCGGCGGTTCGGCTACCCGCTGGAGATGGTGGTGCGCGCCGCCGAGACATGCGCCGGGTCCTCGCCTCGATCACCCCGGCACCGGCACCGGCACCGGCACCAAGCAAGGCACCGGCCCAGGCACCGGCGCCCGCGTTCACCGCGCAGGTCTCGTCGTGACCGCCGACGTCTACACCGGCAAGCACCGCCGTGAAGGCGCCCTCGGCATACCAAACGTCCCGGCCCAGGGCAGGCCCGCCTGGAGCAAGGCGGGCCGCCTGCTGGCCGCGCAGATCGTGGTGATCGCCAAGGAGCCGTACCCCGGCCGGGTGAAGACCAGGCTCACGCCGCCGTTCACGCCCGTGGAGGCGGCCGAACTAGCCGCGGCCTCCCTGTCCGACACCCTGGCGGCGGTGGCGGCGACCACGGTCGCGCGCCGGGTGGTCGCCCTGGAGGGCACCCCGGGCCGCTGGCTGCCCCAGGGGTTCGACGTGATCGGGCAGCGCGGCGCGGGCCTGGACGAGCGGATCGCCTGGGCGCTCGTCGACGCGCGGGTCACGCTGCCGCTGCCGGTGGTGCTGATCGGGATGGACACGCCGCAGGTGACGCCGGCCCTGCTGGCCGCGGCGGCCGGACCCCTGGTGGATAAGACCGCCGACGCCACCTTCGGCCTGGCCGAGGACGGCGGCTTCTGGCTGCTCGGCCTGCGCGAGGTCGATCCCGAACTCATCCTGGGCGTCCCGATGTCCCAGCCGGACACCGGGCCGAAGCAGCTGGCCCGGCTCCAGCAGGCCGGCCTGCGCGTCACGATGCTGCCCGAACTCACCGACATCGACACGGTCCGCGAGGCCGAGCGCGTCGCCGCCCTGACGCCGGGATCGCGCTTCGCGGCCCGCCTGGCCCAGCTGCGCGAGCCCGTCGGCCAGGCCGTCGCGGCGGCCCAGTGACCGGGTCGGTGACCAGGGCAGTTACCGGGTCAATGACGCCATTTCGGCCGGTCGGGACGACGCCGGTAGCCGTGAGTGGTTAAATGGGTTCCGGTTGTACGAAGTTCGTGTACGTGTCACACGCCTGCGAAGTTCTGACCGCGGGCGTTCTGCAACAGCAAACGCCCAGCCCTTAACGGACAGTGTCCATAACGGGCAGTGGTCGCGGCAACCCGGGACGCACGACCGTGGGTTCCCGAAATCGTCACAGTAGGAGAAGTACATGCCTCAGGGCACCGTGAAGTGGTTCAACTCGGACAAGGGCTACGGTTTCATCGCCCCGGACGACGGCTCGGCCGACGTCTTCGTCCACCACTCCACCATCAAGATGGACGGGTTCCGCGCCCTCCAGGAGAACCAGCGGGTCGAGTACACCGCTGGCCGCGGTCCCAAGGGCCCGCAGGCTGAAGAAGTTCACCCGATCTAACACGTCACGAACAAGCAGAACGGGGCGGTCCCGGCCGGGACCGCCCCGTT
>WNGR01004368.1_pt1 | contig 17420 bp, 19 predicted proteins | sample 5407581 | NCBI WGS metagenome assembly WNGR01 (sample SAMN13153383, study PRJNA577476) | soil metagenome | isolation source: 80 cm soil or saprolite under Garry oak tree replicate 2 | place: USA:California | collected 2016-06-15 | reverse complement strand
GAAGAAGATTTCGACCCGGCGGTGCTGCACGACGTGGCTGGGTGGCTGCGCACGCTCCGGCTGCACAAGTACACGCCGAATTTTGAGGGCTTGACGTGGAAGGAGATGGTGGTGATGGACGAGCAGGCACTCGAGGCGCAGGGCGTCGCGGCGCTCGGTGCGCGCAGGAAGATGCTCAAGACGTTCGAGGTCGTTCGCAGGAAGATGGGCATCGATGACCCGACAGCGCCTCCCCCGCCGGGGCCGCCTTCTGGCGGGCCGGTACCGATGGCGCCGGGCTCGACTATGGGGAGCTCGGCTGGCAGTGGTGGTGGGCTGTCCGCGTGATGGCGCCTCAGGGGACATGATACAAAGGAATACGGTTTTCTTTTTTTGGTTGTTGCGATCTAAAAGGCAGCATCACGCTCTCTCTCCCATTCTCGTCTCTTTCGCCTTATGTCCGCCTTTACTAGTAGTGTCTCCGGACTTGTGATTTCTATCTAATTTTTTTCGCGAAAAATGTCGGGATTGTCCTTTTTTCTTTTCGGATGGGTGGTGGTGATGGTGGTGGGGGCTTTTCGTTCTTCCCTTTTTCCGTTTTAATTCCTACGAACCTCGAGGAGTCGCCGTTCTTACACGCGCACATTCACACGTACAAGGGCGTACAGTATTTGTGTCCTCAGCGCCTGGTCTCCTTTTCTTCGCCATCTTTCTTTCTTTTGTATATAGGCGACTTTAAAGTGTGTATGATACAAATTTATATTTTATACATCTTGTGTACGGGATTTTCTCGCGATGCGAGAGAGTCGCCTGGGGTATGACGTATCTCGAGATCTATGACGGTGCAGCTCGAGTCGGCCCCTGTCGTGTGCGATAAAACTTACGGTTCAGACGCGTGTGTATAATCTCTTAATATCTCGTACATATAACGCGTGAAGACAGAATCATATGCGTACTCTGTGTCATCCTCTTCGAGCGAAAGACAAAAAAGAAGACAAAGAAAAAAAAGAAAACTAGCTTGCTAATTGACGGTACTGTCACGTGTCTTTGGGAAACGAGGCGGGCTATGGCGAAGGTGCGGAGGGTTCGTCGAAGGGGAATGGGTAGTCGTCGTCGAAGGGGAATGGGTCGTCGTCGGGTGTCGGAGTCCATTGCAATTGGGAGCGCGTCGCCGTGACCGTGGTAGAGGGTGCAACGACGTCTGGCGCGCGTAGATAACTATGCCGGTTAAGGAGACGGTCACGTTCGAAAGTTGCTAGAAAAAACTCCGAAATGAGTGCGTCGTTGCGCGCGACTTCAGGGTGTTTGCTTTTGAGGTGTTCCCGGAATGGACGATTGCGTACCGGCTTACACTCGAAGTCGCCGCAATAGGAGCACACGATTCGGTATGCATGCTTGTCTACAAGGTGTGTTCTGAGTTCTTGCTGCTGTGTGAAACTGGTATTACAGATGTGGCATAAAGCTTGCAGCTCTACGGGACGGCCGGAGAGCCGTCGCGAGGTGATGTATGACTGTGCAGCGTCCCACGATGGCTCATCTACCGCCATAGGATTCTCTACACGAAGATGACGCAGGTCACGGAGTACAGTTGAGTCAGTCGCGTGCCCCCCGTCGACTGGACCCAAAGCACACAAGATGTCAGCGATAAGTTCGCCAGCCACCCGAAAGTCTCTTGCGCCACCGAACGCGCGGATAAGTTCCAGCCATTGTTCACCATCCACGTCATCCTGCCCACTTGACGATTGGGTCGTATTGATGCCTAGATTGTTTACACGGAATAGGAATGGGGAAAATTGGTTACAAACTTGAGCCGTGGAAGACAACTGCCAGTCTAACTGCTTGCACGATATTTGTAATCGAAGAGGTGTAGAGGTGCTGGAGTTGGAAAAGGAGACGGAAATGGCATGCGCGGAGGTTTCAACGTCTGCTTGACCGAGCGACGTCTGCATTTCTATCCGCTCGATGAATCGGCCAAGTTGCGAAGCGTCCATTGTGGGTTGGCTAAAGAATGTGATATCAATATCCCCGAGACGGGGTGCATCGATTCTAGCCACCAAGCTGTCCAAGTACTTGCTAGTCCCTCGATATTTGAGGCACGTGAGAGCAGGGAGAACAAAGCGTTCCCATGACGGTGGAGGCAAGCCGACGTAGTTTCGGCGGGGAAGGAAGGAAAGGAAATGAATTGACAGTGTTTGAAGATGGGTCATCCCGGACAAGGCGTTCGCAAACGCTTCTGGGGAAAAATACCCGACTTCAGGAATTTCATGGAGCTGAAGATCTACGAGACCCGTGGAAGAAGAAAGAAGCTGCGGGAGTGCGGGAATGGCGATCCTAGTCAAGTGGAGAGTACGGAGGCGTGGGCCCCACCGAAAAGCGCTGGGAAGAGTCAGCCGCACGTCATCTCGGAGAAGAATAAGTTCTTCTAGTTCCGAAAATAGCTCGGAGATTGTGGAAAGATTCTCCAGGAGCGAGTTTGTGACGGTGAGGCTGATGAAGCGAACACGATCAGACTGCTTCAGTGCGGCGATGATATTCTCCTCGTCCTCAGGAGCCGGGGGATCGAGCATGGGAGACCCTCCGTAGTTCACGACCAGTGGCAAGGGTGGCCAACATTCTAGAGTGGTCAATACAGGCGTTCCGTACGTGCAGTAGAGTCGAAGATCTAGACCCAGAGTTGATGTAAATACGATCTGTCGCCATCCTTGGCATACGTGAGCGAGCTCGGGCCAAGATCGTGGAGAGGCATCCAGGTAATAACGAAATATGTTCAGAAGGACATCGTCGGAGAGTGTCTCAATCGTCACCTGCTGAGAAAAAGGTCCTGCTGAGAAAAAGTTAGCATGTGGTGCTGGTACTGAACATACGTCGTACCTGTTCCACGTAGTTCACTGATGTGACATAGTCGTTCATATTCCACCGCTATAGGATGACCAGAGAGCTTGCGGCGTGAGGTCATTAATGACACTACTGCCTCCCTCAAAGGCGCATGACGTGGCCCAGGCTGCGATATGTAGAGTTTGTGCATTACGGGTAGTAGCACAGTTTCGCTCCACCGTGACCTACGGTGTGACCTACTTGATTGGTGCAAAGCAAGCAAGATGTCCGTCGAGAAGTCGCCGGCTACATAAAAACATTTTGTACCTCTGAAAAGACGGATAAGATTCAGCCATCCTTCATGGTCGCTGTCGTCCTGCCCACTTGATGGTTGCGTTGCACTGATGCGTAGATCTTCCACACCACTGGTAAGAAGGAAAGCAGATAAACCATTGCAGATCTGAGGCATGTATGACAATTGCCGGGCTAATTGTTTGCTGGATACTCGCAGCTCAAGGCGCGTAGGAGCCTCTGGTTGGGTAAAGGAGATGGAGATGGCACACTTAGAAGATATAATGTCTGCTCGACGATGTGACTTCTGCATTTCTATCCGGTTGATGAATCGGCCAAGTTGCGAATTGCTCATCGTGGGTTGGCTGAAGAATGTGATATCAATATCCCCGAGATGAGGTGCATCGATTCTATCCACCAAGCCGTCCAAGTACTTGCTAGTTCCTCGATATTTGAGGCACATGAGAGTAGGGAGAACAACGCATTCCCCTGACTGTGGAGGCAAGTCAAGGGTGTTTCGGGGGAGGGTGAAGGAAAGGAAATGGAGTGAAAGTGTTTGAAGATGGGTCATCCCGGACAAGGCATTCGCTAATGCTTCCGGGGAAAAATACCCAACACTAGGAATTTTATGAAGCTGAAGATCTACGAGTCTCTTGGAAGGAGCAAGAAGCTCCGGGAGTGCGGGAATGGCGGCCCTAGTCAAGTGCAGAGTACGGAGGCGTAGGCCCCACCGAAAAGTGCTGGGCAGGGTCAGCGGTACGCTATCTCGAGACAGAAGAACGAGGTCTTCCAGTTCCGAAAACGGCCTCTCGATCGCGGATAACTTTCCCAGGAGCGAGCTTGTGATGGTGAGGCTGATAGAACCAACACGATCAGACTTCTTCAGTGCGGCTATGATATTGTCTTCGTGCTCGGGAGCCAGCGGATCGAGTGCTGGAGGTCCCCTATACTCCACGGCGATAGGCAGGGCGGGCCAGCAATCTAGAGTCTTCAGTACAGGCGTTCCTTGGGTACAGAACAGTCGAAGGTGAAGAGCCCGTTGAGACGCAAATACGATGCGTCGCCACTTGCGACATATATGCACAAGTTTGGGCCAAAAACGTGGAGAGGCATCCAGATAATAACGAAATATGTTCAGAAGTACTTCGTCGGAAAGCTTCCAGATCGTCCCTTGTTGAGAAAGAGAACGAGTTAGCGAGTGGAGCAGGCACTTCGCGGAAGACGTACCTCTGCTTGGGCACTGGCTTAGTGTGGCAATGGGTGGGGGGGTCGATACGTGTCGAGCACGGGCACGTCTATTGAGAGATTCGCGGCATACACTGTCACCTCCTACGGTAGAGCATTGAAGGCACTAGATCACTTACTTTGGAGAGTGCATGAGGGGAGAATGAACGGGGCAGCTATTGCTGTGGCTGGCGTATCCTTATGTAGAACTTGCGCCGCATACACGCAGCAGCGTGATGGCGTGCCCACCATATTGCTATGCCCATTACAATGACTGATGTAAATGACATATTGCTGTGAGAGCCAACGTGTGCAGTGCCAGTTATGTCGAAGGTGGACTATTACCATAGTCTACTAAAGATAGTACGACAGTAAGGTTGGCTCGGTACACTTGTTCAGAACTAACGATTGCCACCTTACTGTAATTTGGAGGAGCCTTTTGAAGACCAGCAGATGTCCGATTGAGCCGATATGCGCAAAACACACTGCAGAACACATCTCGAAACTCCTTCCACCCCTTCAAGTTTTAGGGTTACACTGGATGTCGTTCTCGCCGCCACAGCAACCGCAATCGTTTCTCGCCACTCTCCTTAAGGGGCATTCAGGAAGAGACAGATACTTCCTCTTTTGACGTCAACCTCAAAGGACATACTCACGCCATCGGGAATCTAAGCAGCGTAATCCCTCCCTGTATTCTTACGACCCTACCTGATCCCTTTGTTCAGGTTTTCAAGGTTCTCTGTGAAACCGAGCGCACAATTGCTCTTTACTACCGTGTGCAACAATTTGCCCAAGTTTAGATCCGCTCCCCCGTCCCCGCCCTGCAACACACCGCCAATGTCGACCCCTTCGTAGCTCTTCTGAGCCCGGTCCTCGGAGATTCCGTGCAGAGCCAGATGGAAGCCAAGCCTGCTAGTATCAATCTCAAGTCCTCCTGACTCAAACCCGCCATGCCCCGGTTCCCTTTCCTTCCACACCTTCCTTGTAACACCAACACCACCCCAAACCACCAATCGCTTGCCTTTGACTCCACCTCTTCTTGCCTTTCTCCGGATACCGCCAACGATGCCTGCAAGCTGTCCGTTGCCGCTGCTACCCTTGCCCAACAGCGCGCCAAACCTGAAGTCAGCAACGCCCCGCCCCGCATCTCTGCGCCGGCTCACTTGGCCGGGTCTCAGAGCACGATAAACTCCCTGCACCAGAACTATCCGCCAGTCCCGAGTCGTCCCCGCCGAACACCGACCCTCCCAGCCACGCCAGCGGCGTTGCTTTCGCTCCCGCACCAGATGGTGGCTGTTCGGACTCGCTCGCCTGGGTCATTGGCGACAGCTGAGCAGGCACTGATCACGCTGCTCATACGTCTCCGGCCCACAATAACACTTCCGATCCTCGCAGGCGGGCGGCCACCCTCACCACAAGTAAGCCGGGCGGCGTACACGGCAGCGTCACCATCCCCTACCTTGATGGCCCCGAGAACCCCCGCCAAGTCTCCAAAGACCACATGCCCGATAACGGCAGCGGCTTCGCCGCCATGACCAACGCCCTAACCGACAATGGCGCGTACGGCGACGGTAGCGACCCGATCAAGAGCCAGGTTCATCGTGCTCCCGGCAGTAGCTGCGGCCACACGTCAGCATGCCACACTAGCAGGCTTCAGGATTGGGGTCATCGATTTCAACCTCAGACTAGGTTTTCCAGTGCTGGCGGGATGTCGAAAGGTCGTAGCTCACTGCTAGTTGTGCTGTTAGAGGTGGACCACCTGTAGTAATCATCGAGGTGGTACAAAGGAGGTAGTCGTTGGTTGCGACAATAAGAAGGCTTCAACTTGAAGCAGAAAGGGGTGATGTGCCAATGAGGGTTGCTGAGGAGACGCGCAAAACGGGAAGGTTGCGTTACGCGTTACAGTCCCCACCGTTTTTCTTTGGAGTCATACGGGTCACTTTCGATGCTCATTATCGCTATCATTACCACCCCCACCGCGATCATCATCTCATGAGGCTTTTAGGAAAAGATAGCTGTCACGGTAGCCTTTTTGCGTCAACCTCCTAGGAACTCAACGCCATCGGCCAATGTGAGTGGCGCAATCCTTTTCCGCTATCCTGACGATTACACCCAGTCCCTCTCCCGGGAGCGTCTCGAAATATGAGAATGTTGCGATCTATGAAGCACTGGGAGCATGCGTTCCCGTCTGTATGTCCGCATTATACTCTCGCGGCGGTCTGCGTACACAAAGATGGGCAGTGGCTGAATTATTTTCTTTTCCCAAACTGGCATGGAAACATACGGCCCACCAACCACCACCAACCAAAACTCTAGTTCCACGCAACGCACCACACATAGGTCACCTCGCTCAGGATGCCCTCGAGCCCACGCCTGAGCCTCTCCCCCGTCCAAGGTGCGACGGCAAGAACCCCAGCGCCCGCTTGTCCACCGTCCTGCCATCCGCCCCTCAGCCGCTGCGTCACAGGACCTCAGTCTCGCCTCGCCGCGCCTGGATGTGGGCCTGCTAACGGATGCCCCACCAACGAGCTCCTAGGTAACCCCACCTTTCAAAAACCCAGAAGGTGCGCTTTTGCTCCACATTCCAATCCCCCCCTACCACTTTTTTTGTCTTTCTCGACCCACCTTTGCCCGTACCGCCTGTCTGACCATACACTCTTCCCAGCGGATGCTATTGACCAATAATTTGAGAACTTTTGTCATTATGAAGTCCCGCCGGTGAGCACCATCTTCGTCTTCATCATCATCACCACCACTGCAATCCTCTCACTTGTTACTCTCCAACTGGGGTTCCTGAGGGCTGAGGAAGAGATGGCCGCCGCCTATCTCGACGACAATACTAAGGAGGAACTCAGTACCATCGAGCAATGTAAGCAGCTCGAGATCCTTTCCTCTCATCCTGATAATCTCACCCGGTCGCTTTCCCCAGGGCTCAAGGTTCTCTCCGAAGTCGGGGGCATGGCCGCTCTTTACAATTTTTTGCTTCATTCTACTCAAGTTCAGATCCACTTCTTCATCACTGTCCTGCAACAAATGGCCAGGGCCGACTCCATGACTGCTCTTCTGAGTCCGGCTATTGGGTGTTCTATGCAAAGTCAGATGGAAACTAAGCTTGCCAGTATGGATCTCAAGTCGCCCGGACTCAAGTCTACCGTTCCCGGTTCCCCCTCCTCTCGCACGTTTAACACCAGCGCCATCCCGAACTGCCAATCGCTCGCCATTGACCCGACTTCCTATTTCCTATTTCCGGATACCGCCAATACCGCCGGCCGGCAACCGAAGCGACGCTGCCGCTACGCTCGCCCAACAGCGCGCCAAACTCAAAGCCCCTGGCAACGCCGCGCATCGCATTTTTGCGCCGGCGCTCGCCTCGAGCACAGGAGAGCGCGGCACTTAGGTCGGCGTCAGTTCGCTCGGCCCGGTCGCGGAGCGCGATAACTCCCCTCACACAAGAAATATTCATTGAGCCCAGGTCGTCCCGTTCGCAGAGGACCGACTTTCTGGCCTCGCCGCCAGCTCTGCTTTCCGCTCTCCCCTCCCTGATGGCGGTGCTGCTCCCGGCAGTCCCGATGGGCTCTCCCCCGTCGTCGGCGACAGCTAGGCGAGCATGGTGAACACGCCGCTCCTGCCTATGTCCCAGAAGACGTCCACGTCCAACAACAACGCCAAGGGTCCCACCCTGACAGTCGACCTCACCTTCGCCAAGTTGAATGACCTGTATGGAGGCAGCGTTAGCGTTCTGCGCCTCGACGGTCCCGAGAAGACCCGCCGGCGCACCCAGTTCTACGCGCATGACAGCAGCAGCAGCTCCACCGCCGTCAACAATGGCGTGACCCAACAATGGCGTGTATGGCGACGACGGTGATCTTATCTGGAGTCAGGGTCACCATGCACCTGGTGTTGATCGTGTCCAAAGTAGCTCTTCGAGAGGCCTGCGCAATGGTGGCCGTGGTACTTGGTCGAACACATCGGGCGTTTTGGCGGAAGCGACGATGGTAGCAACGCAATGGCTGCCGAACATCAACAAGCCGGGCCAGCGGGCCTCGGGATGGGTTCAGCCTCAGACTGGGCTCGCCCACGCTGGCGGGGATGCCAAACAGGCTCAGTATGACGCAGCTCGCACAGCTTAACGGGATGAACTTGTTCGGAGTCGACATGAATATGCTGGGCACGGCCAACCTGAGCGCGATGGGCATCACGCCCGAGGCACAGCTGCTCGCAGCGCAGATCGCCACTTCCGGAGGCGGATTGGGACAGCCTGGGCTTGGCGTCGGTGCGGGCCTCGGCTCGTTCGGTGGGCTGGAGGGTGGCATTTGTGGGGATGGCCTGCGCGGCGGCTCTGGGCGGTCCGGAGGACGCTCGCCCGGTCTGGGTGGAAAAGGTGGGACCGCAGGGAATGGCGGTGCGAAGAAGGACGAAGTAGATTTCGACCCGGCGGTGCTGAACGACGTGACAGGGTGGCTGCGCACGCTCCGGCTACACAAGTACATGCCGAACTTTGAGGGCATGACGCGGAAGGAGATAGTGGTGATGGACGAGCAGGCACTCGAGGCGCAGGGCGTCGCGGCGCTCGGTAAGCGTAGGAAGATACTCAAGACGTTCGAGGTCGTTCGCAGGAATATGAGTATCGATGACCCGACGGCACCTCCCCCGCCGCCGCCGCCGCCGCCTTGCGGACCTGCACCGGTGGCACCAGCCTCGACTCTGGGGTGCTCGGCTGGCAGTGGTGGTGGGCTATCCTCCGCGTGATTAGCGCCTCAGGGAGCATCTAGAAATAGGGATACAGTTTTCTTTTTTGGTCGTTGCGATCTAAAAGGCAGCATCACGCTCTCGTCTCTTCGTCTTATGTCCGCCTTTACTAGTAGTGTCTCCGGACTTGTGATCTCTATCTGATTTTTCGCGAAAAATGTCGGGATTGTCCTTTTTTCTTTTCGGATGGGTGGGGGTGATGGTGGTGGGGACTTTTCAATTTTTTTTTCCCTTCCTTTTTTCCTTTAATTCCTACGAACTTCGAGGGGTCGCCGTTCTTACACGCGCACATTCACATACATACACCAGGCGTGCAGTATTTGTATCCTCAGCACCCGGTCTCCTTTTCTTCCCCATCTTTCTTTCTTTCTTTTGTATATATGTGACTTCAAAGAGTGTATGATACAAATATATATTTTATACATCTTGTATGTGCGAAATCGCCTCTGACCAAAACTGTTTTATTTTTCTTCAAACCCCTGGGGTATGACGTATTTCAAGATCTATGGCGGTGCAGCTACCTGCCCAGCATATGGATCCGAGTCGGCCGCTGTCGTGTGCGACAAAATTTACGGTTCGTGTGAATAATTGACAATCACTGGATATTGTTATCTCGTACATATAACGCGCGAAGGCAGAATCGTCAGCGTACTCTGTGTCATCCCCCCGAAGAAAAAAAGGACAGGGAAAAAGCGGAAAACTGGGGCTTGCTGTCCGTAGACTGTCTGTGCTATTATGTGTCATTTGGGAACGGGGCGCGCCGTGGCCAGGGTGCGGAGGATTCGACGAAAGAGGGGTGGGGTGTCGTTAGGCCTCGCTGGGGTCTCTTCGGGTGTCCTCGCAGGGGTCTCTTCGGGTGTCGGAATGTCTAGCTTTTGGGAGTGCGGCGCCGTAACTGTGGCGGAGGGTGCGACCGTGTCGGGGGTTCGCAGAGAATTATACCGGGTAACGAGATTGTCAAGTTGGAGAGGTGCTAAAAGAGGGCTCGAAATGAGTGCATCGTTGCGAGCGACTTCAACCATGTCTGGTGTTTGCAGAGAACTGTGCCGGGTAACGAGATTGTCGAGTTCAAAAGATGCCAAAAAAGGGTTCGAAATGAGTGCATCGTTGCGAGCGACTTCAGGGTGTTTCCTTTCGAGGAGTTCTCGGAATTGATGACTGTATCCCGGCTTCCACTCGAAGTCGCCGCAATACGAGCACACGATTCGGTATGCATGCTTGTCTACAAGGTGTGTTCTGAGTTCTTGCTGCATTGTGAAACTGGCATGACAGATGTGGCACGAGTATTCTCGCGCATATACCTGTACGAGACGACCAGAGAGCGTTCGTGAGGTGATGAATGACTTTACAGCATCCCACGACGGCCCATGCATCGCCATAGGCTTCTCTACTTGAAGGTTGCGCAGGGCAGGGAGCGCAATTGTATCGGCTGTATTTCCCCCATTGGCTAGACGCAAAGCACACAATATGTCCGTCACGTGTACGCCGGCTACACGGAAGTCTATTGCGCCGCCGAATGCGCGGACAAGTTCGAGCCATTGTTCACCACCCACGTCATCCTGCCCACTTGACGATTGGGTCGTATTGATGACTAGATTTTTTACACGGGATAGGAATGGGGAAAATTGGTCACAAACTTGAGCCATGGAGGACAACTGCCAGTCTAACTGCTTGCACGATATTTGTAATCGAAGAGGTGAAGAAGTGCTGGAGTTGGAGAAGGAGACGGAAATGGCATGCGCGGAAGTTTGAACGTCTGCTCGACTAAGCGACGTCTGCATTTCTATCCGCTCGATGAATCGGCCAAGTTCCGAAACGTCCATCGTCGGTTGGCTAAAGAATGTGATATCAATATCCCCGAGACCAGGTGCATCGATTCTGGCCACGAAGCCGTCCAAGTACTTGCTAGTTCCTCGATATTTGAGGCGCGTGAGAGCAGGGAGAACAACACGTTCTCCTGGCTGTGGAGGCAAGCGAAGGTAGTTTCGGCGGGGGGGGAGGGAAAGGAAATGGAGTGAAAGTGTTCGAAGTTGGGACATCCCAGACAACGCATTCGCGAACGCATCTGGGGAAAAATACCCAGCACTAGGAATTTCATGGAGCTGAAGATCTACGAAACCTGTAGGAGGAGAAAGAAGCCGCGGAAGTGGGGATCCTAGTCAAGTGCAGAGTATGGAGGCGAGGACCCCACCGAAATGTGCTGGGGAGGGTCAGCTGCATGTTTTCTTGGGACAGAAGAGCAAGTTCTTCTAGTTCCGAAAATGGATCAGAGATTGCGGAAAGTGTTCCAAGGAGCGAGCTAGTGACGGTGAGGCCGATGGAGCTAACACGACCAGATTGCTTGAGTGCGGCAATGATATTGTCGTCGTCTTCGGGAGCCGGGGGATCGAGATGTGGAAACCCCCCGTATTGTACGATGATAGGCAGGGCTGGCCAGCAATCTAGAGTCTTCAAGACAGGTGTTCCGTACGTACAGTGGAGTCGAAGATTTAAACCCAGAGGTGACGTAAATACGATTTGTCGCCATCTTTGGCACACCCACGCGAGCGTAGGCCAAAATCGCGGAGTGGCATCCAGATAATGATGAAATATGTTCAGAAGGATGTCGTCGGAGAGTACCTCCATTATCACCTGCTGAGAAAAAGGTCCTACTCCAAACGAGTTAGCAAGTAGTGGTGGTGACACTGGGCATACATTTTTACCTGTTCCACGAAGTTCACTGGTGTGGGATAGTCGTTCATATTCCACCAATATAGGATGGCCAGAGAGCCCGCGTGTGGTCATGAATGACACTACGGCCTCCTTCAAAGGCGCGTGAAGTGGCCAAGGCTGCAGTATGTAGAGCTTGTGCAGGGCAGGTAACACAGTTTCGCGCTGCCTGCCCAGTAGTTGGAAAGAACGCACGATGTTTGTCGAATGATTCCCATCGAGATGAAACCATTTTAAACCTGTGAATAAGCCGAGAAGGTCTAGCCATCCACTATAAGGAACCTCCCCTTGTCCTGATGGTCGCGTCGCACTGATGCGTAGATCCTCTACATTGAAAACGAAAGTGGAAAAATGAATGCAGACTCGTGTCATGAAGAATATCTGCTCGCTCAATGGCTGGCAGAGTAATTGCAATTTAAGGCGCGTGGGGGCTCGTGGGTGTATCAAGGAGATGGAGATAGCACGCTCAGAAGATCGAATATATGCTTGACGGTGTGACTGGTGCATTTTCGTCCGATTGATGAATACGCTAATTCTTGGATGTTCGATGGTTTCATTGAAGAATGGGACTTCGAAACCTCCTAGACGAGGAGCATCGATTCTGGCCATAAGGCCTTTCAAGTACTTGGTGGAAATTTCTCGAAGCTTAATGCGTGTAAGAACTGGGAGAACAACGCGCTCCCCGGAAGGTAGGGATGGGGAAAGGTGATAGTTGGTAGTAGAGAGGAAGTGGAGGGAAAGTGATCGAAGCTGGGCCATCCCGGACAAGGCATTCTTGAGCGCTTCTGGTGAGAAACGCGAAGGATTGAGGACTCCGTGAAGCTGAAGGTCGACAATATTCCTGGAAGAATAAAGAAGCTGAAGGAGTGAGGGAAAGGCAATTCTAGTCAAGTGGAGACAACGAAGGTGTGGGCCCCACCGAAAATCGCTGCGCAGGGTCAACCGCACGCTATCTCGAGAAAAAAGAACGAGGTGTTCCAGTTCCGAAAACTGCCTTTCGATTGCAGATAACTTTTCCAGGAGCGAGCTTGTGACGGTGAGGCTGATAGAACTAACACGATCAGACTGCTTGAGTGCAGCCATGACATTGTCCTCGTCTTCGGGAGCCGGTGGATCGAGAGCTAGAGATCCCCCGTACTCCACGACGATAGGCAGGGCGGGCCAGTAACCTAGAGTCTTCAGTACAGGCGTCCCGTGGGTACAGAACAGTCGAAGGTGTAAAGCCCGTTGAGACACAAATACGATACGTCGCCATGTACGACATATACGCACAAGCCTAGGCCAAAACCGAGGAGAGGCATCCAGATAATAACGAAATATGTTCAGAAGAACCTTTTCTGAAAGCTTCCCGATCGTGACTTGTCAAGAAAAAGAAAAAGTTAGCGAGAGGTGGAGGTATTGGCGGAAGATGGACCTCTGCTTGGGCATTCGCTTTCTGTGGTAACGGATTGAGGGGGCAATATGAGTCGGCCACGTCTATTGGGAGATCCGCGACATTGACTGTCACCTCCAGTGGAAGAGGATTGAAAACGCTAGATTACTCACTTTGGAGAGTTCATGAGGGGAGAATGAACGACTAGTATTGCCGGCGTACTATCCTTATGTAGAACACTCACCGTCCGGTCGGCTGAACAAGATCTAGGGCAAAGGCGATGACACAGCGGCCCGGGCGTGGCGGCCACACTGCATTGCTAATTTGCCATGCCCCTCGGGCATGTCCGGGATTGCAGAACACACCTTGAAACTTCCCTTTTTAAAGGCACACTGGATGCCGTTCTCACCGCCTCAACAACTGCAATCGTCTCTCGCTACTCTCGGTAAGGCGTAAGGAAGAGATGGTCGTTTCCTCTCTCGACTTCAACCTCGAAGGACGTACTCGCGCGGCGCAATCCCTCCTTGGACTCTCACGACCTCACCTGGTCCCTCTCTTCAAATTTTCATAGTTCTCTGCGAAACAGAGCGCATAAAGTGCTCTTTACCGTCGTGTGCGACATTCTACCCAAGGTTAGATCCGCTCCCCCGTCCCCGTCCTGCAACACTTCGCCAATGCGGATCCCTTCACCTCGTCTTGCCTTTCTCCGGATATACTGCCAACACCGTCGGCAAGCTAACCGATGCCGCCGTACCATTACCCAACACGCACCGAACCTAAAGCCAGAAACGCCGCGCACCGCATATCTGCACCGGCTCCCTTGGTCAGGTCGCACAGCACAATAAATTCCCCACACTAGAATATCCCCCCGAGCACAAGTCGTCCCGTCCGAGCACGGACCTTCCCGGACTGGCAGGCGGCGGCACTTTTCGCTCCCTGTGCCAGATGGTGGCTGCCCGGACTCGCTCTCCCTGGTCGTTGCGATATCTGAGCGGGCGCTGAACACACCGCCCATACGACGATGGGAACCCCGCCGATCCTCGCAGACAGCCGATCTCGCTACACCCAAGCCAGCACCGTCACTGTCCCCGCCTTGACAACCCCAAGAACCTCCTCCGGGTCTCCAAGGGCCACATTCCCGATACCGGCAGCGGTTTCGCCGCCGTGACCAACGCCGTGACCAACAATGGCGTGTATGGCGACGGTGGCGATCCGATCAAGAGCCAGGGTCATCCAGTCGGCTGATCCGTCGTACTACCATGTCGCTGTCCCAGTTCTGTGCGTCGGCGGTGAGATAGCAGGAGATGCGCAACACGGGCCATGAACGTTGCGTGAACTGCCATCCCTTTTCTCACCCTGTTCTCATAAGTTGGCTGTCAGGTAGGATGGTTGTAGCCTCTCTCTGCGCCATTCTCCAGGTGAAACTTAACACCATCGGCCAATGTGAGTGGCGCAATCCCTTTCCACTGTCATATGATCGCACTCCGTCCCTCTCCTCGTGTTTCAATTTCAATGATTTCCCCTGAACACTTGGGCACAGCCTCGCCTCACTGTCGTTTTAGTTCCACCCCTTCGCCATCAAATGAAAGACAAGCTTGCCAGTGTGAATCTCGAGTACCCGAGATTGCAAGTCCGCCGTCCCCCAGTCTCCTGCCAGTTACTCCTTTAAACACCAGAGGCGGCCCAAATCACCAATTACAATGACTTTTATGACCTCCTTCCTTTTCCGGATACCGCCAACACTGTGGGAGACCCGAGCGACGCTGCCGCCTGCTCGCGCGACAGCGCACCAAAGTCAAAACCTGCAGTGCCGTGCACTGCATCTCTGCGCCAGCCCTCGCCTCGAGCGCAGGACAGCGCGAGCCTTGTACTGGGGCTAGGTTCTCTTGGCCAGCCAGTTCGCGGAGAACAGCAATTCCCCCATACAGAAAGCTTTCTGCTCTCGGCACTCCGCTGGCGGTGATGCTGGCAATGGCCTGGACTCGCTCTCCCCCGTCGGTAGCAACAGCAGGGCGAGCATGGTGAACACGCCGCTCCTGTCCGTGTCCCAGAAGACGTTAACGACACCGCGGATCGTTGCGACGACCGACCTCGCCATTACACATGCGGAACGACTTTGTACGGCTTCCGTATTGTTCCACCCCTCGACCCCGATAAATCCGCCGGGCGTTCAAGAGCCGCATGGCTGGTACCGGCAACGACCTCACTGCTGGCGACAATGATGGCGATCCTTCCCGTCAAGGTCAACGTGCATATACTTGCGGCGCAGCTCGCCGATGCCGGGGACAGTTTCGGGAAACCTGTGCCCAGCGCCGGTGGAGTTCCCCGGCATGTTTGGCAGCCTCCAAAACTACTGAGAGGGGACTGGCCACCGCCTCGGCTGATGACAACCACCACACCTGCACACGCAGCAAGCCCACTCTGTATGCACCGCCTCTCCACTTGCTTTCCCTCAGGCACTACAAGGAATACGCCTTGCTCGCGCTCCCCCTGAGCTGACCACTTTGTCCGCATTCCCATAGCTGGCTGCAGAAACCGTTCACATGCGCTTCAGCGCCCACACTCGCCAGTTGCGAATAGATGTATAGATATATTGTTTTTGTTTTCTTTGTTCATATACGACGTGCTATCCGTGTCGTGCGCTGTGCGCTGTGCAGCACCGCGAGATGACAATTGGCGAGAGGCTCAGTGAGGAAATGGGCATTGGGTCGAAACAAATATGCACAAAATAGGAAAGAAAGGGATGTACCGCCGGCAACTCAAAATGACCGCCCGTTGCTGAACAGGCCCTGAATACTTTTCTTTTCCCGCACGCGAGCAACACGAACCATCATCAACAATGCACAACACAAATATCCTCGCTCAGCAACCCTCAAAAGACCAAGCTTGAGCATCTCCCCGTCCAACGTGCGACGGCAAGAACGCCAGCGCCCGCCAGTCCATCGCCCCACAGTCCGCCCCTTGGCCGTCGCGTCACAGGACTTCAGTCTCGCCTCGCCGCGCTCTGGAGGCGGGCCCGCTGACGGACGCCGGACCAGAGCTCCTAAGCAGCGCCACCCCCAGAAGGTGAGCTTTAGCTCCCACACAATCCGATTCCCCCCCCTCCCCTATCAATGGTTTTTTCTCCACCCGCTCCGCCTGTCTGACCATACATTCTTCCCAGCGGATGCTGTCAACCAATAGTTCGAGAACTTTCATCATCGTGAAGTCACGCTGGTGAGTATCATCTGTTTTGATCATCATCGTGATCTTCACCACCGCAATCTTCTCACATATTGCTCTCCGAATAGGGTTCCTAGGAAGAGATGGCTGCTGCCTCTCTCGACGTAAATTTTAAGGAGGAACTCAATGCCATCGAGCAATGTGAGTCGCTCGACACCCTTTCCTCTCGTTCTGATGATCTTACCCGGTCGCTTTCCTCAGGGTTCAAGGTTCTCTCCAAAGCAAAGCGGACAGCCGCTCTTTGCAGTCTTTGTAACATTCTACTCGGGTGCAAATCCGCTTCTTCATCATCGTCCTGCAACAAATGGCTACAGTCGACCTCATGACTGCCCTTCTGAGCCCGGCTGTCGGGGGTTCTATGCAAAGCCAGATGGAAGCTAAGCTTGCCAGTATGAATCTCAAGTCGCCCGGACTCAAGTCCACCATGCCCAGTTTCCCCTCCGCCCGCACCTTCAACACCAGCGCCAACCCAAACCGCCAGCCCCTCGCTTTTGACTCGACATCCTCTTCCCTATCTCCAGATACCGCCGACACCGCCGGTAACCCAAGCGACGCCGCCGCCACCCTCGCGCGTCAAACTCAAAGCCTCCGGCAACACGGCGCATCGGATTTCTGCGCCGGTGCTCGCCTCGAACACAGGAGAGCGCGGCACTTGGGCCGGTGTCCTCGGTCCGGTCGTGGAGCGTGACAACTCCCCCACACAAGAGATATCCGTTGAGCCCAGGTCGTCCCGTCTGCAGAGCACCGACTTCTCTTGTCTCTCCGCCGGCTCTGCTTTCCGCTCTCCGCGCCCCGATGGCGGTGCCGCTCCCGGCGGTCTCGACGGGCTCTCCCCGGTCGTCTGTGACAACTGGGCGAGCATGGTGAACACGCCGCTCCTGCCTATGTTCCAGAAGACGTTGATGGCCAACAACGACGCCACGGGCCAAACAGTCGACCTCGCTGCCGCCAAGTTGAACGACTTGTACGGCGGCGGCGGCAATGTCCCGCGCCTCGATGGTCCCGACAAGTTGCGCCGGCCCTCCAAGGGCCACGTACACGACAGCAGCAGCGGCTCCAC
>WNGR01006228.1_pt1 | contig 17422 bp, 15 predicted proteins | sample 5407581 | NCBI WGS metagenome assembly WNGR01 (sample SAMN13153383, study PRJNA577476) | soil metagenome | isolation source: 80 cm soil or saprolite under Garry oak tree replicate 2 | place: USA:California | collected 2016-06-15 | reverse complement strand
CTCGGCGACCTTGCCGAAGTCCGGGTTTTGCAGGCCCGTATAGAGCGGCAGCATGCCTTCGGACTTCTGCTCGATGTCGATAAAGCCAAGCTTGCCGTTGTCGAACACGACCACCTTGATGGGCAGCTTCTCCTGCACGACCGTCATGAGCTCACCGAACAGCATGGCGAGACCTCCGTCGCCGGACATCGAAATCACCTGGCGTCCGGGCTGGCACTTCTGCAGCCCCATCGACATCGGCAGGGCTGCCGCCATCGTGCCGTGGAGCAGACTCGAAAACACCCGGCGTTTTCCGTTCGTCTCGATATGCCGATAAAGCCAGACAGTGGGCGTCCCATCGTCGGCGCAGAATAGTGCATCGCTCGCTGCGTGCCGGTTGAGCAGCTCGGTCAGATAGATGGGCGGAATCGTCCCGCGGTCCGACGCAACGGCCTTGGACCGATGGGTTTCCACCGCACGGGCATGCCGTTCGACGAGTTTGTCGCGGAACTCGGTTGACGTACGCGGTTTAAGCCGTGGCAGCAACGCCTCCATCGTGGCCTTGATATCTCCCACCAGCCCTAGCGTGACCGGATGCCGGCGGCCGAGATGATCGGGTGCCATATCGATCTGAACGATTTTGGCCTTCTCCGGGTAGAACTGTCGCCACGCGAAGTCGGCACCCAGCAACAGCAAGGTCTCGCATTCGGATACCGCCAGATAGCCCGCTTCGCCGCCGATAATGCCGGTCATGCCGACGTTGTACGGGTTGTCATGTTCCAGCACGTCTTTGGCGCGGGACGTGTGCGCAATGGGCGCCTTGAGCCGCTCGGCTACCGCAAGGATTTCGGCGTGGGCGCCACGGCATCCCGAACCGCCATAGATGGCGATCTTCTCTCCCGAATTGAGGATTTCGGCGACACGGTCGAGGTCTGCGTCACTCGGCCGGACAACGGGCACGTTCGTGTGGACCGAATACGGGACGTTATCGCTCGCATCAGCATGGGCGATGTCAACCGGAACGATCAGCACAGCGACGCCACCTTTTGCAATGGCGGTCTGACAGGCAATCACAGTTTTGCGTCGCGCCTGCTCCGGCGTAATGATCATGTCGCAGAAAACGCTGCACGATCCGTAGATCGCCTTGAAATCGACTTCCTGCGGAAAGTTAAAACCGAGTTCCTCGCTCGCCACCTGGGTTGCGATCAGGATAACCGGAGCCCGATTACGGTTGGCGTCCACCAACCCGTTAATGAAGTGAAGGCTGCCAGGCCCGCAACTTCCGGCAACGGCCGTCAGGTTGCCGGTCAACATGGCTTCGGCTTCGGCGGCGAACGCCCCTGCCTCCTCGTGGCGCACATGGACCCACCCGATGTCGCTCTCGTTGATGTGGTGAGCGATGAGATTCAGCGTGTCGCCCACGATGCCGTAGCAGTGCTTTACGCCCGCGTGTTCGAGAACTTCGACGATGATTTCCGCAACTTTCTTGCCCATGTACGTCTCCGAAATGTGAAGTGATGGGGATGAATGCCTGTCGGATACGCGCAGGACTCAGGTTCGCGCATCGGGCTGCTCCAGTACGTAGCGTGACGCTTGTGCGGCTTTGCTGTTTCCTGATACGAACGGCAACGTTCCGTTTCGCACGATGATTCTTCGCCACCGGGGCCCGTCGAAAATCGCTTCCCTGGTCCGCATCGCGTGCACTTCACGCGATGCGCGCGTCAGCATGCAATTGCACAATTTCCGTGCAAGCGCGAAGGTCAGTGAACGGCAGCACACCCAAGCTTTGCCATACGCGTTACCGTCCTCCGGACGAACTATGATCAAGGAGAGAAACGATGACGAAAGTGCTGTGCGTGCATTATCCCGATCCCGAGCGGCCTCGCTTCCCCGATCACGCGTTATCGGAGCGCCACTTATGAAGCCGATCGCCCTGAATTCCGTCCGAACTCTCTACTTCGCCGCTGCCGTCGCGTTGGCTGCCGCGGCGATATGCGCCAGTCAAGCGCCGGGCTTCATCAGGGCGGTGGCCACAGTGGAAACGGAAACGCAATTGCCGCTGGAACGCATCGCCAGCGATGGCGTATTCGTGTTGGACTTCGCCCATGCGTCGGGCACGCCGCGTCGACCGGCAGCGGCTGACCGGCTGACTGCGACGCAGTTGGATACGTCGAAGCCCGAGCCGGCGCCGCCCAGCGCGCAGCCCAGGCTTTCACACGGCGCGCCCGGATGCCGACGAACCATCACGGACTCAATGTCCTGGACCTGAACCTGGCACAGACAGAGAGCAGCAAAGGCGTTGCTGCCTCGCCGTATTTCGACGATCGCCCCGGCAGACTTGAGGTATCTACCCATGACTAGCGAAACCCAGCTTGAATTGATTCGGATGCGCGCCTCTGCGAAGGCTAATGTAGAGGACGCAAGACTATGGCGCTGGTTCGCCGATCTCATGGAGGATCAGCCCGTCGTGTACCTGCACAAGGGTCCGGCCTGGAGCCGTCGTTCGACTCGGCGGTTCGCACGGCGTTTGTGCTCTCTCATGCGCTTCCGTCGCCGAGCGGCGTACAGGCGATATGAGCAACATACGTCGGCCCTGCGATGCCGCCGCCAGCTAGTCGCAACGGTACGTCAGATGATCGGCATCGCGCACCTGCGCGCGATAGCGGGCCGGCGTCGCGCCGACGCGTTGCCTGAAAACGGTTGTGAAATGCGTTTGTGAACGAAAACCGGTGGCAAGCGCAATATCCAGCACCCCTTGCTTCGTGGTCGCGAGCAGCACCTGCGCCGTTTCGATGCGTCTTTGCAGCAGGTAATCGTGGGGGCTCATGCCGGTAGCCGCGCGGAACTGGGCGGCAAAGTGCATGCGGGTGAGTCCCGTGCTTTGCGCGATGTCCTGGAGCCCAATGGGCTCGGACAAATGCGCGTCGATGTATTCGATGGCCCGTTTCAGGCGCCAGCGTGGCAGTTCCGTTACCGCGCGCTGCGCCTTGTGCGTGGCATGGATCTCTCGCGACAGCAAACGCGTGACGATCGCGAGGCCAATGCTGTCGGTAAACAAATCGTTGACTGTCGAGCCTTCGACGTGTGCCCATACGAGCGCGTGAGCGAGCCGTGACACGGCGACATCCGGCACTAGCGCGGCGTTCCCAAGCATCACCTCACCTCCCGGTGCCCGGCCGCAGACATGCGCGTAGCAATCGCGCAGCAGTTCCTGTGGCGCGTACAGATGCAGCACGTCGCAAGGCGCTCTAAAGATCGCACTGACTTCCTGTCCAGGTTGCGTGATCTGAGTCACCCCGGGTGTCACCCGGCCGTCGCAGATCACACGGGCGCCATGACAGAACGTCAGATCGGTCGACTTCAGGCTCACCGCGATCGTGTGGCAAGTCCCTTCGCTCCGATTGACCACCCGTTCTCCGCCGGGGGCAGCAAGCCTCCAGCGCGACAAGCCGAGTGTGCCGTCCGGTGACGACGAACACGCGGCTGCCGGCCGCGCATCACAACGCCAGCCCGTTTCCGCCGCGATGGTCCGTGGCGTCCCGCTCGTCTCCCATGGCGCCGTTAATACGGCGCTACCGTCCGGCAATGCTTTCACGTTGACACCTCCTGGAGTGACTTTTGCCGCCTCGCTCATCCACCGGTCCGGCGCGCATAATGGGCGCTCAGTGATGAGCGAAGATCGACGCGGTGTCGTTCAGCACGAGCGGTGCACCGGACTGCGAAGCACCGGTCATCGCCACACCGCCCACCGATTGCGCCTCGGGAGAAGCGTCTTGCGCCGCTACTTTCGCTTCGGCAGCCTGAATGTCGGCGGGGTAGTACGGATCGGAACCAACCGGGTGATAGCCGGCTTTCTCAACCCGGATCAGATCGGCGCGCACTTCGGCGCGAGTGATCGACGCGTTGCTGGCCTGCGCGAATGCGAGTGCCGGTGCGCCGAGCGCGCAGGAGATCAGTACTGCACGAAGGAGCGTTTTCATGATGGTTCACCTTGGTGACGGTAGCGGCTACGTCCACCATGAACGCGGCCTTTGGACTCCCCACCAGGATCGGTGAAGCGTTAAAGCGCATTCTGCACGGCCGCTTCTTCCCCAAAGCTGACCGCTCGATTACAGGTTTGTTATCTGTTTTGCCGCTCGCGTCCGCCGCTGCAAGCCGCGATCGCCCGAAACGCGCGCGGACTCGCCAACAGCGTGCGAATCCTGAACTCGCGGGCGATTGCTCAATCTTTGCGTGTCCTGATCGACCATGATTACTCCCCGTCGTCCCCGTCGGGACTGTGAGGAAAGAGACATGGCCAGGAAAAAAGTCATACGTATCTATAGAGAACCCGCGGGCGGCTGGGGTGCGCTCAAGGCAACCGGCGAAGCACTCGCTCGTCAAGGCGTGGCGGTATCCGGCGCGAAGACGCTGCTGCACATGAACCAGCCGGAAGGATTCGATTGTCCCGGCTGTGCGTGGCCCGCGCTTGCCGCGGACAAGCCCCGCGTGCTCGACAACGAGTTCATCGAGGGCCACACGCACGGCATCGATGCACTGCTCGAGAGCCTGCGCAATACCCGCTGGAACGCGATCGAACGTCAGTCCGGGATCACGCGCGCCGTGGTGCTGCCGCAATGGGATGGTCATCATGCTCACTGAGGTACTCGACCTGTCGCGCGCCCAGTTCGGGATGACCGCGATCTTCCACATTCTGTGGCCGATCCTGACCATCAGTCTCTCGGCGTTTCTTGTGCTGATCGAAGCGCTGTGGATCCGCACCGGCGACGTCGTGTACTACCGTCATGCGCGCTTCTGGGGCAAGCTGCTGGTGCTCAACTTCACGGTCGGCGTGGTCAGCGGCATTCCGATGGAGTTTCAGTTCGGCACCAACTGGTCCGGCTTCTCGCAGTTCAGCGGGCAGTTTGTCGGCAATATCCTTGGCTTTGAAGGCGCGATGGCGTTCATGCTCGAAGCCGGTTTTGTCGGCGTGATGATGCTGGGCTGGGGACGCGTGCCACGGGGAGTCCATTTCTTCGCCACCGCGATGGTCGCGCTGGGATCCAGTCTTTCGGCGTTCTGGATCATGGTCGCCAACTCGTGGATGCAGACGCCCGCCGGCGTCGCCCTCGTCAACGGCAAGCTCGTCGTGACGGACTATCTGGCGGCCATCTTCAACCCCGACATGGTGTGGGGCGTCTCGCATATGTGGGTCGCGGCGATCGAAACGGGCATGTTCGTGATCGCCGGCATTTCCGCATACCACCTGTTCCGCCGGCGGCATCCCGAATTTTTTGCGCGCTCGTTCAAGCTCGCACTGGCCGCGCTTGTCTTCGTCGCGCCGCTGCAGATCTGGCTCGGCGACTCGAGCGGAGTCAGCGTGTTCGAAACGCAACCGGCAAAGGGCGCCGCCATCGAAGGACGCTGGGAGACCAACAAACCCGGCACGGGCGCCGCATGGTCGCTCGTTGCGTGGCCCGATCAGCAAAAGCAGCGAAACGACTGGTCGATTGAAGTGCCGGGACTACTCAGCATCATCGGCACGCATTCGCCGCATGGCCAGGTCAAGGGCCTGACGGACTTCCCCCGCGCCGACCAGCCGCCGATGGTGCCGCTCCTCTACTACGCATTCCGCCTGATGGCGGGCATCGGCTTCGCGTTCATGCTGCTCGCGTTCTGGACCGTGTATGCGCTGCGTAAAGCGCGCGGCAGCCTCGGCCGGCTGCTCGCACAGCGCAAGCTGTTGCTCGCATGGGTGCTGTGCATTCCGCTGCCGTACTTCGCTGTCGAGGCCGGGTGGATCGTGCGGGAGGTAGGACGTCAGCCGTGGGTCGTTTACGGGCTGCTACGAACGAGTCAAGCCGCGTCCACCGTGCCGGCAGCCTCCGTGTCGGCCAGCATGACGATGTTTTTTGTGTTCTATGTCGTGTTGCTCGTCACCTTCGTCGTCCTCGCGCGGCGCTGGCTGAAGAACGGTCCCGATTTCACGTCCACACCGCCCGCGACCTTGACCGCCCGGTCCCAGAATGCGGTCACCGGGTACTGAGCCCTCTTTCTCCGATCTGAAGCGAGATTGTTCAATGGATAGCACCACTCATTCCCTGCTTGCCGTCACGTGGTTCGGCCTGATCGGCCTGATGCTGGTCTTCTACGTCGTCACGGACGGATTCGACCTCGGCGTGGGCATGCTCACATTGCTGAGAAGAAAACGCGAAGACCACGACGTGATGGTTCAGACCATCGGTCACGTGTGGGATGCGAACGAGACATGGCTCGTCGTCGTCGGCGGTGCGCTGTTCGGCGCATTTCCCGCCGCCTATGCGATCCTGATGCAGGACCTCTATCTGCCCGTCATGGCGCTGATAGCCGGACTGATCATGCGGGGCGCGGCAATCGAGTTCCGCCATAGCGCCCTGCATGGGCGGCTGTGGGACGCCGTGTTCGGTGTGGGCAGCCTGGTCGCGGCGATATCGCAGGGCGTCGTGCTCGGCAAGGTGATCACGGGCTTCCTGCCTGGCGGGTCAAGCACAGTGTTCATCGCGGTAACGGCCATTGGCGTGGTGACCGGCTATACGCTGCTCGGCGCGACCTATCTCGTGAAGAAGACGGTGGGCGCGCTCGAACAATGGGCCCGGCGGCTGGCCTTGCTGAGCGCGGAGCTCACCGTGGCCGCCGCGATCGTGCTCAGCGCGGCAACCTGGATTGACAGCGTGGCCGGCCACGCCCGCTGGTCCCAGCCCGGCGTGTTTGCCTTGCTTGCGGTACTCGGCGCGCTCGCCGTACTGTCGTACGTCTGGCTCATGGCCTCGCTCTATTGGGGAGGCGCAAGCGGGCCGTTCCGGGCGGCGATTACGCTCTTCATCGTGTCGTTCGCGGGCCTTGCGATCAGCCTCTATCCCGACTTCATTCCGGGCAGGCTCACGATCCTTCAAGCGGCGTCGGACACCATGACCCTCGTTTTCATGTTGATCGGGATCGGCCTCGTGTTCCCGGTGATGATCGGCTACAACCTGTACCAGTACTCGATTTTCCGCGGTAAGGTGATCGGCGGCGCCCGCGCGGGAGAGTAGCCGGCGCTGTGCTTGATAGTCGTTCCGACATGAGTTCCTCACTTCAATCGTGCCTGAAAGGAATCGGCATGGCAACCCGTCTTCTAAAACCACTCGCTGTGCTGCTCGTGTCAGGCGCAGGCTTCTGCCCCGTCGTGGCGCACGCGTACGCGCTTGATGCGCAATTCGACTGCAGGGCGCGTCCGCACGCGTTCATTGGGCAGCTCATCAACAGCCAGTTCATCGACCCGAATCCGATGCACGTCGAGGCGAATTCGGTCAACGCGTTTCGGCCAGCGCACGGCAGCGACATAACCGCCTTCGGCTTTCGTGTCTACGCCGTGATCGGGTACGAGCAGGACGACGGATTGTTCAAGAGGGGCCCCGGCCAGGCGCTCACCGGCCCGCTGTACGGCGTGGTTCTGTCCGCTCCCAGCGAGGCGGTCGAATCGCGCTTGCGCGAGGCAGGCAGCAACGCTACCGTGCGCACGGTGATTCCGTTGTTGCTGACCGCGGTGGTCTGCAGCGCATCTTGACGCGCGGCGTCGTATCCGTCACGGTGCAAGGCTTTCTGCCTGCTACGCCACTTCGGCGCCCACGTCAGGCTGGAAGCCTGGGAATGACCGCTTCTCCAGAGAGCCGAACGGGTAGTTCCGACCCGTTGCGGCCCCTTGAGGGTTGGCCGTGATTCGTAAATACCCGAAGCTTCAGATATTTATGAATCACGGCCAACCCTCTTGCTCATACCGGTGTTCTATGTCGCGTTGCGGCGCGTGCTGGGCGACAAGCTCGATGAAGTCACGCGCAAGCTACCTGATGAGGGAAGCGCCGACAAAGGCCAACGCCTGATCACAGTGGGCAATGAAGCGCGTGAGTGAACAGGCGCTCATCACCCCGATGTTTCCGGGAACGGGTTGGCGAGTGCCGCGCCGGGTGAGTGGTCAGTATCCCGGACCATGTCGAGGAATGCGCGCAGCGCCGCCGATATATGCCGGCGACTCGGGTACCCGACCCAAAGGCCCTCGGACGAAGGCGAGAATTCCTCCAGTACCTTCACCAATAGTCCTGAGCGCAGGAACACCTGCGCATGTGCATCGACGGTGTAGGTTATTCCGACTCCGTCAATCGCAGCGCGCACCGCCAACTCAGAACTATTGAGAATCACACGGCTGCCCACTGGCACGCGTTGGAGCTGCCCGTCCCGAATGAACGACCACTCGGATAGCGGCTGATCGGGAGCAAAGCGGTATCGGATACACCTATGACTCAGGAGGTCTTCAGGTGTACGTGGTTGTCCATAGCGCGCGAGATAGGCAGGCGCGGCCACGACCGCTATCCTCATCGGCCCCGTCGCCCGCACGCCCACCATGTCTGTGGCGAGGTGCTCCTGGCAGCCGATCACTGCGTCAAATCCCATCGCCACAATATCTGCAGGCGCCTGATCCACCCGCAGTTCAAGCTGCACATCGGGATAGGCAGAGAGAAAGCGCTCCCAAACTGGCGCGACCACGACTGCGGCGGCCCCCGGACTTGCATGGATCCTGAGCGTGCCGACGGGCCGCTCGCGCTGCCGGTTCAAGTCCTCCAGTGCACCGCCGATCTGGCCAAATGCCGGTCGCAGCTGATCGAGCAATCGTACCCCCGCATCCGTGAGCGATACGCTGCGCGTCGTGCGATTGAGGAGGCGCACGCCCAGTCGCCCCTCCAGTTGACGCATCGTTTGGCTGAGCGCAGAAGGCGTGACACCCAGCCGCGCAGCCCCAGCGCGGAAGCTGTGCAGTTCGGCGACTTGTACGAAAGCCATCAGGGCGGCCACATCTTTCGGAAGCATCGTTAAGTGTCGCTTAATACCAAATGCAAATTCTAGCGGTTTTCATCCGGTTTGCCCGCAGCTACATTGATGGCGTGTTCGGACGGTTTCTCTTGCGAGCGAATCTCCCCCGGTAAACGCGTGCTTCTTCCGGCACAACGGGCACGAAAATGAACAAACTCACGGCTCTTTTACAGAGGTTTTAGCCATGACTCAAAAAGAAATTCGCGTCGGAATCGTCGGAGCCAACGCCGACGTAAGTTGGGCGAAACTGTCGCACGTTCCCGCGATTAAGGGGCTTCCCGGCGTAAAGCTCGCGGCTGTGGCAACGCGCAATGAGCACAGCGCGCGGCAAGCGGCTGAAGCTTTTGGCGCCGACCGCTGGTTTTCCGATCCCTTCGCGATGATCCGCGATGACCAGATTGATGTCGTGACGATCGCCGTGAATGTGCCTGCACATCGAGACCTCGTTCTGGCGGCGCTGGACGCTGGCAAAGCGGTCTACTGCGAGGCGCCGCTTGGACGCTCTGTCTCGGAGGCTGAAGAGATGGCGTACGCGACGCGCTCACAGCATACGGCGATCGGGTTGCAGGGCCGGTTAAATCCATCCGTGCGGCGCGCGGCTCAATTAATTTCCTCGGGAAAGATTGGGCGGCCGCTAAACGCGAGAGTTGTCTGCTCCACCGCGGGTTTCGGGCCGGAAATGCCTTCCGCGCATGATATTTTCAACAAAGCATCGTCTGGCGCCAGCCTGCTGACCATCACTGGGGGACATACACTCGATCTGGTGGAAGCGGTCCTCGGACGGATCGTCGAGGTCGATGCCCGGACCGAGATTCTGTGGCCTACTGTCAAACTGATAGAAAACGGCGAGGAGCGTTCGCGTGAAACTGCCGATCACGCGGACGTTTTGGGAAAGACGCATTCTGGCGCCGTATTCACGGTCGACATTAACGCTGGCGTAGCGCCGGAGAATGCGCGCTTCACCTTTGAAGTGAGGGGATCAGAGGGATGGCTCAGCCTGACCGGTAACCACCCCTACGGCTTTCAGGCCGGAGATCTCGAGCTGACATCAAACGACGCATTCGTGAGTCCCGAGCAGGCGGCGGTCTCCGGTGGATTCATGGGTGCGGCGATCAACGTGGGAGAGGTCTACGCCCAGCTTTACCGCGATATTCACGCGGGCAGTTACGACACACCAGGCTTTGAACACGCACTGCATAACGCCCGTCTCATCGAAGCTGTAACGCGTGCCGCCGAACGAGGCGAGCGGCAGCGAGTTATTTTTCGCGAGTCGAAGCGCACTTGCTGATGGAACCAGGGCTGCACCAATAGCGTCGGAAGGCAACCCGCTGCGAGTGGCCTTAAAAGGCCGATGAAACACTGCGCACGGTGGCCGGTCAACGACCGTTCGCAATGGCGAAGCAGCCGCTCCAACGTCCGGTTGCTGCGACGGGCGAAGGACTGTTCATGGCCGATGAACGAAACCGCTCGCGCGGTAAGGGGCTCCGGGCGGCGGTAGTGGTAATGGAGAGGGAACCGACTCTGTTTTCATGTTGATGTGCGAGGCAATCCGCCTCGTCACTCAACGGGAGCAGAGTCATGACCCACACCAGCCAGGGTATCAGCCCGCTGCGCCAGCGCATGATTGACGACATGCGCATGCGCCAGCTTTCCCCCAGGACGCAGGCCAACTATCTGCGCATCGTGCGCGAGTTTTCCCGGTTTCCCGGGCGCTCACCCGACACCGCCACCGTTGAGGACCTGCGAGGCTACCAACTGCATCTGGTGGATCACGGCACGTCACCCGTTTCGCTGAACGCCGCGATCACCGGCCTGAAGTTCTTCTTCGAGATCACGCTTCATGAGCCCGACCTGATGGCGCGGATGCAGCCGGTGCGCGTGCCCCGGATGCTGCCCGTCGTGCTCAGTCCGGACGAAGTGGGCCGCCTGATCGCTGCCACCGGCAACCTGAAACACCAGACTGCGCTGTCGGTCGCGTACGGCGCCGGCCTGCGCGCCAGTGAAGTCGTCGCGCTGAAGGTCGGCGACATCGACAGCCAGCGCATGACGCTGCGCATCGAGCAGGGCAAGGGGCGCAAGGACCGCTACGCGATGCTCTCGCCGGTACTACTCGAGCGCCTGCGGGTCTGGTGGCGCGTGGCTCACGCGCAGGGCAGGATGCTCGAAGGTGGGTGGCTGTTTCCGGGCCTGGATCCGGTGGATCCGCTGAGCACGCGGCAGCTGAACCGTGCCATCCATGCCGCGGCCGAGGCGGCCCAGATCGACAAGCGCGTGTCCATGCATACGCTGCGCCACAGCTTTGCCACCCACCTGCTCGAACAGAAGGTCGATATCCGCGTAATCCAGGCCCTGCTCGGGCACAAGAAGCTGGAAACCACCGCGCTCTACGCACAGGTCGCCACCGATCTGCTGCGCGAAGTAATCAGTCCGCTGGAGAACCTGCACCGCACCTGAAACACCGAGCACGTCCGTGCCCGAAGTCGCGGATGTCTTCCGCGCGCATGGGCCAGCGTGGCGACAGACCATACAGCTAAGCCTGGGACAGCTGAAGGTGATGTCGGCCATTGAACAGTGCCGCAGCGCGGCGCTGGGTGGACATGTGTTGCGCTGTTCCGGCTGCGAACAGATCGAAATCGCCTACAACTCCTGCCGTAACCGCCATTGCCCGAAGTGTCAGGCAAGCGCCGCACGACGATGGCTCGAAGCGCGTGAGGCCGACCTGCTGCCCGTCGAGTATTACCACGTGGTCTTCACGTTACCCGCCGCGATCAGCGCGATCGCCTGGTACAACAAGGCAGTCATCTATGGGCTGCTGTTCGATGTCGCGGCCGAAACCCTGCGTACCATCGCCGCCGATCCGAAGCACCTGGGCGCGCAGATCGGCGCGACGCTGGTGCTGCATACGTGGGGCTCGGCACTGACGCATCACCCGCACGTGCATGGCATCGTTCCTGGCGGGGGCCTGTCACCTGATGGCGAGCGGTGGGTCGCGTGCCGATCCGGCTTCTTCCTGCCAGTGCGCGTGCTGTCGCGCCTGTTCCGGCGCCGTTTCCTGGAGGAACTCGCGGCCGTGCATCGCCGCGACCCGCTGCGGTTCTTCGGCGAGTACGCCGCGCTCGCCGATCGGGCCGTCTTCGCCCAGTGGCTCGCGCCGCTGCGCACGTGTGAGTGGGTCGTCTATGCGAAGCGCCCGTTCGCGGGACCCGAGGCGGTGCTCGCGTATCTGTCGCGCTATACCCATCGCGTGGCCATCTCCAACCAGCGGCTCATCGCCCTCGACGAGCGCGACGTCACCTTCCGCTGGAAGGACTACCGCGCCAGCGGCCGCACCCGCTACAAGACGATGACGCTCGAAGCCGGCGAGTTCATGCGGCGCTTCCTGCTGCATGTGCTGCCTGGTGGCTTCCACCGCATCCGTCACTACGGGCTGCTTGCCAATCCGGTGCGGCGGCACAACCTGGCGACCATACGTGCGTTGCTGCACGCTCCAGCCGTCATTGACGCCAACGATGACGCGTCTGCGGATGCCCGGGCGCCGACCTTTATCTGCAGACACTGCGGCGCCCCGATGATCATCATCGAGATCCTCCTGCGCAGCCACCCGATTCGCGCAACATGGCGAAAGACACCTTCGAAGCCACCTTCGAGATCATCCCGACCCGGATTTGCGTCAGCCTTCCGTGGCAAGGCTGACGGTCAGCTCCCTTCAATCCCCATAGCCGCCGAAGGCTCCCGCCGCGTCGGTCCACTCTGCGGTTTCCTCCCTCGAGGCTTGTCCAACGCCTGCCCGCACGCGTCGTCGTGCGCTCACGCGGCAGCAGACAAGGGCAGGCGTCGAACAAACCTAAACGGGAACCGTCTTATGCGATTGGCATGACTTGCCCGTGTCTTTCACGGCTGCGAACGACAGCACGCGACCCGAATCGGACCTACGACACTTCGTGCCAGCGATGGCCGGTTTCAAAGGTCAAACGGTCATTCACGCAACGACATGCCTCTAACGGGTACGGGACACGAGGCGTATTCCAGCTTTATGTAATAGCCGCCCTTCGCCCCGCCAACTACCATCAGAAAATTGGCACTATAAACCGTTCAATTCAGACACTACGGCTTGGTGATTGCACTACGGACCTCGATGTGGTCGCGGGCCGGATGAACGTCCTGCCGGGCAATTCACGGCATCCGATTCCGATCGCGAAGGGATCGGAAAGCCAGCGGTAATGGTCGATGAGATCGCTACCCGGCGGTACACAGTCGCGCCCGACATTCAGTCTCTCTTCCAATGGCAATGACTTGAAAGGACACACGATGACCCTGCCCCGAATCAGCGGAAAGAATGTTTCCGCGGACGCGGCCCGCTCCGGCCGACTGTTTTTCCTCGAATTGAGCGGTGGCCGCATTCACTCGATCAATCCCGACGGATCCGACCTCAAGACGATCGTCGCGGATTGCCGCCTCCCCGACGGCATCGTCGTGGACGTGGATGCCGGTCATATCTACTGGACCAACATGGGTTCGATCGGCCTCCATGACGGCTCGATCGAACGCGCCGACCTGGATGGCAAGAACCGCGTGGTCATCGTCCCGCAAGGCGTCACGCACACACCGAAGCAGATTCATCTCGACAAGGCATGTGGCAAGCTCTATTGGTGCGATCGAGAAGGCATGCGCGTGATGCACGCCAACCTCGACGGCTCTCAAGTCGAAACGCTGGTCGCGACCGGGCATAGCGACCAGGACCGGCTCGACCAGACCCGGTGGTGCGTCGGAGTCACGATCGATCCGAAGCACGGGAAGCTCTACTGGACGCAGAAAGGTCCGGACAACGCCGGCCTGGGCCGCATCTTCCGCGCCAATATCGACATCCCGCAGGGCGAAGGCCCGACAAACCGCTCCGACATCGAAGTGCTGTTCGAACGGTTGCCGGAGCCCATCGACCTTGAGCTCGACCTCGCGAAGCGTGTCCTCTACTGGACCGACCGCGGCGATCCTCCGCGCGGCAATACCGTCAATCGCGTGCCGATCGACGGAGCCGCGGCGCCTGAAATCCTCGTTACGAACCTGATGGAGGGAATCGGCATCGCGCTCGACGTTCCCGGTAATCGGATGTTCGTCACGGACCTGGCCGGCTCCGTCTATTCCGCCGATCTCGATGGAAAGAATCAGCGCAACTTCCTCTTCGCCCAAGGCAATCTCACCGGCATCGCCTATGCCGAAGTCTGACCCACGCATTGGAGACATGACATGACTGATAATCGGCACCGGCGTGATCGGTGCCAGTTGGACCGCACTGTTTCTCGCCAAGGGGCTGAAGGTCGTTGCGACAGACATCGCGCCGAATGCCGAAGCCCAACTCAAGGAGTTCGTGGAGTCCGCCTGGCCGGCGCTCAAGAGATTGGGCCTTGCGCCCGGAGCGTCGCAAGCGAACCTGACGTTCACGCCCGTGCTCGCACAAGCGCTCACGGATGTGGACCTCGTCCAGGAAAACGGCCCCGAGCGGCTCGAATTCAAGCAGGATCTCTATCGGCAACTCGATGAGCTGCTGCCCCCCCACGTGATCATCGCGTCGAGCACGTCGACCCTGCCCATGAGCAGCATCCAGGTGGGCGCCGTGCTGCATCCCGAGCGCTGCGTCGTCGGCCATCCGTTCAATCCGCCGCACCTGATCCCGCTGGTCGAGATCGTCGGCGGGACAAAGACCTCGGAAGAGACGATCCGGCGCGCTGCGGAGTTTTACACATCGATCGGGAAACAGACGGTACGCCTGCACAAGGAACTGCAGGGCCACGTCGCCAACCGTCTGCAGTTCGCGGTGGCGCGCGAGGTCTATTACCTGGTGGCGGAGGATGTGCTGAGCGCCGCCGACGTCGACACCGCCCTCTCCTGGGGGCCGGGCCTGCGCTGGGGCGTGATGGGCAACATGATGCTCAATCACCTCGGCGGCGGTCCGGGCGGCATCGAGCACTTCTTCCATCAGTTCACCGGTCCGATGACGGCTGGGTGGAAGGATCTCGGCTCGCCCGAGCTGACGCCGGAAGTGCAGAAGAAGCTCATCGACGGCGTTCATGCCGAAGTCGGATCGCGGTCCATCAAGGAGCTGGAGGCAGAGCGCGACGAGATGCTGCTCGGCCTCATCGAACTGCGCACCAAAGGAAAGGCGCGTTAAAGGTACGGATGCGGCCACGCCACGCGTGGCCGCGGCTCGCGTGGACTGATCGCGGGCAGTTGACACTCCCTTATCGAAAAAAATTCCTCAAATGAAAGACTCGACCAACCTTGCAATCGAAAGCGAACCGGATCGGCTTACCGGAATCATTCAATCGAAGCTCGCGAATCCGGCGCGGAGTTCGGATATCGATCTGCACGGCGCGCTTAATGACGTACTGAAAGACGTCGGGTTATCGACGGCGGACAGCGGTGGCAAGATCACTTTCCACGGCCGGGATCCGATCATTCCCGCGCTCTTCCGGTTCGGCTCGTTGTCCGCGATCGCCCTGGCCGCCAAGGCCGTCGGCGTCGCTGCGCTATGGCGACTGCGGAGCGGCGAGGAACAGGACATCGAAGTGGACGTTCGTAAAGCGTTGCGGCGCTTCGCCGGGTTCTTCGATCTGAAATGGGAGACGATCAATGGACGTCCTCCGGCCCTCAAAGTCGATACGAATCTCTTTCGCGAAACCCGCGACGGACGGCACGTCGTGCCCCTGAACATCTATCCCAAGCTGGCTGCCCGCGAGCTCAGCCTGCTCCGGTGCGACTCCAGCCCGGAAGGCGTGCGCAACGCCATTCTGCAATGGCGCGCGGACGACCTGGAGAATGCGGCGGCGGAAGCCGGGATCGTCATCGCGAAGGTGCGCACTTTCGAGGAATTCCGCAAGGAGCTTCAGTACACCGAGGTCCTCTCGAGAATGTCGCTGATCAACGTGGAAAAGATCGGCGAAAGCGAGCCGATCCCTTTCAGGAAAGAGGGCACCAGTCCGCTGGACGGCATTCGCGCACTTGGGATGGGTCACGTGATTGCCGGAGCGGCCATCGGGAGAGACCTCGCTTTGCACGGGGCCGATGTCCTCAACATCTGGCGGCCGTTCGACGACAGCGAGATCGAGGCGTTCGCGTGGGACACTCAGGTCGGGATGCGCTCGACGATCCTGGACTACTCGAAGGAGGATCGCGCGAAATTCGATCTCCTGCTGAAGGATGCCGATGTCTTCTTCGCGAACAAGCGTCCGGGCTATCTGGAACGCCATGGTCTCGAGGCCGAGGAGCTCTGCGGCAGGAAGCCTGGGTTGATCCATGCCAGTGTCCTGCTTCACGGCGCCAAGGGCCCCTGGAAGTATCGTCCCGGATTCGATGAAATCGGCGCGGCCGTCTCGGGGCTGTTCGCCGTCGAAGGTACGCTCACGCGTCCGAAATCGCCGCCGATCATCCCCATTGTCGACAACGTGGTGGGCTGGCTCGGCACGGTCGGCGTACTCGCGGCGCTGCGCCGGCGTGCGATCGAGGGTGGCAGCTATCGAGTCACCGTTTCTCTGACCCGAACCGTGCTGTGGCTGTTCTCGCTCGGCATCTTCGACAGGGACTATGCCCGGGCGACCGCCGGATCTTCCGACGAGCACGCCTACGTCGCCCCCGATCTGTTCACGGCAGAGACCCCGCTGGGCACATATCAGGGTATGACCGACCAGGTGGTCCTGTCGAAGACTCCCGGGTCCTTCAGGACGGTGCTCGTGCCACGAGGCTCGAGCAAGCCCGAATGGCTGACGCGGTGAGGATGCCCGACCTGCACTTTTGCGGAATCGGCCAGGAGCGCGACGGCGTTACCGTTGATGTTGGTCAGCTTCCTGCAATCAAAGGACGCCATTCTGTCTCCGATTGCGACTGAAACGGCGGAGGTCGCCGCGCACCCATGGACAGCGCGCCAAGGGACGAGAGCCGTTGGTTCGTCTCTTGGCGACGTTTCTGCCGTGGCGGGAAATTCGATGGCCGATGAAAATTGGTTCTGAACTTAGATGGGTAGAGAGTTTGAGCTTGTAACTGAATCGACGACATCGAACATACCTGGTGTGCGCCTGAGACCTTGCGCCTGAGACCTGCACCGGGTTTCCGACCTGCGCTGCCACGGATTTTCCAACAACATCCCGGATACGGTTGGCAGGCAACCACAGCCTGCGATCGTTGACGATGTAGGGTGGGGAGTTGAACGACTCAAATTGGCCGCTTCTGTTTGCAAGGACTCCCTCCGAGAGTCAAGGCTGGGGTTTCCCATGCGATCGCCGAAAGCGGCGTCCGGTTACAAACTGTTGCGACTTGAGTCCTCAGTCGCCAGATCGACATGGCCGATATCCACTCCGAAGGCCCTATCCGGAACTGCAATGAACATACTGACGGGTGCATCAAATAGTGCTCTGTTTTTCAGGCAGCGTAGCTAACATGCTTTTCTTTGAACAGATTCCGAATCACGTGAGGCTCCTTCTGTCGACGATGCAAATGACGGCGGACATTCTGGATCATCTGCGCCTTGTTGGTTGGCCGACTTTTACCCAGCGCATTGGTCTTGACGTCCTGATTCAGCAGTTCATCCGGA
>WNGR01008563.1_pt1 | contig 17427 bp, 15 predicted proteins | sample 5407581 | NCBI WGS metagenome assembly WNGR01 (sample SAMN13153383, study PRJNA577476) | soil metagenome | isolation source: 80 cm soil or saprolite under Garry oak tree replicate 2 | place: USA:California | collected 2016-06-15 | reverse complement strand
TCCTTACGGTCGCCGATGATCGACCAGTCTGTCGTCGTATCGCTGCCGAACACGGAGAACTCGACGAAGCGCCCGAGTTTGCGGATCAGATCCAGTCCCTGCGTGACGCCCGACGGCGAGCCCGTCGTTTCGATATACACATCGCAACCATACTGATCGGTCAATGACCGAACGACACCGAGTGCATCGTCGGATTTCGGATTGATCGTCACGTCTGCGCCGTATTCCCGCGCGAGCGCGAGACGCTCGTCGACCAGATCGATCACCACCAGCTTTTTCGGCGTTTTCAGATGCGCGACCTGCACCATCATCAGGCCCAGCGGTCCTGCACCCGCGATCACGACGACATCGTCGAGCTGGATGTCACCGCGATTGACGGTGTGAATCGCGCAGGCGAGCGGTTCGATGATCGCCGCATCTTCCAACGATACGCCAAGGGGAATCTTGTGGACGATGGCCGTCGGCGGAAAGCGCATGTACTGGGCCATGCCGCCGTCGGCGACTTCCCGCTGGAAGCCGAAGATGTTGTGCACCTCGCACATCCAGTATTGGCCCGATCTGCAATAGCGGCACTTGTCGCACGGCACGATCTGTTCGGCGATCACGCGCTCGCCCAGCTGGACATTGAAATGCTCCGCCGCGCCTTCGCCGAGTTCCTCGACATAGCCGAAGAACTCGTGGCCCGGAATGACAGGCGCCTTGACCCACGGATTCGGGCCGCCCCAGAACATCTTTGCGCCCGACCAGCATTTGCAGTCGCTCGCGCAGATGCCACAAGCGGCAATGCGTATCACCAGTTCATTGCGCCCGGCGCGCGGGCGCGCCACCTGCTCGACGCGATAGTCCTTCGGCGCACGGCAAACGATCGCCGTCATGGCTGACGCTGCATCTTCCGTCGCGTTCATGCTGCACCTCACGCTGGTTTCGTTGGCAAACGGGCAACCCGCATCGCTTGCGCGGTCACTCCATCACGATCTGCACCTTCACGTCAGTCGGATTGCCGCTCGCCGCTTCTTCGAATGCCTTGATGCCGTCCGCGAAAGCAAACGAGCGCGAAATGAACGGCTTGACGTCGATGCGTCCCGACGCGATCAGTTGAATCGCGCGCGGAAAGATATTCGCGTATCGGAACACGGACTCGACGCGCGCTTCCTTGATCTGCAACGCGACGATATCGAGCGGGACGGGATGCTGCGGCATGCCGACCAGCACGAGGCAGCCGCCGGGGCACAGCAGATCGACGATGCCATCGAACGCTTTCTCGCTGCCGCTCGCTTCGAACACGATATTCGCGCCCCAGTCGTCCGTCGCGCGCCGCACGACTTCCCTGACGGATGCTTCGCGGATATTGACGGCTGTCACACCCGGCGTGCCGCCGATCAGCGCGAGCTTCTCCGGCACCATGTCGCAGACGATCACGCGGCTGCATCCGCCCGCCAGCGCCGCGAGCACGCACATCATGCCGATCGTGCCGGCGCCCAGCACGACGGCGACGTCGCCTGGCTTGATGGCCGCTTTCTTCGCGGCCTGAAGTCCGATCGACAGCGGTTCGACGATGGCCCCTTCGGCAAAGCTCACGTTGTCGGGCAGCTTGTAGGTGAACGCGGCGGGATGGACGACGAACGGTGCGAGGCAGCCGTGCACGGGCGGCGTCGCCCAGAAGCGCACTTTCGGGTCGAGGTTGTAGAGCCCTTCGCGCGATGCGCGTGAATCCATGTCGGGCACGCCGGGTTCCATGCAGACGCGGTCGCCGGGTTTCAGATGCTGCACTTCGTCGCCGACCTGCACGACGGTGCCTGCCGCCTCATGCCCGAGCACCATCGGCTCGTTGACGACGAAGGGGCCGATGCGTCCGTGCTGGTAGTAGTGGATGTCGCTGCCGCAGATGCCGACCGTATGGATGCGGATGCGCACGTCGCGCGGGCCTTCGAGTACCAATGCGTCCATCGTCGTTCCTTTCGCAAGAGAGAGTGTGATTTACGGAGCACGTCGTTCGGCACGTGCCACGCGGGTTCAGCCAGCCTGGAAGCCGCCGTCCACAGCGAGGCTCACGCCGCTCACCATCGCCGACTCGTCACTGAGCAGATAAGCGATCGTGCGCGCCACTTCGAGCGGCTGCACGAAGCGCTTCAGCGGAATGCGCGCGAGCATCGGCGCGGACTTCTCTGGATCGCTCCATGCCTTCTCGGCCATCGGCGTCATCGTGACGACCGGGTTGACTGTGTTCACGCGGATGCCGTGCGGACCCAGTTCGACGGCCATCACGCGCGTGAGGCCGTCGAGCGCGGCTTTCGATGCGCAATAGGCCGCATGCAGCGGCAAGCCGACGGTCGCCGACAGGCTCGACACATTGACGATCGAACCGGCCACGCCGCGCCCGATCATGCTGCGCGCGCATTGCTGCGCGACGATCATCGCGGCGCGCACGTTGACGGCCATGATGGTGTCGAAGGCGTCGACGCTCGTGTCGAGAAACGGTTGCAGCTCGACGATGCCCGCGCAGTTGACGAGCAGATCGACGGGCTGCGCCGCATCTGCCACACTGCGTGCCGCGCTTGCATCGCCGAGATCGGCGCATAGCGTCGTGCAGCCGATCTCGTCTTCGAGCGTTCGCAGATCGGCGGCCGAGCGGCTCAGCGCAATCACGCGTGCGCCCCGTTGCGCCAGCAATTGCGCCGTCGCGCGGCCGATGCCTTTGCCCGCGCCCGTGATGAGCACCGTCTTGCCTTCGAACTGCCGAGGGTCGTCATGCGTGGACATTGCGGTCCCTAAGTTTTAAGGTTCGTCGCACAGACGGCGCGCCGTGTCTTCGTCCGTCACGAGCACCGACGCATAGCGGCCTCGCAACGCGGCGCGCGTCACATGAAACTTCTTCGTGCCACCCGATACCAGCACCACGTCCTCGATCTTGCGCAAATCTTCGAGCGAGATCGCGACCGTGCGGCGGTTGAGCGGATGATCGATGGGGTCGCCGTTCGCATCCATGAAATGACCGAGCATGTCGCCGATCGCGCCCGCCTTGCGCAATGTCCGCAGATCGTCGGGCTTCGAGATTCCGTACGTGACGACGAGCGATTCCGTCAGGTCGCCACAGGTCAGCAGCGCGAGATCGGCATTGCGCGCGAGTTCGTATGTGCTACGCACGGTTTCTTCCTGAAGGATCAGATCGCGCGTTTTCTGACTGCCGACATAAATAGGCGCCGCGAACAGATAAGCGTCGGCATGGCAGAGATTCGCGAAGTCCGAGACGATGTCGAACGTGTTGATGCTCGGGCAATGCGACAGGCCGCCTTGCAGCGACACGGCGTTGACGGCGCCATACGCGCGCTGCGGCATGGCGCGCAGCACCGCGCGTATCGTGCGGCCCCAGCCGATGCCGACCGTCGCGCCTTCCGTGATGCGCTTGACGAGGCAACCCGCCGCGCCGATGCCGAGCGCGGCCATGTTCGCCTCGGGGCTGATACCCGTCGGCACGACCACCGCGTCGTCGAGTTCGAAGCGCTCGACGAGCTGTTGCTCCAGCGCGATGCACGGCGCCGCGAGCAGCCGGTTCACGCGCACGCGGTTGCTGCCGATGAGATGCGCGATTTCCTGCTGCGTCATATTGCCGATGTAGTAGTGCCACGCGACGCGCGCCTGCAATTCCTCTTCGGCGTCGATGGCAACATCGGCTTCCGGCATCGTGACGAGTGGGGCGGTCTTGGTCATGTATCGTTTTGTGTTCGAATGAAAAGCAACACGCGGTTATACCAGAGCGTCACTTCACTGCGCCCATCGTCAGCCCTTGCACGAGCCGGCCCGAAACGAGCAGCGCGAACACGACCATCGGCAGCACGATCAGCGTGCCTGTCGCCATGATCTCGCCCCACGGCAGCTCGTAGCCGCTCATGTAGCTGGTGGCGGCAACGGGCGACGTGATCGCGTCGGTGCGCGTCAGCACCAGTGCGTAGAGCAGGTCGTTCCAGGAGAAGATGAAAGCGAAGATCGCCGACACGACGATGCCCGGCATCGCCAGCGGCAGATTGATGCGCCAGAAGATGCGCCACGGCGAAGCGCCGTCCAGCCGCGCGGCTTCGTCGAGCTCGACGGGGATGTTGCGAAACTGGTCGGTGCAGATCCAGATCACGATCGGCAGCGAGAACGTGATGTACAGCAGGATCAGCACGAGGTGCGTATCGACGATATCGAGCTTCGTCGCGATCAGGAAGAAGGGCACGGCGAGCACGACGGGACTCACCATGCGGTTCGAGATGAACCAGAACCACAGGTCTTCCTTGCCGCGGAATTCATAGCGCGCGAGCGCATACGCGGCGGGGGTGCCGAGCAGGATCGACAGCACCGTCGTGCTGCTCGCGATGATCAGCGAGTTGATCAGGCTGCCGCCCACTTCATGCGTGAACAGCGCTTCCACGTAATGCACGAAGGTCGGCTTGAAGAGCCACACGGGCGGATAGGCGAGCGCTTCCGCTTGGCTCTTCAGGCTCGTCGTCACCATCCAGTAGAACGGAAACACGGACGAGAGGAATACGACCAGCAGCCCCAGAAAATGCCACGCGGTCCCGTTGCGTCGCGCGCTGCGCGCACGGCGTGCGCGTGCCGTCAGGCGGGGGTTGCCGGGCAGCGCGGCGTCGCCGCTCGCGCGTTGCGTCGAAGGTGCGTTCACGCGGCCTCCCGATAGACGAAGCGGATATAGAGCCGCGACAGCACGATGGTCAGGATCAGCAGCAAGATCGCCTGCGCTGACGCCATGCCCTGATCGAACAGGCGGAAACCGACGCGCTGGATATACACGCTGATGAACTCCGTCGCGGTGCCCGGCCCGCCGCGCGTCATGGTGAAGACGGCGTCGAACATCTTCAGCATGTCGGCGGAACGCAGGATCAGGATTGCCGTGAGGCCGGGCAGCAGATAGGGCCGCTGCAGATGCCACAGAATCTTGCTCCACCTGGGCGTTTCGAGGCGCGCGGCTTCTTCGGCTTCCTTCGGCACCATCGTCAGGCCCGCCAGCAGAATCAGCGCGCAGAACGGCGTCCATTGCCAGATGTCCATGATCATCACCGAGACGAACGCGAGCGTCGGATCGGCGAGCCAGTCCTGCGGCGGCACGCCGACCAGACCGCCGATGTAGTTCGCTACACCGAACTGCCGGTTGAAGATGAGCCGCCCGATCAGGCCGACGACGGCATACGTCGTCGCCATCGGAATCACCAGGCTGACACGCGCAATGGTGCGCATCCACGGCAGTGTCGTGCGATGGAGCATCAGCGCGGCGAACAGTCCGAGCGCGACTTCGATCGGCAAGGTCACGCACAGGAACAGCGCCGTGCGTCCCAGGGCGCCCCAGAACGACGGCTCGCTCAGCGTCGCGATGTAGTTGTCGAACCAGATGAACGGCGTGCCCGATGCCAGATCCGCGAGCTTGTACTGATGAAACGAGTTGTACAACGCCAGCAGCAGCGGATAAATGCCGATTACCGCCAGCGTGAAGATCGCCGGAATCAGAAACCAGAACGCGGCCGAACCCGGCAAGCGCACCCGCGAGCGGGGCCTTGCCGGTGTCATGCCGTTACCGGGTCGAGCAGTGCTGTTCAACATCGATGCTCCCGTGGTGCGTCGCCGTTACTTCAGCAAAGGCTTCTTGCCGCTGTAATAGCCCGCCTTGTTCAGTATCTCTTCCGTCTTCGAGCCGATGGTCTGCGCGCCGTCTTTCACCGACACCTGGCCCAGCATGATCTTCGTGCCCCATTCGCCGCCGCCTTGCCACGACTCGACCATCGGCTTCACGAACGGATACTTGTCCTGCACGGCCTTGTCCTGGTACACGGCCGTGCGCGCAGGCACGCCGCCCGCTTCCAGATACGGCTTGGCCATTTCTTCGGAGGTGATCCACTGGATGAACAGCCACGCCGCCGCCTGCTTCTTCGCATTCGACTTCGCGTTGACGGCCAGCGAGAAGCCGCCGAGCGCGGGCTTCAGGCCGGCGGGACCCTTCGGTTCCGTGGTGATCGCAAGGCAGTTGCCGATCTTCGATTTGCTCGGATCGGTGAGCGTCGGATAGAACGCCGACCACTCCGTGATCATCGCGACCTGGCCTTGCGCGAGCGCGTTGACGGCTTCGGCGTGATCGAAATCGACGATGCCGGGTGGCATGTACTTCATCAGTTTCTGCCGGTATTCGAGGCCCGCCTGCGATTGCGGCGACATCAGGTTCGACTTGAACTTGGCGTCGAGCAGCGAGCCGCCATTCGGCCACAGCACGCGCATGAAACTGTCCGCGGACTGCGTTTCGCCGCGCCGCGATTGCAGCGCGAACGCGAACTGGTTCTTGCTGGCCTGCGTCAGCTTTGGCGCATAGGTGTTGAGCAGTTCGTCCCACGTCTTCGGCGGCTCATTGAAGCCGGCGTCCTTCAGCATGCACTTGTTGTAGAACATCAGGCCCGAGTAGTTATCGAACGGCAAGCCGTACGTGACCTTGTCCCATGAGCCGAACGAGTCGAGCAGAATCGGGAAGAAGCCGGGCAGGTTCAACTTCGGGTCGGCGAGCTTCGGATTGTCGGTGAAGGTCTTGATTGGGACGAGCCACTTGTTGCTTGCGAATTCACCAATCCACACGACGTCGACGAGCACCACGTCCTGATCGCCGCCGCCGACGAAGTTGAGCACTTCCTTTTCACGCGTATTCTCGTACGGGATCACTTCCCACTTCACGTTGATGCCCGTTTCCTTTTCGAACTGCGGAATGAGTTTCTGCGCGGCCTTGTAGCCGGGACGATCGAGAAAGATCGCCTTGATGGTGGTGCCCGAGTACGGCTGCGCGGCTTCCTTCAATGTCCAGGCATCCGCGTTGGCAGCGCAGAGCAGCGACGCCGTGGCAAGCGACAACGCTATGGCAGCAGGCTGCAGAAAGCGCTTTTTCATCGTTCGTCTCCTTGATTGTTCTTGAACCATCGGCAAATGCCGCGGCGTTCATCGTCATTGCGGCGACGTGTATCGACGCGTGCAAAACGTACGGCACGCCCTCGTCGTTTCACTTGTAATTTGCGTTTTACAAATGTATATTTTGACGCGCACCTGTTGTCAAGAAGAAAATCGTCAAATGCTGGATGGTGCGTCGCGGCATGTGCGATTCGAGTTCGCCGCAGATTCACCGCGCGAGGTTGTGCATCCGTCATGACGCAGCCACTGCTTTGCATGAGACCAGCGCATGGCGCTGTACGACCTTGCATGGGACAGGAGACACGCATGAGCGCCGTACATTTGCAGCAGATCCGCAAAGCGTTTGCAGGCACCGACGTGCTGAAGGGCGTCGACATCGATGTGAAGGAACACGAATTTCTGGTGTTCGTCGGTCCGTCCGGATGTGGCAAGTCGACCTTGCTGCGCAGCATCGCGGGCCTGGAGCGGATCGATTCGGGCCGCGTCGTGATCGAAGGCGAAGACGTGACGGAGCTCGAACCGTCGGAGCGCGGCGTGGCGATGGTGTTTCAGTCCTATGCGCTGTATCCGCATATGTCCGTGTACGAGAACATCGCGTTCGGGCTGCGCATGATCAAGCTGCCCGAAGCGCAGATCAAGGAGCGCGTGCATCGGGCGGCGGATATCCTGCAGATCGGACAACTGCTGGAGCGACGGCCACGCGCGCTGTCGGGCGGCCAGCGCCAACGGGTGGCGATCGGAAGGTCGATCGTGCGTGAGCCCAAGGTGTTTCTCTTCGACGAACCGCTGTCGAATCTCGACGCCGCATTGCGTGTGCAGATGCGCCTCGAACTGATCAAGCTGCACAAGCAGCTCAACGCCACGATGATCTACGTCACGCACGACCAGACGGAAGCGATGACGATGGCCGACCGGATCGTCGTGCTCAATCACGGCGAAGTCGAGCAGATCGGCTCGCCGCTCGAGTTGTACCGTACGCCGCGCAACCGTTTCGTGGCGGGCTTCATTGGTTCTCCAAAGATGAATTTTCTCGACGTCCGCGTGCTGAAGAAGCACGAGGCGGGCGTCACGATCGAACTGCCCGGCGGCGCGTCGCTCGACGTGCCGTGCCATGGCGACGCCATCGAGCCGGAGCAGAAGATCGTGCTCGGTGTTCGACCCGAGCATCTGACCGAGTCGGCGAATAGCGACACCGATAGCGCGTTAGCCGGCGAGGTGATGGTCATCGAACATCTGGGCAGCGAGACGCTGCTGCACGTGCGTCTTGCCGACGAACGGGTGATCCAGGTGAAGGGCTCGGGGGAATCCGCTGCGATGGAAGGGCAGCCGATCAAGCCAGGCTTTTCGAAGCGTCACGTGCACCTCTTCCGTCAGGACGGCATGGCGCTCGAACGCAAGCAGCCTGTTTCCGATGCGATGCGCGTGAACTGAAAGCAGACTTGGGTCGTTGACCGACGTAGCCGTCGCGACGGGAGGCACAGCGCAATGAACAAACTAGGCGTCCACGCGTTGGTATGGGCAGGGGATCTGTCGCCGGAGTCGACGCGCAAGGTCATCACCCAGACGAAAGCGGCAGGCTTCGATCTGATCGAACTTTCCTTGCACGGTCCAAAGGTAATGGACCTCTCGCTGACCCGTGACCTGCTACAGGAGCACAACCTCGAGATTGGTTGCTCTCGTGGTCTGACTTTCGACGCGGACATATCCAGCGAAGACCCCGCGGTGGTGTCGCGAGGCATGGCTCTGCTGGAAGAGGGGGTCAGGATTACCGCGGAACTCGGCGGTGCTTACTTTGGCGGTATTTTGTACAGTGCAATGGGCAAATACCAGGCGCCCATTACCGCAAAGGGGCGCCGAAACGCAGTCGAATCGCTAAAGCGGATTGCAGGGCTCGCGCAGAAGAAGAATGTGACGCTCGGTCTGGAAGTGGTCAATCGCTACGAGAGCAACCTGCTCAACACGGCGTCGCAAGCGCTTGGCATGCTGGACGAGATCGGGGCAACGAACGTGGTGGTACACCTGGACACCTACCACATGAACATCGAAGAGTGCGACTTCATGCAGCCGGTGCTCCAGTGCGGAGCGCGTCTCGGTTACGTCCATATTGGCGAGAGCAACCGTGGATACCTTGGCGCCGGCACGATCGATTTTGCGCAGTTCTTCCATGCACTGGCGATGATCGACTACAAAGGGGTGGTTACATTCGAGAGTTTTTCATCCGCCGTCGTCAACGAGCAGTTGTCCAATGCGCTGGCCATCTGGAGAAATTTGTGGGACGACAGCATGGACCTTGCGACACACGCACGCGGATTCGTTGCCGGCGGACTTAACGCTGCTGCAAAAGCGAAACAGCACAGGTAATCGGCTCGAGTGGATTTTGCCGTTGCGCAGTGCTCAGGTTCGAGCGGCCACAATCAAGGGCCGCCATTTCCGCGCGGGTAAACACCAATAAAAACATCAGACGTCTGATCTATATTTCATCTACTTTCAATACTGGGTACTGGCATGCGCCTGAGTGTCGAACGTTCGATGAGCGACAAGATCCAGGAGTCGTTGACGTCGATGATCCGGGAGCGCGCGCTCAAGCCAGGCGATCAAATCCCCACAGAAATAGAGCTATGCGAGCTGCTGGGCGTGGGACGCTCCAGTCTGCGCGAGGCGGTCGCGCAGATGATTTCGCATGGCTTGCTGTCTCGCGTGCAGGGACGCGGTACCTTCATCAGACAAATTTCGTTGAAGCTCGAAGGCGGGCTAGATGATCTGATGTCTGTGACGGACATGATCCGGAGTGTCGGTGCGATTCCAACCACGTGCCGGTTGCGGATGGATCAGATCAAGGCGTCGGAGAACCTGGCCGCAAAACTACGGCTAGGCGTCGGCGCCGATTGTGTACGCATCGAACGGGTGCGATGCGCTGACGATGCGATCGCCGCGTACTGCATCGACACCGTGCCGAAGCATGTATTCGATGCGGCGAATGGCGAACTCGGCGAGTCGCTGTTTGCGATGTTCGAGCGCACGGGTCGCCGGCTGTCGCACACACACACGTCGATCCAGCCGACCATTCTCACGCCGCGCGATCTGCCAGAACTCGGCGACGGATTCGGTCTGTTTCTGTTGCTCGATGAAGTCGATTTCGATCAAAGCGGCGAGCCGATCTGTTACAGCAACGACTACTACAACACGAGCATCTTCAAGTTCGATCTGGTTCGCAAGAAGCGCTGAAACCGGATCGATCGCGGAGGAGACGTTGATGGAATTCGAAGCACTGAGTTCTTCGGAGTTGGCCGCCTATCTGCGAGGCGTGCCATCCGTGTATGCGTTGCTCAATCAACCGGGCGAACTCGACATCGCGGAAGTGGGTGACGGCAATCTCAACTACGTCTACTTCGTCAGCAACGCGCGGACGCCGGAGAAAAGTGTCGTCGTCAAACAGGCCCCGCCATTTTTGCGGCTCGTGGGCAAGACGTGGCCGTTGACGCGGCATCGGATGATCCGGGAAGTGGCGGCGCTGCGCCGCTTTGGCGAACTGTGTCCGCAGCACGTGCCGCGTGTCTATCACGCCGATACCGAGTTGTATCTGATGGTGATGCAGCGGCTGTCATCGCACGCGATCCTGCGGCAGAAGCTGATGGACGGTCATGTTTATCCGAAGCTCACCGACCATCTGTCGACCTATCTGGCGCATACGCTGTTCTACGGCTCCGACCTCTTTCTTGCACCCGAAGTCAAAAAGCAGGCGGTGAGCGCTGCAATCAACACCGAGCTCTGCAAGATCACCGAAGACCTCGTATTCACCTTCCCGTTCGAAGATCATCCGTCCAACGTCTACAGCAACGCGTTCCCGAAGCAGATGATCGAACGCATCTGGAGAACGCCCGCGCTGCGCGTGGCCGTGGCCGAGATGAAATGGTCGTTCATGAACGATGCGGAGACCCTGGTGCATGGTGACCTGCATACGGGGTCGATCATGGTGAACCAGGACGAAACCTACGTCATCGATCCCGAGTTCGCGTTCTACGGACCAATGGGCTTCGATGTCGGCGCAGTGCTGGCGAATCTGTTGCTCGCCTATTTCTCGCGCGACTGGCATGACCGTCGCACAGGGCAAGGATCCGACGACTATCGCAAGTGGCTTCTCGATCAGATCACGGGCATCTGGACGGCGTTCGCGGACAAATTCCGGTTGTTGTGGCGCGAGCATGAGAGCCGCCGGAAAAGTCATTTCATCGGCGATGATCCGGGCGGACACTGCGCGGAAGCCTATCGCGTGCGTTTCATGCAGCGCTTGCTGGCGAACTCACTGGGCTTTGCGGGGTGCAAGATGATCCGGCGGATTGTCGGCATGGCCAAGGTCGCGGATATCACCAGCATTTCAGACGATGCGATTCGTGCGGCTGTCGAAGTGAAATGCGTGCAGTTTGCCGAGCGCCTGCTGATCGAGCGTCACGCGTTTGGATCGATCGAGGAGGTCGTGGAATTGGCGCGCGATGTGCAGACCCGCGAGCATCGCTTGCAATGAACGGGATCGCAAGCCATCAAATGCAGAAAGCCGAAACAGTCGGGCACACATCAAATTGCCGTGGAGCACCTATGGTTTTGCCAATCTTCGAAAGTCTGCCCGCTACGCTCGCGTGGGAAGACGACAGTCTGCGAATCATCGATCAGACACGCTTGCCGCGCGAAACTGTGATCGAAGCGCTAACGACAGCTTTCGAAGTGTGGCGGGCCATTCACGAACTTCGCGTACGCGGCGCACCGGCAATCGGCGTCGCGGCGGCCTATGGTCTGTGTGTGTCGATGCAGGCGTCGCGTGACCTGCCGCTCGACGCGTTCCGCGCCGCATTGATCGAGCAGGCGGCGTATCTCGACAGCGCGCGGCCAACGGCGGTGAATCTCAACTGGAGCCTCAAGCGCATGTTGCGCGCCGCCGACCGTTCGGGCGCTGCCGATTCCGCCGCTCTGTATCGCGCGCTGGTCGAGGAGGCGATGCAGATTCATCGCGAAGACCAGTTGCTGTGCGAACAGATCGGGTTGCACGGCATGCCGCTCATTACGGCGGGCTGTGGCGTGCTTACGCATTGCAACGCCGGCGCGTTGGCGACGACCGGGCTTGGCACCGCGACCGCGCCGATCTATATGGCGCATCAGGAAGGCATCGCATTTCGCGTATATGCCGATGAAACACGGCCTCTGTTGCAAGGCGCGCGGTTGACGGCGTATGAGTTGCGGCAGGCCAATGTCGACGTCACGTTGATCACCGATGGCATGGCGGCGTCGCTGATGGCGCTGCGCAAGGTGGATGTCGTCATCGTCGGCGCGGACCGGGTGGCGGCGAATGGCGACTTCGCGAACAAGATCGGCACATTGAGTCTCGCTATCGCATCGCGTCATTTCGGCGTGCCGTTTTATGTCGCGTGCCCGTCGTCCACGCTCGATCTGCAGACACCCGACGGCAGCACGATCGTCATCGAAGAGCGTCATGGCGACGAGGTGACCCATCTCGGCGGTCAGCAGATCGCGCCGGCGGACATCAAGGTGTTGAATCCCGCGTTCGACGTGACGCCGCACGATCTCGTGACGGGTTACATCACGGAACGAGGCATCATAGCCAAACCGTTCGAAGCCAATCTCACGGCATTGTTTCAGGCCCAGGCGCCCGCTGCGAGTACGGCATCGTGAGCGTGAACAGCCAGTCAGCGACGGAAGACGCGTTGCGTGCCGACATCGTGAACACGATGCGGGAAATGGTGCGGTTGGGCATCAATCAGGGCACGTCGGGCAACGTGAGCGCGCGCTGGCGCGATGGCTTTCTGATTACGCCGAGCGGCGTGCCGGCGGCGCAACTGGATGCGGACACAATCGTCTGGTTGCCACTCGATATCGAAGCGACCGCGCCCGTGTTCGACGAAAAGCGGCCGTCGACGGAATGGCGCTTTCATCGCGACATTCTGCGCGCACGGCCCGAAATCGGCGCGGTCGTCCACACCCATTCGAACGCGGCCACGGCGATGTCGATTCACGGCCGCGATATTCCCGCGCATCACTACATGGTCGCCGCTGCGGGCGGCAATTCGATTCGTTGCGCGCCCTATGCGACCTTTGGCAGTCAGGCGCTGTCGGATCACGCGGTGGCTGCGCTGCGAGACCGCACTGCATGTCTGCTTGCGCATCATGGCGTGATTGCGCTTGGACCCGATCTCGCGCGAGCCTTGTGGCTCGCGAATGAAGTCGAAGTGCTGGCGCAGCAGTATCTGCTCGCGGCGACACTCGGCGCGCCGCCCGTGCTGTCGGACGAACAGATGGCCGAGGTGGTGGACAGATTTAGTCAATATGGCGTGCGACCCAAACGCCCGTAGTGTGCAGTGTGTCGAGTCTGACCCGTCGGTACGCATCCGCGTACATCGACTCCCGGTATCTGATAACTGACTATTTGAACAACGGAGACGCTCATGGCCTGGAATTCAGCACGGTTTAATGGATGGAGTTCACTCGCCGCGCCGGCGGGTGCTGGACTGTTGTGCGTCGCCGCTGCGTTGAGCGGCTGCTCGAAGAGCGAGTCGCCTTCGACGGTAACCGCGGCGAGCGATGCCAGCGCAAGCGGCGCCGCAGTCGCGAGCGCTGCGCCGGCGTCGGCCCCGGGCGGCAAGACCAAGATTGGCTTCTCCATCGCGACGCTGAACAACGCGTTCTTCGTCGGATTGAAGCTCGGCGTCGAAAAAGGCTCAAAAGATGAGTCGTTCGATCTGGTACAGACCAATGCGAACGGCGATGCGCAACAACAGGTCAACGACGCAAACAATCTGCTGAGTCAAGGCATCACCGCGCTCGTGCTGAATCCGATCGATTCGAAGGCGATCATCCCCGTGGTGCAGAAAGCGAATCAGATGAACATCCCCGTCTTCACGCTCGATCGCGGATCGGACGGCGGCAAGGTCACGTCGTTCGTCGCGTCGGATAACGTCGCGCTCGGCGCAACGGGCGCGAAATGGATCGCCGATCAGTTGACCAAACGCTACGGCTCCGCGAAGGGCAATGTCGTCGACCTGATCGGCCTGGTCGGCACGACGGCCGCCACCGATCGTGAAAAGGGCTTTAGCGATGAGATCGCGAAGTACTCGGACATCAAGGTCGTGGCGCGTCAGGAAGGTGCTTTCGATCAGGAGAAGTCGCTGAACGCGATGACCAACATCCTGCAGAAATTCCCGCAGATCGACGCGGTGTTCGGGGCCAACGACGACAACACCGTGGGCGCGGAAAAAGCGATCGACAACGCGGGCCGCTACAAGCCACTCGATGACAAGGAGCACATCCTCGTCATCGGGGCGGATGGCACGGCGCAGGCCTTGTCGGCGATCCGCGCAGGCAAGCAGGACGCGACGATCTCGCAGAACCCGATTGAAATGGCCGCGAAGTCGCTCAGTTTCATCGCCGACAACTCGGCGGGCAAGTCCGTGCCCGCCACATATGCATGGCCGACGTTCCTGATCGACAAGTCGAATATCGATTCGGACGAAACGAAAAAATACGGTCTGTGGTCGCTGCAGGTGAGCCAGTAACGTATCGATGTGACCTGGACGGGCGCCGTTTGCAAGGCGCGGGCCCGTCATCGAATGCGGGATTAGCACATGAACGCCGGGACGAGTTCGCAGCCGCAGGACAACGTGCAGCCACATCCGCGTGCGGGTGCCGACAGCCATGTGCCGCCGTTGCTGTGCATGGCGGGCATCGTCAAAAGCTTTCCTGGTGTGAAGGCGTTGCGCGGCGTCAGCCTCACGCTGGAAGCGGGCCGGGTACTGGCCATCGTCGGCGAGAACGGCGCGGGCAAATCGTCGCTGATCAAGACGCTATCGGGGGCTTACGAACCGGACGAAGGCACGATCGAGATCAATGGCGTGCCGCTCGGACGCGGTACGCACGCGGCAATCGATGCGGGCGTTGCGGTGATCTATCAGGAACTGTCGCTCGTCAACGATATGACGGTGGCGGAAAACCTGTTTCTTGGCCGCATGCCGGCACGCAACGGCTTCGTTCAGCGTCGCGAGGCCGATCAGAATGCGCGACAGGCGCTTGCGCAAGTGGGCCTCGACGGCGTGTCGCCATCCATGCGGCTCGGCGATCTGCCGCTCAACAAGCGGCAGCTGATCGAAGTTGCGAAAGCCATTGCGCGCGACGCACGCATTCTGGTGATGGACGAACCGACGGCCGCGTTGCAGCGTGACGACATCTCGCATCTGTATGCCGTCGTGAGACGTTTGCGCGCTGCGGGCATGGGCATCATTTTCATTTCGCACCATCTGGAAGAAGTGTTCGAGCTGGCCGATTCGGCCGTCGTGATGCGCGATGGCGCGACGGTCAGCGAGCGCCCGATGTCGGCGTGGACCGAACAGGATCTGGTGCAGGCGATGGTCGCGCGCAATCTCGATTCGTTCTACCCGTGGGAGCCGCGCGATTACGGCCCGGTCGTGCTCGAAGTGCGCGATCTCGCGAGTCCGCCCATCGTGCGGCACGCGAGCTTCAAGGTGCGCGCGGGCGAAATCGTCGGGATTGCGGGTATTGCGGGAGCGGGCCGCACGGAGTTGCTGAAGGCGATCTTCGGTGCGCAGAAGGTGACCGAAGGCGACATCTTCATTCGCGGCAACAAAACGGTGGTCCGCTCGCCCGCCGATGGCGTGCGCCAGGGTCTCGTCTATACCGCCGAAGATCGCAAGCTCGAAGGCCTCGTGCTCGAAGCGAGCATCGAAGAGAACATCGTGCTGTCGAGCCTGAAGGCGATCGCGACGGGCGGATTCGTGCGCAACGCGCGAAAGCGTGCGCTCGCGCAGAAGGCGAGTGCGCGCTTCGGCGTGCGGGCGTCGAGCGTCGTGCAGATCACGGGCAATCTGTCAGGTGGCAATCAGCAGAAGGTGATTCTCGGGCGCGCAACGGCCACGCAGCCGGCCGTGATCATGCTCGACGAGCCGACACGCGGCATCGACGTCGGTGCGAAGACGGAAATCTATGCGCATATGGTGTCGATGGCGCGCGCGGGCGCGGCCGTGGTGATGGTCAGTTCGGAATTGCCGGAACTGCTCGGCATGTCCGACCGGGTGTTGGTGATGTATCGCGGCAGGATCGTTGCGGAACTGCCCCGCGACGAAGCCGATTCGGAGACGGTGATTCAATGGGCGACAACAGGAGCACGAGCATGACTTCGACGGCAGCGAAACAGACTGACCCGGAAGCGCTTTCGAGTCGCGTGATCCGGCAACTGCGCAGCGGCGTCGGTCCCTTGCTGGCCGCGCTGATCCTCATTTGCGTCGTGCTGTCGATTGCGTCGCCCGAGTTTCTCACGACGAGTACGCTGACCAACATCCTCGTGCAGACGTCGGTGGTCGGCATCGCGGCGGTGGGCGGCACATTCGTGATCATCACCTCGGGTATCGATCTGTCGGTCGGCTCGCTGGTCGCGTTGAGCGGGATGGTCGCCGCGACCTTCATGGCGGGTTCGACACCCGATGCCATCGGGGTCGGCATCGCCGGTCTCGTGATTGTGCCGTTCATCGTGACGCTCGCGATGATGGCGATGGGCCGTGGTCTCACGCTCGCGATTTCCGATGGCCGCACCAAGTTCGATTTTCCGAATGCGTTCACGCTGTTCGGAGCGAAGACGTACGTCGGTTTACCCGCGCCGATGATCGTGATGCTGATCGTGTTCGTGATCGGCCATGTGTTGCTGCGCAAGACGACGTTCGGTCATCAGGTGTTCGCGGTCGGCGGCAATAAGGAGGCTGCGCGGCTTGCGGGCATTCCCGTGCGTCGCGTGATCTTTCTGACTTATACGCTCGCCGGCGTGACGGCGGCGATTGCGGGAATCGTGCTCGCGGGACGGCTCAACTCAGCGTTGCCTTCGGCCGCCAACGGGCTCGAATTGCAGGTGATCGCGGGTGTCGTGATTGGTGGGACATCGCTGGCGGGCGGGCGCGGCTCGATCGTCGGCACGTTTATCGGTGTGGTGCTGATCGGCGTGATCAACGTTGGTCTGTCGCTGCTCGGCGTCAATCCATTCTGGACCCAGTTCATTCAGGGCGGCGTCATCTTCGCCGCCGTCATGCTCGATGCGCTCAGCCAACGGCGCAAGAACTGATCATCACAAGGAGAATCGCGTGAAAAAGATCATCAACCAGCCAGATGATTTCGTCGACGAAGTGATTGATGCGCTGTTGCTCGCGCACCCAGGCTGGATCAAGGCCGTGACAGCCGACCGTCGCGCACTCGTGCGTGCCGATGCGCCGAAAGCGGGGCATGTCGGCATCGTCACGGGTGGCGGCTCGGGCCATATGCCGGGTTTTCTTGGCTATGTCGGCGAAGGGCTGTGCAGCGGCGTCGCGGTAGGCAATGTGTTCTCGTCGCCGTCGGCACAACAGATCTTCGAAGCCACGAAAGCTGTGAACGCCGGCGCGGGTGTGCTGTATGTGTACGGCAACTACGGCGGCGACGTATTCAACTTCG
>WNGR01003376.1_pt1 | contig 17441 bp, 19 predicted proteins | sample 5407581 | NCBI WGS metagenome assembly WNGR01 (sample SAMN13153383, study PRJNA577476) | soil metagenome | isolation source: 80 cm soil or saprolite under Garry oak tree replicate 2 | place: USA:California | collected 2016-06-15 | reverse complement strand
AGCCTCAAGCGAGGAGAAGCAAATTATCTTTGACGAAATTGTCCCCGACAATACTTTACAGCTCGTTCAAGACGTCTTTGGCAACTACGTTGGTCGTCCACAATCGTACTTGGTATCAATCTCATGCCTTGGTCATTAGGTTATCCAGAAGCTTTTCGAACATGGTACCCAAGTCCACAAGACATTATTGGCCAATGCGATTGAGCCACATATAGCCCAATTGTCTGTACAAATGTATGCGTGTCGCGTTGTCCAAAAGGTAATATCGTTGACTGCTTGTTATTTCTGCTTCTTACCGTGCAGCAGGCGATCGAGTATATCCTTCCCGAACAGCAAATAGCAATCGTAAAAGAATTAGAGCCACACGTGCTTAAGTGCGTCAAAGATGCAAATGGCAATCATGTTTGTCCTACCTTGTCTATTTGTCGCTTCTTCTGACATGCTTCTAGGTCGTGCAAAAGCTTATTGAGCGTGTGCCAGCCGATCGTCTGAGTTTCATTTCGGCTTTCAAGGGCAGCGTTTTCGAACTATCTACCCATCCATACGGATGCCGTGTTCTTCAAAGATGTTTTGAGCACTTGGGGGAGGAACAGACTAGGCCGCTCATGGACGAACTCCACAAGTATATTATCAACCTCATGCAAGATCAATTTGGGGTGCGTCGGAGGTCATCATAACGTTACACGGTTCCTCAACTTGTTTTGCAGAATTATGTTGTGCAATATGTTCTCGAATATGGCAAGCAGCACGATAGAGCGCTTGTCATCTCCAAGCTTCGAGGACAAATGCTTCACATGTCGCGTCATAAATTCGCTTCGAACGTCTGCGAGAAGGCTCTCCTCACAGCCGATGCGGAAAGCCGTCGTGCTCTCATACAAGAGGTGATGACATCTAAACAAGACGGCGTGAGCCCGATTGCTACGATGATGAAGGACCAATACGCGAGTGAGTAATCGCTTGTCACCCCGTAGTCAGGTCATCACTGACACACCCTCCTCAGACTACGTCTTACAACGTGCGGTTTCTGTCGCAGACCAGGAACAAAAACGCGAGTTGATTAGCAAGATCAAGCCTCAATTAGTTAGTATGCGAAGGTATTCTAGCGCTTATAGCAAACACCTGCTCTCAAGTAAGTAGATATATCGATGTTTCTTACAATCTGGACCTGACACGCTTTCGTCTTACCATTCTTTCTGTACTCAGTCGAGCGTCTGTTGACACAAGCAGGAGAGAGTCTGTCTTGATTTGCACAAGTTTCTTTCACGAACAATCACTGACATTGGTCCGCTTCATCGTTTTGTGCTCATTCTGCAACCCTGCAATGCACCTGTCAACTCGGTTTATACCACTCATGCGTATTGCTTGCACATTAATTAGCTTCATGTCGAATATTTCACAGGTATCGTTCATCTCTTATACCTTAGTCGTTCTCGCTACCGCTCTCCTCCATTTGTTACCGTCTCGTAGTTCGTCATGGAACCTGGCATTATATACTTGACCACGATCTAGTTACTACACACCATGCCTCTTTCATCCGTCCGCTCCACACAGTTGCACATCACAATATTAATATAGCATTCGTTCTAGTCACGACCGTCCGACTCGGACTCGGAGTGTTAGAAGGCCGAACAAATCGGAACAAACAAATTCGCTAAAGGGTCGGCCGACGTGGAAGTGTAAGCGCCACCGTGTTCGGTTCACAGGTTGTCTCTCCAACTCTGCGTCACTGCTTCAGTCAGCGCATTATCCACAGAGCCGCCATGGAAGAAGCTGCTTCTCTCTTTGGCCCAGCTGACTCTAGCCTCGATCCATTCGGAAACATCGTCGGTAACGGTAGCGACGACCTTGGTGACAGAACGACTTTTCTTCCTAGCGAACCTCCACCGCCAGAGGCACAAGAAGTCAATAGTGGGGGTGGCTGGTATAATGGCCAATCCGGCCACTATCAATCTCAAGGTTCATTACACCCAGAATACAGCTGGCAGAGTAGTGATGCTGCTAGTGGTCATTATAACTCGCAGCCACGTTATGGAGGATCGACTTCGCCAAGCAGCTTGACCTACCGCCAACAGTTGAACCTCCACGAGGGTGACCATTCACAGTATTTGACATCACACGACGGTGAGTGATCTCTGTGCGCAAGTAATTTCAAGCTCACTACGTGCGTGAACCTGAACTCAGCTGGACATGTCTATCCTACACAACAACACTACCAACCAAGTACCGCGCAAGTACCATTTGAGCGACTTTCAATTTCTCAGTCGGGTGGTGGCTTGCCTGGTGATTCCGCTCCGTCCGCCTTGCATACGCGTGCTGTCCACGCACAGCCAGCATTTGATCCTTATGGACCTACAGTACAGCAACCGACCAACGTTGGTAGTTCTTCCATGTACTCGGAGCCCCCCTTGTCTTCCCCCCATGACCGCTCAGCTGTGTACTCCCCGTACCAGCCCATATCTAGTGGCGCACCTTCGGTTCCCCGGTCGGGATACCAGCCATATTCGGTACCCGCCAATCCGCCCCCTCCTCAGGTAGTCCCTGCATCATTGGGCGCCAAGGACGACCCTCCCGACCCTTCTCAGGCTGCTACATTGTATCGCCCCAAAACGTCCAATGCATATGATCCTCCCATTCCACCTCCAAAGTCTACTAGATACCCTTCTGGAGCGCCAGGATCCTCCCGGGTGCTTTCTCCCACTAGCGTGGCGCAAGGATACGCCGCACAGGGGGCGAGGCATGTCGCACAGCACACAAATGCTGCTCCTCCGTCCCTGCCAGACAGGTACGCCGGCCAAGCCCCCGCGCCACTCGTCTCCCAGCTAGTTGCTAGTGCATCACCCCCTCACCGCGACCCCCACTCGCGTATTGTCCCCAGATCATCTGTTCCCCTCGGGCACTCTGTCGGAGTTCCTCATTATTCTGCCACACAGGGATTATCCCCACCTTATCCCCACCGTAATATCCTGGACCACACTTCTCCACACAATGTCTTGAGTAACGGTCCCGTAGCAGAGGATACCTTGATCGATGAGCTTGGCTACCCAGTTACTGTTTCAGGTGACAGTGGGACTTTCAACGATCGTACTATCCGGCCAAATCAACAAGGAGAGTTCACCGAACGCAAACACAGCCTAAATACTTCGCTATCGGGGGGCCCATATGATCATTTGGACACAGGGGGTGGGTTTACTCGTCCCATTACCAACAGTGGTCACTCTCGGGAGATTTCTCGCTCACCGCCAATTCATACGGGAAAATACGAGCTGTCTGGCTACACACCTACACTTGAGAGGACTCAGTCGCCCAGTGGCTCGTCGGTGCACAGCTCCCGATCATCGAGGCGTGATTTGGTCTCTCCCCCTAAGTTTGCTGGACCCGTGCACCATCCACCTGTCTCTGCGGGACCTTCTACGGATCCTAAGCCTTCGGTCTCCCGGGTCTCTTCCCCCGCTTCCATCCGGTCGTGGAAATCCCCTCACGTCTCTTCACATGATCCCTATGCTCCCGCCCGTAGCATAGAGCCTTCCATGCCAGCTAGGGATCGCTCCATGTCGAATAGCTCCCTTGTCTCCTCTCACTCTTCCGTCGCCTCGGACCCGTATGCTCCCTCTCGTCGTAGTCAGAACCCGTCCGAAGCATCTATACCAGGGTTGGTGCATCACACTTCGCGTGTGCCTGTTCATGATATAGACCGCTCCCATGGTGGTCAAACTCTAATGTACCCAGCTCAAACTCACCCTCCATATGCCCCATCTCCCTCACTTCTCGGTAGCAACGACCCTCTTGGTAGGACTTCAAGCCGTGCGCCTGTAGTCAGCTTCGGATTCAGTGGGAAGTTGGTACTTTGTTTCCATGGTTCGAACACGTTGAATACTGGCTTCGACATTGCTCTTTCGTCGAGGCAAACGACGGGCATCCAGTTGCGGCCTTTGCACGCAGTAATTCCTGAATCCGCATTAGATCATATTTCAACATCTTTCCCCGGTCCTTTGTTCTGCGATCCCGGATCACCAACCGGTTTGGTACGTACCGCCGCAGCAACACAATCTAAGAGCAACAAAGCAAAGGTTATCAAATACTTGGAAGAGCGTGCGGAAGAAATCTCCCGCGGGCTAGGTTACCTCGGTCAAGGGAGCGCCGAGCTCAGACAGGCAGAGGGAAAACACATACTCGTGGGGTTGCTGAAGGTCCTCTTAGAACATGACGGTCATCTTTCCGGCAGGTGAGAAAACACTCAAGCTAAGTTTGAAGTGGCTCTGATTTTAACAATATCTCCAGTCCTCAGGTGGAAGCTTCTGTCCGGGCTATCCTCGTTCCTCGAACCAGCGATACTTCCGGTCTAGAGAAATCGACGACGTCTCCGAAGGCAACTTTGTATGGCCTTGACGGCGCTGTAGCACCACTTGGCTTATCTGCTTTTGACTCTCACGATCGTGTCTTATCTGTCCAGACTGTCAGATCATTGGCCCTCGATAAGATTCAGGACCTTCTCACTCGAGGGGAACGTACAGCCGCTTACCGCTACGCCTTGGACGAACGCTTATGGGCTCACGCGATGGTTATTGCCAGTAGCATTGACAAAGAAGCTTGGAAGGAAGTTGTTAATGACTTTATTCGCTCGGAATTGAGTTCCCAAGTTTCTGCCGATGGCACTGGCTCAAATCAACGAGACGCGACACCAGGTCGAGAACCTTTGAAGGTGGCTTATAGCCTGTACTCCGGCCAAGGCGCTGCATCTGGTGCGTGGGAAGCCTATCCGCTGCGTATTTCGGTTCATTGATCACATTGTATGAACAGTACAAGGACTAGTCCCGCCAATATCTCTAACCAAGGGCGGCGAGATGCTTCACGTTCCTACCTTACCTCATATCTCCCCAATATCTCCAAATGCTCTCCCTCATACCGCAACGGTACCTATTCATGCTGATGTATTAAGTAAATGGCCAGTTACTGCTGCCATGCTCATTCCGGGCCCTTCTGCTTCTGAAAGCTCGGCGGCTCTCGTAGCTCTGGGAGACTGCCTTTTTGCGAATCAGTGGGTAGAAGCTGCACATGCGTGGTACGTGTCACTCCTGGCGGTTCGATTAAAATTGGCCATTGATCCCTAACCCACATTTCAGCTACCTCCTCGCTCCCCAAAGTGGTGTACTTGGAACGATCGGTTCACCTGGACGCATTGCACTCGTTGGATCACGTGGTCCGACTGCTATCCCCAACTTCCATGTGGACGACGATGCAATCGTCTTTGCAGAAATTGTGGAGTTCGCTCTTTCATTAGCACCCCTGTCTAAAGGCCAAGAACCATTTAATGGGCTGCCACACTTGCAACCATACAAGCTAGTCCGGGCGGTAAACTTGGCAGAGATGGGCCACGTGTTGGCTGCAAATAGGTCAGTTCATAAGCATGATAATGCAAGGAAAGACTCAATCGAGTGCAGGTACTGCGAGGCCATTACCGCGTGTCTAAGTCGAGCCCCTGCGGGATCTCACCTGGATTTGGCAGAACAGTTGAGGGAGCTCAGCGATAGGTTGGTTGGTGCCCCGCGACTAGACAAGACAGGCTCGTGGATCGGTGGCAAGATGTCCCGCCCTAGTCTAGATAGCTTTGGAAACTGGCTTGGTGGCCGCCTCACCGAGTTCGTGGCTGGTGGCGAAGACTCACCTACGGCAAACGGCGATACCACTCCTCATGAGAACAAGGCGTTTGCTGGGCCGTTCTCCCATTATAGCACAATCTCCTCATCCACCACCTCGAAAGCACCTTCCCCTCAACCAAGTGTCGTGAATCACAACGTCTTAGCGGATGCGCAGAGCAATTTTCCTCGCAGACCCGGCTCCGCACAGGCCGTTCGCCTTAACCCACACGTTCAGATTGATCGTGCATCGTCAGCAATGGAATACCGGCCAATCCCTCGAAATTCGTCTCCAGCTCCGCGTATCGCATCTGCTAGTGCAGCTACAACGCACTTTTCTCACACAAGGTTAAGTAACAACAGATATCCCCAAGCGAGCACTTCCAACAGCGCCTACCAGCAGCCAGAGAGCGAATCACCGTATGCTGGGGGCACTTGGTGGGGTTCCTCAGTTACGGAAGAGTCTACTACCACAACTCCGACTGCCACTATGTTCCCCAATGACCGCGCATCCTCGCCTTCTGGCTTTCTGTCATTGATGGACGGGTCGCCGATGCCTGTAGTACCTACGTCCGCATCATTGTCGCGTTCCTCAACCCTCACAACACACGACGAGGACGAGGATGACGATCTTGGTTTGGGAAATTCTTCCGGAAAGCACAAAGCTTCGTCAAATGATTCTGGCATGGGCAATGGCGCTGTGCCCGACCCAAAGGCGGAACAAATAAGCCCACAATCGCGACCAGGTAATGTTTCTTGTTGACGATTCGCCTGTGCTTACATCATTTTTAAAGGGACGAAGCCTAGCCAGCAACCATCCGGCTGGTTCAGCCGTTGGTGGAGCAGAGATGGATCAAGCGGCCCAGTTAAGGCCACCCTCGGGGAGGAAAGTAGTTTCGTATATGACAAGGAGCTCAAGCGTTGGGTAAATAAAAAGGTGAGCTTCAACAGTTGGCGCGCCCGGTTTCCCAGTCTCAAGTTGTTGTAGGCCGGCTCCGAAGCCACGAAACCTGCTGCACCTCCTCCGCCGCCCACTCGAGCCCAAACTACATCCCCCGGCCACACTGCGCCGAGAATACCAACTGGTACTACCTCTGCACCCCCACCTGCGCGCGCAGCTTCGGCCATCGATCTCACTGCATCTCCTCCGAAGCGCATGGTGCCCCGTCCCCGATCAACCTTAGCACCGACAGAGGGTGATAATGCCAATGGTGCACCGCCTGGTCTAGGTTCGACGGCTTCACCTTCACCAGTCCCTTCTGGTTCTCCGACACCTCCACCCAGCAGACCGCGGTCGCAAGCGACGAAGCGTAACCTGCGCAGCCGCTATGTGGATGTCTTCCAGCCTACAGTGGAGCCCTAAAGATATTTGTTTGCCCCGACAATACCATTGCAGTTGAACGTTGCATTATCACAGTTATTCAGTCATGTCTTTATGTCTTGTTTTCACATCAAGCTTCACGTCCGTCCTTAAATTGATTATTTAATGCATTGTGAAGCTAGCACGCATTATTGCATTATTGCAATTTAATGAGTCCATAGACGTTACTTAGTCCTACTGCCACTTCAAGAAATAGATTACAGGATAAGTTTGAAAGGATATCCTAGTTCGAGATGATGTCAGATGACACGTGTCAATGATGAGGAATGCCATCATACCTCTGTTCTTCACCCTGAAGAATGACACGAGTACGGAGAAAAGAATAAATATTACTCCTGACCACAAGTATATCTGGGTGCGTTGTCTGGTAGGCGAGGCTTGGAGTGGAGCCACGAGCGTGAGCATTAGAAAAGAGGCCGACAACAGACCATCTGCAAAATACAATCAAGGCTAATCATGATATCCAAAGGAAAACAACGTACAGAGGCTCGCAACGACGGTAGTTTCTTGGCCGTACTGAGTTTGGAAACCAGGCGAAATCCACGAGCCGTCCGGGGCTGTATTGGGCATACCGCGGATTCGGGTGAACATATAACCCGAGGTCATGACCAGGGAAGTGAGAATTGTGATGGTCGCCCAGGTCCAGCGGTTACGAAGAACGGGGGCTAGGAACCGAATAGCCAAGACACCGGATAGAACAAAGAAAGCCCCGACGCCCCACGTTGACCAGTTGATAGGGGGGCGGTATGGTATGGGTACGGGAGTAAACGCAGAGAGCTGCTCTGCGAGGGGTTGGGCATCGAAACCACTGTCGGACATGGTCAAAGTGATTCCATGATCTGACATGCAATGCACTTACTACGAGAAATCATGAGTAACAGGAGTGTCCGGATGGGCTGACTTGCGGGGGCCTGTCGCCGGAGGATAGTTCAACACAACGGGTGCAGACTGCAAACCCATCTATTTTCTCCGTAAGCTAGGCTTTAGGTGGCAGATAAACAAACAAAAAAACCTACTCGTTGAAAGATCATTTGACCGTCATCAAAGTCGATGGTAGCGAAGAAATGCGAGTCGCGCTCGGAGGGTGGTACTTTCGACCATGCCTTGGCTACGGCTACCCAGGACGGGTCAAATTCCCTGCACACTCGATGAGACAAGTCATGAGGAAAAAACCGATTGTAACTCACCGGCACGGAGCGCATTTTCGCCTTTTGTCGAGTGCAGTAAAGTGAATGGACGCGGACCAGTCGCGTTGAGGTGAAATGATCAGGTCAAAAGTCTTGGCATCGAGTTTGACGACACCATTGTTCTCTGCCGCTAGTTTCGCGAGCTGTTGATGCGCGCTATCTTTCGCAGCGAGAACGATGGCTGGAAGGGCGAGTAAAAGAAAGAAAGGTAAGAGCATGAGTGTAAGGAGCAAAAGAGTATGTCACGGTCGAACGGACTACGTGGCCCGGAACACTCCCGGAACGCGGGCACGGATTTAACGGCGCGGACGCGGGCACGGTGCGTCTCGCTACTTTCCACTACCATGACCCATGCTCTCCTCCTTCGTTTGTTCCTTTCTCCTTCTTTCTTCTCCGTTCATGTCTCCCTACGCTATCTCATGCTATATTCCGACAACATTGGGATCACGTACTATCTCACCCGCCGACTCCGGGAATTCACGATCGACGAACTTCGGGACATCTGGGGTTTCATATGGTGAACACAGATGTTCGTTACAGACACCCATGAACCCGTTTTAACACACTATCTCAGCCATCTGCTTGTCTCCAGGCCATCTCGATCTCGGGCGCTCGAGTGTTTTGTCATGGACATTTCCCGCAAGTCAACTCATTTAGCCATGCTTGTGTGTAGTCCGATTGTTTTGATAGCTGCATAGTTTTTCACGAGCTTAGACACTATGGTTCATGCAAGCATCGTTAAGGGACTTTTCAAGTTCCAATCATACCCCAGAATCATTCTTAATTTGCCAACGGACATTGCTCATGTGCCATGAACTTATATTCGGGGATATACCTCTGCCCACGACATCGGCATATCCGGGGCTTTATTCGCCTTCTTTACCACAATTCTTGCGAAAGAAGGTGAAGCCCCATCTTCACCCGGCATTAATTGGCATGAGTATGGTGCTGGCCAGTTCACCTGGCCTCCCCTCCCTCTCAAAGGTTATGGGGGAGGTTGCCATCGAGCAGGGACGAATAGATAATCAAGGCTCTGATGTCAAAAGCTTAGAACGACATGAAGATGACTTAGCGCAAGGGAGGGCCGCGTCAATATATCAACGGTCTGCAGAGGACGAGGTTGACAGTCCCTTGGGGGATGTAGAAGACGCCGAGGGTTCCGACAGACCGCCCGTGCTCTCCGAAGGAGCAAATGCCGAGAAGGGAACCGCAGGTACCAGGCGGCAGCGCGAAGTGACCCGCGCCGCGCGCACTAGTCCCAGCCTCTCACTCCCTCGAAAAGAGGATCGACCACCCAGATTCTCAGATGACCCTCTAGGGCAATTGGATCCCATTCCTCCACCAACTGTGACTCAATCGGTCCCGTCGTTACATTCCATCAAGCAACCCCATCGACCAAGTTCGTTGAATGCCTCGGAAATTCTCTTGAACAAGTACGACTTCGGGTCACAGATCCTTCTTTTACGGAGTCACTTTTGTCGGTCTGAGGTCTGTGAGCGCTTTTTTGGTTCTTCTCAATATTGATCCAGGTTATAGGTCAAATTTATATTAAATCTGGAAAGTATTTCGAACAGACTCGTAGTGGTCCCAAAACCTGCCAGAGTGAGTGCTTTGCGCGCTGAGTTGACAGCCCTCAACCACCGACTACCTGCGGAGGTAAGCGATACAGTACTCAGGCCAGCGCTGGGACTCATTGCTCCCTAGGTTTGTATGCCGCTATGGTGCTCCAGTGCTGATAGAGTCTCATCCTCTCAATCTGTCCCAACACCACATCACCGCATTGTTCGTATACCGCCTGGTGAATGCGTTGTGTTGAACTCGGCAGAGCGTGCCCCATATCTGCTAGTGATCGAAATCCTTCACAACGATCTCGATTTTGACCCGAGCAACCGCCATAATAAGTCCACCTTACAGAGGATTGTGGCCAAGGAGAGCGAGAAAAAAGGGGCGTCAAGGGATCTCATACCTTTTCCGTCTACCTCCTCTAGCCAGGACCAACCCTCTATTCAAGTAAACGTATCCGACGCGTTTCTGGGCAAGGACACTCCTGAGATGGAAGGCGAAGCATTTACACCTATTTCTGCCATAAATACTGTGGTCCCTGCGCCGTTGGCTCAGACCGAAGGAGAAGAAGAGGAAATTGACCTCGTTGAACAACTCTACGGCGATGAGAAGTTGTTGAGATCGAGGCCTCTTGATCTCTCGGACTCTGTTGTTCTCCGGCCGACACCAAAAAAAAATAAGGACCTTGACTTGGCTGCTTGGTCACGTTCATCATCACAACCAACCACCCCGTCTTTTGAGCAAAACGGCGCGGCGCTAGGCTCCGACTACCAACGTTCCAACTCACGGAGCTCAACTCCTCAACCGATTGCGCTGTCACACTCGGGTCAGAGCCAGAATTTAACTTTGGAAGACTATTCCGAGCGGATGCGTACTGCTGCCGTGATGCTTTCCCAGCTGAATGCCAGTCTCGTATGGGAGCCCGTCAGCCCCGCACCTGGCACCCAAGAACGCACGCCAATCACGCCCGCAGGACCGTCGAAGTGGCTTTCTGGTTCTTCGTGGTTCACGGTTGTCGCTCCGCACTCTCAGACTGCTCGCGAGGGTGGCCCGTTACACCCGTCACTGGCTGGGGACTCTCAAGAACAAACCACATCGCAACCGCAGCGGATGAAACTTCAGCCATCTGAAGCGGCGGCCATTCGCGACCGTATCATGAACGAGATGTTGGCCCTCGAGGAGGAACGCATGCAGCGCATGCGGGAGAACCGTGACGACCATAGCGCACTAAGAATCGGTATGGCGATGACCAATACGATGGAAGACGAAGGCATTATACGGCGCGAACTGAACAAGGTAGACCCGTCAGCGGTCGTTTTTAGCGAGAGTTGGGCAGCAAAGAAGAGCCGAGTACGGCAGGAGTCGCCGTACGGACATTTAGGCATGTGTGTATCGTGTCACCCGTTACCTGATTCTGATGCAGCCCCCAACAAGCCAATTGGGACTGTTTATCGGTTATTGTCAAAACCGGTGGCGATCTCCGCCAAGAGCAACTTGCTGTTCAGCTTGTCCAAGAGTTCAAGCGTATATGGAAAGAGGAAAACTGCCAATGTTGGGCGCGATAGTATGCTATTTCTGTTTTGCTTTCCTTGTGGAGGCGGATCTGACTTCTCCCGAGCTTTCGCATCCTTATCACAGGGGGTTCTTCTGGTCTTGTTGAAACCATCACGGATGCGGTGTCAATACACTCAATTAAGAAGGCAGAATACGCACGACGTCTGGCAGATGGTCGACTAGGACATGTGTCCCTTATGGATCATTTTAAGAATGTGCGTTTTTGTTGTGTAATACCGGGTCCTGCTCATATTCTCTCAGACCTATGGGGATCCCTCTTCTGCAAAGTTCGCCCGTGCCCAGCAAAACTTCGCAAAATCGCTGGCCGGATACTCTATAATCACCCATCTTCTCCAGATCAAAGACCGCCACAACGGCAACATCCTATTGGACCGCGATGGCCATTTGATCCACATCGACTTTGGATTCATGCTCTCCAACTCACCGGGGAACATTGGGTTCGAGGCTGCTCCGTTCAAGTTGCCTTTAGAGTACGTCGAAGTACTAGGTGGGGCAGACAGCGAGCCATTACGAGAATTCCGAAGATTATTTCATGAGGGATTTGAGGCTGCGCGAAAACACTGCGACAGAATTGTTACGATGGTGGAACTCATGCAGAAAGGTATGGCGTGTCAATCCCTGGGCTTCAGGGCATCATACTGACATTGGAGGGGCCGGAAGACTCCACTCTCCCCTGCTTCGCAGCCTCTGGAGACCAGACCGCTGCACAGCTCCGGGAACGCTTCCAGCAAGCGCTCACACATTCACTCGTGGTAGAACACGTTGACAGGCTCATCGACACGTCCCTCGGTTCGACCTGGACGCGATTGTACGACTCGGTAAGCACAGAACACTGTTTGCTGGTCCGTCTCACTCGCAGCTCACTGTCCGATCTAGTATCAGTACTATTCTCAGTCCATTCTATGATCCCGTACTAGCCAGAGCTTTAAGTGAACCAACTACATAGCACAGCTTCTCGGATATCACTGCAGCAAGCAATTTATATGAATAGGTATAGGTAATCGTCTATGCATCAAATTAATAGGTAGTGCAACACGGGATAAAAATGCCAACACAGAACTACTCAAAAAGGCGGTCATATTTTGGCATGCATGAATACCAATGATAATCTATCGTAAAAAAAGTCAGGTCGTAGAATACGCCAGATAGTGCTGTGGCCTACCGAAATTATCCTGCTGCGGATCACACCAACATTTACCTCGTTTGTGCGACTCAGCCACCGGGCAGTGTTGGAATGGTTCATGCCGGTAGCCAATCTCATGGAAGAAGTGCAGTTTGTCCTTCGGTGCCAACAAGGCAGCACCGATTGAGTGCACAGGCGCATCACCCCAGCGTTCGTAATAAAATCCACCAGCTTTTTCAAGGTGTTCAAAGTATTTCATGTACGCTTCGCCGCGCCAGAAGTCGAGATCCGCGATTTCGAAATTGCTCCAGACTGAGCACAGTCAGCACGGAATAGAGGAGCGGAACGGGTTCCGTGGAACGTACAATGGCACCTGTTATAGGTGGTCCCACCATCGTCAGATAGGAAGCCCATTCCGTTATCCGGGGCAATGAGGTCAGGGTTCTGTTCCATAAACTCTGTGAGAGTGAAAGAAAAAACGATTAACGGAACTTGTTTCCATGCGGATGAAATGATAGCACCTCTGACAGTCTTCCATAGGGTTTCAATGGTCTCTCCGTACTCGGGAAGGCTAATGGTGAAACCTGCACACGATCAGACCAGAAAGAGAGGGTACTCAATATTCTCGTACCGTAAACCTTTTCATGATCTTGCATGTAGAGGAATGGGTCAAAATCAAGGTCACAGAAGAAAGTCACATCAGGCCTGGAGGCCTATCAGCAGGAGCAGGCAGCAACTAAGGAACACAACCTACTCCACGCGCCAATAGTACTTGTATTTCGCTAAGAGCTCGTGCCTGAAGAAAAACTAGGGTCGAGTAAGTCAGACGGTTAGGAGGGAGTACGAGAAGAGGACAGCTTACGCCAGAATTGAAGCGACACATGTTCCGGTATCTTTGTAACGTCAACACCCAACACCAAGGCCAATACAAACGGGTCTTTGTACGTACGGTAGGCTTCCTGGAAAAAAGGTAAGGCTATGGCTACCATCTCCGCAGCAGTTAGAGTGAGCGCACCTCCATAGATCACATTATTTTTCGCCATCTCGTCGCGCGCTGCGGAGGCCTTTTCTTCATCTATCCAGGCCGGCTGATGCCAATGCTCTGGAGGAATGAGTCCGAACTCGACGACTGCATCGGTCAGTCCTGCCACCCTCCTGCGGTCGCGTACGACGACGACGACAGTAAGCGTGACGAACGAACGTGAAACGTGGCAATGCGACGCACTCCTTGAACTGATCTGTGAACGGCTCCTCATTGAGGAAGACGTAGGGATAGCGGAAGCGCTTGTTAAAGCGGTCTTCCATCTGTTTGACGCTCTTTACTGCGCCCTGGAGGTCGCCATTGCGCGCAAGCATGACGATCGTCGCGTTTGCTTGACGATTCGGCACGAACGTAGAATTGTCCGGCCAGTGGTATTGCTCCGGAATCTCTTTCGAGGAAGTTTCTGGTATCGTTTTACTGGTGCCAAGTAAACGGGAAATGGACGTTGCGTTGCCATATGCTTCATGGGATACGGTAAGGACGAAATGGAGTCCAAGCTGAGGAGGAGTAAGGGAAGCGTTGAGGAGGGGGAAGTCGCTCTAAAACGTACGACAACTCCTAGAACCAGGATCAGGTACCGCCAGGGTGTGATCATGCTGAGCGCGAGTTAAAAAGGAGATACCCCCTATCCAGGCTGTGCTCCTTCACTTTATATTTCAGATTATTTTATGAAATATAATTTTTTTTATTAGCGACGACAATTACTGTACTGTAAGGTCACAGTCCTTCCCATCTCGGAATACACGACATGGACTTATCTACACCCTCGGCGCACGCTTAGCTCCATGGCGGAAAAGGTTAACTAGTTAACTCACCCATATTTATATTGGGGTCGCAACTGCATCGTCCTTCTGTCCAATCCTCGCCCTGTGGACAAATCTGAAACGGCTCGTGGCGGTAACCGATGTCGCTAAAAAATTGCGTTTGCTCCTTCCGTAAAAATATCGAAGCTGCGATACTATGAACCGGCGCATCACCCCATCGCTGCCACAGCACCTTGTGAGCTGTTACTGGGTCCATGATCGCTTACTAGTACCCACCTCGTAATAAAATCCCCCCTTCTTATCCAAGAACTCGAAGAACTTCATATAAGCATCTCCCCTCCAGAAATCCATGTCACCAATCTCAAAATTGCTCCAGACTAAGGATGGTCAGATATCCGCTAGAATAATATACCAACAGACCCACAATGGCAAAGATTGTATGTTTCCCCAGCATCGTCAGAGATGAACCCCATCATATTGTCCTCAGGTATCAATTCTGGGTTTTCTCGCATAAACTCTGTGCGGCGGTGAGATAATGCGGGTGCAGCTAGGAACGTCTCGCCTTTTACCGTGTCCCACAACGTCAGTATAGTAAACTTGTACTCATAAATCCCAATGTTGAAGCCTAGAAGCTCGCGTTAGCAGGCAGCAACACTGCAGTGTTAAACACCCTCGAGACCATATGTTTTATTATTGTGCTCCATGAACGCAAACGGGTCATAGTCAAGGTTACAGAAGAATCTGACCCCAGGTCTGTTCAAAGATAGTAAGCGAATATCGGTAGGGCGTGGCTCTTACTCACTCCACGCGCCAATAATACTTGTAGGGCTTCAACAACTCGTGACGGTAGAAGAACTGTCAGAGTGCATGAGTCGGGATTATAAGTCAAGTGCAAGCCAGTCCTTACACCAGAGTTGAAACGACACATGTTGCGGTATCTGTCGAACGCAGTCAAAATTACTGGTCACGAACGCTTGCTGTGACTCACTCGAGGCTCCCTAGGATGTCATATAGTGATGTAGAATATTTCAGGCATTGCGACGTACCGCCGTATGGTATGAAGTGTGCCCTGTCCATCCCCATCTGTCTCCGGGCCTCCTGGGCCCTCTCCTCGTCTATCCACTCGGGCTGTACCCAGTGCTCACGTGGAATCGTACCGAATGATACGGGCGCATCCGTCAGCGCACTCACGCGTCTGTCGTCAATTGAGGTGTACTGTAGGTCTAGTTCGGGATCCATACTCGCGTGCACAAAAACTCACTCCTGAAATTCTTCCGTGAACGATTCGTCATTCAGAAACACCCACGGATATCCAAATCGCTTGTTGAACCTATCCTCCATCTGTTGTACGCTCCATAAAATGTCACCCAGGTCCGAATTGCGACACAGCACGACGAAAGTCGCATTCGCGAGGAGGGATGTGTCGCCATTAGGCCGTTCCAGGTGTTTGTTGTACGGCGAGTTCTTGATGGGAAGGACCGGTTCAGGGAACGAGCGGGAAAGGAAGCCGAGAGCGACCACGAGATACAGGATTATCTTTATTTTTGTATTCGGCGGGATCAGTAACGGTGTAGCTGCACCCACACAACATGCAATACATAATTCTCATCCACTCACAGGTATAGCCAGCACCGCGACAAGAGCGCGTGACGAGAGCCGTATCATAACGCCTTGAGACGTATAACGAGACTATTCCCTCTCCTAGGAGCGATTGTTGCTAAATTGGATGGCAAGGGACAGACCAGTGCGCCTTCAGTGCGCCTTCAGCCCCACTTGATACTCGATGCTCACCGGTGAACTTGAGCAGGACGAGTAGGTTATGGTGACCGTGCGTGAGGGTAACAAACGAACTCAGGTGCAGCCCGTCGGAGTAGTTGTAGTAAAATTCGAACTGCTGGAGTTGGGCGCGAATTCGTAGCCAGTAAAGTATATGATATTACCGGCGCCTACTCATAGTCTACACCGTCGTGGGAAACGACCATACTGTAAGAGTCCTGACATCGTTAAGGCCGTACTGTATGCCCACGCTAAATTTGGGTCGTGGTAGCCAAATTTATCGGTAACGCACGGGCCCGGGTTACTGTAGCGGGGAGATTCTGTGTCCGAGCCAGATTTGCAGACTGTGCGACGTGATCGAAATCGCAAAGAGCACTTCGCTGATTGGACGTGGCCAATTTTGGCAAGTCTATAGAAGTACAGAAAGAAAGACCGAATCCGCCAGGGCCACGCCAATGTGACGCTTGCCAGTGCCTGAGTCCTGACCTTCATAGGTACGTGGACGAGTAGAACTAGATGACTCGCTCAAAAATTTTACAACATTTGCCATTTTCCAAGACACGACCGTCGGTCGAGATCTGACGGACAAGCGGTTGTCCTATCACATCGTATAATCAAAGGGGAATTTTCTCACCAAAATTATCCTTGGGATCGCATGCACAGCGTCTAGTCCTGTTTGCATCTCCCTGTGGGCAATGCTGAATGTCGCTATAACGGTAGCCGATGCTATCTTGGAAGAATAGCTTCTCCTTGAGTCCTTGGGCAGAAATAAAGACAGAGCAATGCTCACCCCTCAGTACTCAGTATTGACGCACTCTCCCATCGCTTCGCATACAGTAAAATTTAGCCACCAAGGACGCGCGGTGTTCAAAAATGTGACCCCGCGTAAATCGTGAAATATACCGCCTTCCTTGTCCAGATAGTCAAATAAGTTGGACTCCTCAGGAGTTCCATGTCGACAACTTCGAAACTACTCACATATGGGAACGCTTTGATCCTCAGCAGGAACACTGAAGGTCTGTCCACGCACAGTGGCATAAGGTATACGTATCTTCGTCCTCTGTTACGAACCCCACTAAGTTGCTTCCCATGTCTATGTGGGGCTTGTCCTCCTGCATAAAATCGATCGTCATTCAGGAGTCAAGAAATGGTTGCATAAAAAGTTGCGCGCATACCATACACTGCCTCCCATAACGTAGAGACAGTCTGTTCCATTTCGTGAAGAGCCATATTGAATGCTTCGAAAGCGTCATCAAGCAGAATCACAACAGCCGGTTAAGACGTGGGTCTGTGGTACCGTATATTTTTCCTTCTCGCATGATCTCGAATGGGTCATCAAGAAAATCGCAGAAATATTGCGACCCCGGTCTTACAAGTTTTTGGTCAAATAGAACCAC